>Ga0066636_10002071_pt1 | contig 12650 bp, 11 predicted proteins | sample CryGeyCG2014_080_2_FD_62736 | JGI IMG/M metagenome (GOLD analysis project Ga0066636, IMG submission 62736) | Groundwater microbial communities from aquifer - Crystal Geyser CG07_land_8/20/14_0.80 | ecosystem: Environmental > Aquatic > Deep subsurface > Groundwater | place: USA: Utah: Grand...
TTACGGCATAGGATCCTAAGTCCTACGTGTCTGCCAATTTCACCACGTCCGCCTGAGGTAATTTTATCTTATTTAAAACAAAAATCAACCGCCGAGCCCCACGAAGTGGGGCGAGGCGGGAGATGAGACGAAGTCTCAGCGACCACCGAGCGAGGCGAAGCCGAGCGAAGGTAAGTTCAAAGAAACGTGTTTCTTCTCTCGCCCTCATTGCATTCGGGCAGATGAAGGCAAACTCCAAAGGAGGCAAACTTCATCGCTCCCAGCCTCTCTCTTGAGGTTGATTTTATTTTGGGGTATAAAAATCAAACCCTCTTACATTCCCAAGATACTTCTAGCAATCGCCGGAATAGCCTTGGCTAAAAGGGCAACAATTAACCCTACAATGGCATAGATAATGTAACTTCTGCCAGTACTGACCTTCTCTGGGGTTCCACCAGCCGTAATGATGTTAAAGGCACCCATAATAATCATTATAGCAGAGATGGCTATGACAATAATGAATATCCAATCTGTTACGGTGTAAATCGTGTCTAATACACAACAACTTCCGCAGGTGTTGGTAGGACTGGTAAACTCACAATCGCTGCCTTTGGCAGGACAAGTAAAACCAGCATCGGTCCAGCTTGAACCAGTCAGGTCATGACGCATCTTGCATTTAGTAACTTCTGCAGGCGGGGCAGCAGCCAAAGCCACAACGGGAGCTATCATCAAGCCAAGAAAACTAACCAAGACTAAGGCAATTAATAATTTTTTCATTGTTGATTATCTTTTTAAAACTTTGAGCCGACCTTTTTTTATTTTGATAAACCCATTAGGGTAACAATAATTGAAGGAACGATTTTGGATAAAGCAGAAATGAAAAAGGCGATTAAAGCAAAAACGATGTAGTTTTTACCAGTCGTTACTTTATCTGGCGTTCCGCCAGCCGTGATAATATTGAATCCTCCCAGGGCAATAAAGGCGATAGCTAAGGCCATAACAATAGTCGAAAACCAATTGGTGACCATCTTTATCCCGTTCAACAAGCAAATCATGCCTTGCGCGTCGGTTTTATAATAAGGGGGGTTTCCGTCGTCGCAGGTTATGGCTGTTTTTTCTGGACCAACCGTTTTGCCTTTGCTCAAGTAGCAACCGCTAGAGAAGTTGGACTTATCAGAGCAATTGCAAGGAGAAGCATCTGTGCAATTTACGGGATTACCATCGCTAAAAACCGTTCCAGAGTATATTTTCCCGCTTATCCAGCGCAAATCAGCTGCTAGCTTACAACACTTTGCTGTCTCAGCTCCAACGGCTATCGGCAATACTGTCGTTACAATAAGGATAAAAAGAGCTAAAACCCAGGAAAATTTTTTCATACTTGGTTTATTATCCGCCGATTTTTATTCCCAGAACATCTTCAATAATGGCAATCAAACCCTTGGCTAACAGAATAATAGCAAGGCCGATCAGGGTAGAGGTAATGACGGTTTTGCCGGTAGCAATTTTCTTTGGGTCGCCAGCCGCAGTTAAAAGGTAGAAAGCGCCGATAATAACCATTAAAGGAACCAGAATCACGGCAATATTAAAAATAAAATCAACGATGGCATCAATTAAACCGCCAAAGGTGGTATGGGTGATCGGAGAGCAAAAAACCACATTATCCGGATTTTGGCAGACGCCTTCCTTAACCGATGGAGTGCCGGGGTCGCCTCCGATACAAACCTCGCCAGCCCCGCATTCAGCAGAAACGTCACAAGGATCACAAGAAACAGCCTGAGCAAATTTTACTCCGCCCAATAAAATAATTAAGATTAAAAATATAATTGAGCCTTTTCTCATGTTAAGTTATTTTACCAAAATTAAGCCCCAGTGGTAAATACCTGCCTCAAACTCTTTTTCTATTTTAAAACCAAGCTCTTTGGCTATCTTCTTCACTTCTTCTATTGAAACCCATTCTACTTCCGAAGTCAAAGGATTGTCTTTTTGCCAATCGACGACTAAAATTTTTCCGCCAGGCTTCAAAACTCTTTTGCCTTCTTCTAAAACTATCTTTTTGTTATCGCACTCAAATAAAAGATTGGTCATTAAAACTAAATCGCAGGAAGAATCAGAAAGTTTCGAACCTCGCGTTGCCTCAATATTTGATTGGATAATTTCAACATTAAAAATTTTCTCCAGCCTGGCTCGGCTTTTTAAGGCGGATAAGGGTTCTTCTAAAATATCTATGGCGTAAACCTTACCCTCCTCCAGTATTTTTGCCAAGGGTATCGCCCAGCCGCCCGACCCTGAACCAAAGTCGGCAGCTGTCATACCTTTTTTTAATCTTAATTGTTTTAGACCCTCTTCTGGATCAAGAAACTCCATATAATTAGATGCAGGCAGCTGAAACTACCTTGTCTCCTGCTCCTAAATGCATTAGCCTTACGCCCTGGGTAGCCCGGCTTAATTTAGGAATAGAAGAAATTTTTGTTCTAATCACTTGGGCCCGCTGGGAAATAACAATTAAATCTTCTTCTCCGGTCTCTCCTAAAACCCGAGAGGCAACTAAATTGCCGGTTTTAGGAGTAACTTGCGCAGTTTTAATTCCCGAACCTCCCCTCCCCTGTAATCTGTATTCTTTGAGGTCGGTTCGTTTCCCATACCCATTTTCCGTCACCACTAATAATTTTGCATTTTGCATTTTGCATTTTGCATTTACTATGTCCATCCCCACCACCTCATCTCCTTTTCTCAATCTAATTCCCTTAACGCCGCTAGCGGACCTGCCCATTGGCCTTATTTCTTTTTCCTTAAATCGGATGGCTTGACCCTTTTTTGTTACCAGCATCAACTCATCTAAGCCCGCTGTTTTTCTTACCCATTTTAAGGCATCTCCTCTTTTTAACGAAATGGCAATTAATCCTGACCTCCTGACATTTTCAAATTCCTCTAGGGCGGTTTTTTTAATTATACCATTTTTAGTGACCATAGCCAGATATTTTGTTCCTAAATCTTGGTCTTCCTTGCCTAAAGCCAAAATGGACAAAACTTTTTCTTCAGGAGCAATTTCCAGGAAATTGAGCAAACCCCGACCTTTGGCGACTCTTGTGCCTTCAGGGATTTCATAAACCGGAGTACGAAAAACTTTCCCTGAATCGGTAAAAAACAAAAGGTAATCATGAGTATTGGCATCTATAAAATGTTCGACTACATCGTCGCCGACCGTTTTCATTCCGGCAATTCCTTTTCCTCCTCTCTTTTGCAGCTTGTAAGTGGCAGGATTAATTCTTTTGATATAACCGCCTTGGGTTAGAGTAATGATAGTTTCTTCAGACGGAATTAAATCTTCTTCAGCGATCTCGCCCACCTTTTGAGTATAAACTTTGGTTTTTCTTTCATCGCCAAAATTCTCTTTCAACTCCTTCAATTCCTTTTTAATAACTTCTTTGATTCTTTGAGGGCTTTTTAAAATAGCTGAAAGCTCTTTGATTTTAACCATCATCTCCTTTAATTCGTCTTCAATCTTTTTTCTTTCCAGCTTGGCTAGGGCTGAAAGTTTAGTTTCCAAAATAGCATTGGCTTGAATTTGAGTTAATTTAAAGCGCTTCACTAAATTCTTCTGAGCCTCGTCTCGATTAGCTGAATTCTTGATAGTTCTGATAACAGCATCGATATTGGCTAAGCACTTGTGAAGACCCTCTAAAATGTGGGCTCTTTCTTTGGCTTTTTCCAATTCATATTTTGTCCGGCGGGTCACTACCTCTTTTCGATGCTCAATGAAATAATTTAACAGGTCTGCCAAATTTAAAACCCGAGGCTGAATGCCGTCTACCAAAGCCAGGAGGTTTAGGTGAAAATTTCTTTGGAGGTCGGTAAACTTATAGAGCCGGTTTAAAATCTTCTGAGGATAGGCGTCTTTCTGCAGCTCAATGACAATTCTCAATCCTTCTTTATCTGATTCGTCTCTGATGTCTTTAATCCCCTCAATCCTTTTTTCTTGAACTAAATTAGCAAATTGCTCCACCAGGGCTGATTTTTGAACCTGAAAAGGAATTTCGGTGATGATAATCTGTTGCCTGCCGGTTTTCTCTTTCTCGACAACTTCCGCTTTCCCTCTGGTTAAAATGGGGCCCTTGCCCTGGGAGTAGGCTTGAATTATTTCTTTTTGGTTGAAAATTTGGCCACCGGTCGGAAAATCAGGACCTTTTATAAATTGGAAAAGGTCTTCAGTGTCGGCTTTTGAATGGTCGATTAAATAAGAGGCGGCGTCGCAAACCTCTGAAAGGTTGTGGGTGGGTATATTGGTAGCCATACCAACGGCAATACCCAGAGAGCCGTTGAGTAAAAGCTGGGGAAGAGGCGAGGGCAAAACAGTAGGTTCTTTTCTGGTTCCATCATAATTATCAACAAAGTTAACTGTATTTTTTTCAATGTCTTTAAGCGTTTCTTCGCCGATTTTTGATAGGCGGCATTCGGTATATCTTTGAGCGGCCGGAGGGTCATTATCAATTGAGTTATGAACGAATACTCCAGCATCTAAAAGAAAATTGTGCCAAGGTTCGGTAGTAAGATCATAAACATCTGCTTTCTTTCGAAGGAATCTAATTTTTACTACCTTGTGATTATGTTTTTTAGCTTCCGCTAAAACTTCTGAAAAGTTCCCGAAACAACTCAAGGTATTTTCAATTTTAGGGACACCGTTGTTAGTTCTTTCTTTTTCGTATATTCCGGGAGTTACTACTGAATATTTATTCAGAAGAGCATAAACATAACCTAAAATTTTACTTTTGATAACTTTTTGCTTATATAAAGGGTCTTTCCAGCTTTTGCGTAAAGCAATTTTGGCTTTCTGAGCCAATTCTTTCATGAAATCAGGATTTTTCTCTAATCGGCGTTTATCCGCAGCGATGACTCCGGCTATGAATTGTTTTCTAAACTCAAGGTTTTGCCATTGTCGAAGGGCTTTCTTTCTGTGAAAATCTCTTGTTCTTGGATTTTCCCACAATTTCTTTGACATTTTACTAAAATGCTCCGGTAAGTATCGGGCTCGGTATTCTGGATTTTTCCATAGTTCTTTTGCTATTTTGCTTTGTCTTGCTCGCCAAGCTAGATTTTGAGAGTTTTCTTTCATTAATTTCGAAATATATTCTCGATGTCCGGGATTCGACCAAATTTTTAATGAAATTTCTCTCGTTTTCTTTTGCCGATAAGCCCGATAATTTTCATTTTGCCAACGTTCTTTCATTTCTTTAGATTTTAATTTACTTAATAGCTCTTGAAAATATTTTTTTTGCCATAATCGTTTAAGATTCCGGCTTGCTCCTCTAGTTATTGCCTTACGATATTCAGGGTTTTGCCAGGCTTGTTTAATAACTTGACTCATCTTTTCTCGATATGTCGGATTGCGCCAATGGTTTTTATTAAATTTTTTCCAAAACTGAGAAACCTTTTCTTTATTTTTGGGGTCAGCCCAAAACTTCCTTCTTCCCTCGGCTATTTTCTTCACATATTCCGGATTATTCTTGTGACGCTTGGAGGCAATTTCCTTATGATATTTCCAATGATCTTGCCATTGAATCCTTAAAATGTTATCGGGATTGTTATTTAATTTATTAAAATCTTTGTGGTGTCTTATTCTTCCAGCACTTTTTTTATAAATTCTGTTTTTTAAATTCCAAGCATCAGCTAAATGATGGATAAAATTCCAACTTCTTTTCACCGGTTGATAGATTATCTCGTATCCTTTTAAATTTTTATCTTCGCCATCATATAATTTTGCATAGAGCGGCATTAAAGATTCACTGGGTTTCAAATCTTTGGCTTGTTTATAACTACCATCTCTTAACATAAATCGATGGTCTAAAGTGCATTTGATTTTTTCTCCATTATCTAAAGTCACTTCCATTATTTTTTCGTTCTTTCTGGTCAATCTTGGATTTTTAATCTCAGAAATTTCAATTCTTTGAGTTTCAGAATTAAAAGTAAATGTATAATTCTTCTTGCCTTGTTTTATTTCTTTTATTAATTCTTCAAAATTTAAACTCCTGCCATCAGTTAATTTCACTTTGGTATCTTTTGTAAAACATCCGAAGTTGCCCTGGCCGTCAATTAAAGGGTATCTCAAAGAAAAATCTTGAGCCATCCTCGCCAAAGAGTCATAAAGCGCCGTATCGCCGTGAGGGTGATAACGACCAAGACAAGAACCCACCACTGTAGCTGATTTGCGGAATTTAGCGTTGTGCCTTAGACCGTCTTCCAGCATAGTATATAAAATCCGGCGATGAACCGGTTTCAAGCCATCTCTTACGTCGGGCAGAGCCCGGGCGACAATCACGGACATGGCATAATCAATGTAAGACTCCTTCATCTCCTCGGTAATTTCCCGAGGCCTGACAAACCCTACTCCGACTGCCTTATTTGGTTTTTGATTATTTTTCGGCATATTTACTCGGCTGTTTGTTCCTGGGCTGATTGCCCTTCAGTTTGTTTAAGCAGTTCTTCGAATTGCTTTAGAAGGTTTTCATCTATCTTTGGCATTTCAATTTTAGGAAGCTCTTCCAGTTGGTTTTGGAGATAAGGAATCCCCAACTCTTCTTTCACTTCTTCTCCTTTAACCTGCCTTAGCCTTTCTTGAGTAATCTGAACAAACTTAGACAACAATCCCAAACTGATAATAATTATTACTGCCCAGAAAATTATCTTTCTTTTTGTTTCCGGTAGGTCTTGAATCATGCTCAGGAAAGGAATTAGGGGGTTAATACGACGATTTTTGCTTCTTCTGGCGAGATGTCTTTGCTTTTTATCGATAGCTTATTGATTGGCTCAAGCGACCTAATTCCCATTGCTTTTAAAAACTTATCTAAGCCGTCTAACTTGGTTTCAGTTTTTAATTTTGGTATTTGGTAATGCATGGGAATAATTATTCTGGGCTCAATTTGGGACATCACTCGGATTCCTTCTTTGGCTGAAATTGTATAGACCCCACCGATAGGAATCATTAGAATATCAACGTCGCCGATCGCTTCTAACTGTTCTGGGGTTAGCTCTTTTTGGCCGAGATCTCCCAGGTGGCATAATTTCAAATCTTCAGCCTCTATGGTATAAATGGTATTTGGACCTCGTTCGCGGCCGAGTTTGTCATCGTGCCAAGAAGAAATCCCCTGCACAAAAACTTTTTTTACTTCGTATTCGCCGGGACCTTGAATCAAAAAAGGTTCGCCTTCCACTCCCTTGATATTATTGTGATCGTGATGAAGGTGGGTAACCAATAAAATATCTGCCCGGAGCTTTGGGAGTCTTAACCCAATCTCTTCAGAAAAGGGGTCGATTAAAATTAAAGTTTGCTCGCTTTTATTGTGGCGAGCTTCTATTTGGAAACAAGATTGTCCATGCCAAATAATTTGCATATTAATATATTATTTTATCATTAGTATTGCAAAAATTCAAGAATTATTGTAAGCTCGGTATTATGAAAGAAATGTTGGATAAAAACGATTTATTAAAACCTTTGAAAGTGGGCGAGATTGTTGAGGGGAAAGTTCTCGGTAAGGGAAAATCCTCTATTTTTTTGGATTTGGGCCAAATGGGCACCGGAATAATTTACGGAAAAGAGTTTTCTGAAGCTAAAGACCAATTGAAAAATGTGAAGCCCGGAGATAATCTTTTTGTCAAAATAATAGATTTAGAAAACGAAGATGGATATATTGAACTATCAGTCAGCGGCGCTTCTAAAGAATTGACCTGGACCAAGCTCAGCCAAATGAAAGATAAAGAAGAAACCGTAATGATAAAAATCCTGGGAGCAAACAAAGGAGGATTAACCAGCGAGGTTTTGGGAATTCCTGCCTTTTTACCTGTGTCCCAATTGGACAGTTCCCATTATCCGAGGGTAGAAAAAGGGGACCAAGCTAAAATTTTGAAGGAACTCCAAAAATTTATTGGCCAGGACCTCGAAGTTAAAATTTTTGATTTATCGGCAAGAGAAGGGAAACTGATTTTGTCTGAAAGGGCAAAAGAAACTGAAAAAATAAAAAAACTTTTAACAAATTATAAAGTGGGGGATGTGGTAGAAGGCGAAATTACCGGAGTTACCGATTTCGGAGCCTTTATAAAGTTCGGTTCGGAAGGACTGGAAGGATTAATTCATATTTCGGAGCTAGATTGGCAACTGGTAGAGGAACCGGCCGAAATTGTTCAGGTGGGAGATAAGGTTAAGGTGAAGATTATTGATATTTCCGGGGACAAGGTTTCTTTGTCTTTGAAAGCGCTGAAAAAGGACCCCTGGCAGGACCTTGAGGCACAGTATAAAAAAGGAGACCAAGTAAAGGGAATAGTGACTAAATTCAATCCTTTTGGAGCTTTTGTCCAAATTTTAAGGACTGGCGGCGAAAAGAGCTCAAAGATTCAGGGGCTTTGTCATATTTCAGAATTTGGAACTAAAATGAAAATGGAAAAAACCTTGGAAATCGGAAAAGAATACGATTTTCGTATTCTTTCCATCGACCCAAAAGAACACCGAATGAGCCTTGAATTACTAGAATAGTATGGATTATTTAGAGGCGAGGAAAATTGAAAACGAAAACTTTAGAGAGGCGATTAGAAGATGGCCTCGTTTTTTTGAAAGCCAAACCTTCATTGACGACTCAAAAACCTTAGAAAAATACGGCATTTATATCCCGAAAAAGAAAGGGTTCCCCTTGGGATACCTTAAGCTTTGGCCGCAGGACTTTATTGTTGAAGAAATTAATACCCAAGGAGAAATTCAGACCGTTTCTCCAGAAAAATTTTTAAGTACCAAAAAAGATTTCGACTGGCAAGACCCGATAATTTACGCCGACTTGGTAAAGTGCGGCCTCTCTACTATTGAGGTTGCAGAAGAATTAACCAAAAGATTAAATCTGGCGCCAAAAGACATCAAGTATGCTGGGATTAAAGATAAACACGCCATCACCTCCCAGTTAATTTCTATTAAAAATGGCGACATTGAAAAGCTTCATCAAATTGCTTCTCCTAATTTTTTTATTAAGAATGTTTTTTCTGGAGAAAGGGAAATTTATTTGGGGGGTTTAAAAGGAAACCAATTTACAATTTTAATCAGAACCGGCCCTAATTTTGACAAAAACGAATTCTTAAAAAGATTAAAAGAAGTTGAAAAAGAAGGTTTCTTTAATTTTTTCTATTTACAAAGATTCGGCGTACCTCGTCTTACCAACCCCCATTCCGGCCTCTCTATCCTAAAAGGCGATTATGAAAAAGCGCTCTTCACGGCGATCTGCAAGCCCGGCGAAAGAGAATTGGTTTATTTCCAAAGCCTAAGAAAAGAGATCGAGCAGCTCTGGGGTAAATGGGACAAAATTGAAGAAGTATTAGAACTTTTTCCTTTAACCTTTCAAAGTGAAAGAACTCTGATAGACCACCTCATTAAAAATCCTGACGATTTTATTGGCGCCTTAAATCAAATTCCCAGGGTGGTCCAGCTCTGGCTAACTTCTCTGGCTGCCTTATTGTTTAATAAAGCCATTTCTTCTTGTCTTCAAAAGGAAGAAAAACCGCCAGCAACCTTTCCTTTGATTCTAACTCCTGACGAAAAAACTTGGGCCTTTTACAAAGATTTGTTAAATAAAATAGGCATTTTTTCAATCACTTTTGCTCAAAAAAACTTAAAGCCATTTCCCTTTATTGTTTTGAGAAAGAGGGAGCAAAATACTATGGAAAAGGTAAAAATCATCAGCCAGAAAATAATTCCCGGAGGAGTAATTTTAAATTTTGCCCTATCTAAAGGATGCTATGCTACTACTTTTTTGTCGCATTTATTTAATTTAGCTTCCGGTAACTTGCCAAAGAAATTCTCCAACCTACCAATTGACACTAAGGCTAATCTTAACCAGCCCTCTTTAGAAGAAATTTTAAATAAATTCACCGACGTTGTCTCCTCGCCCTCCTGGCGATACTTATGGCGAATCTACTAAATCTTACTTAATTAACTATACCATGGTATAATAAATTAAGTGGATTTAAATAATTAAGAGCGCCCCAAATGAGGCGCTCAAAATTTAAAGATTAAATTTCAATCACTCTATTTTTCTCATTAAGAATCTCAATTCCTCCAGCTATTTCTCGAAAGGCTTCAATCTGGGGAGAACTTTGGGGCCAGGGTAGAATCTGCTTGGGCCGGAGAATCTCCAAAACCAAGCGGAGACCCTCCTTTTGTTCGTGTCCGGTAACGTGAACCGGCGCTTCTTCCACCTCCATACCCTGGAGCCTCACCTGCTCGGTTTCTCTCGCGTTCACAATTATCTTTCCGACTTTTGGCCGGAGAGCAGTGATGAGCTCGCGCAAAACCGCTTCATTGCCCGGGATACACCGACTGGAAAAAATTAAGGTGTCGGTTGGCCGCAACGCAAGCGGAGGAATCAGCTCGTAAGCGGATCTCCACAAAGCAGAGCTTTCCTCGGCCTGACAGCCGGTGACAAAAATCACCGTTTTTTCCGCGTCAGCCATCTCCTCTACCTCAAGATTGAGAAGCCCTTGAGCATTCGCCATGCCAGCTCCCAAAAAGAGAATTGGTCTTCCCATTATTTGGGCAATCTCGCCAATCCGCCGGATTCTCTCTAGGTTTGTCGAGAATGAAGTGATGATCACCCTTCCCTTAGCCCTGACTATTATATTAGTTATCGCCTCTATGGTTACTCCCTCAAGAGGAGTAAATCCTTCGAGATGGGCATTGATAATATTGAGGGAAAGAAGATCAACCGGCTCTTTGGCAATCTGGTAAAGGAAACTTATTGTCTCGGCTTTTGTCTTTGCATCTACTCCGGTCAGCTTGAAGTCGCCCAAATGGACGATTCTCTTCTTCCTGCCTTTAATTATCAATCCCATTGTTTCGGGGATTGAGTGGGGAAGAGGGAATGTCTCAATCTGAATTGGAAGGTCCCTTTCTAATAGAACCGGCTCGCCGGGAGAAACTCTTTGAGCTTTTCTTAAAGCTCTCACCAAGCGAGAATCTTGCTGCCAAGCCGCGTGGCGAGAAATAAGCTGAAAAGTTAGGGCGCTCATAAAGACTGCGTCGCTGGGCACGGCGTTAAGGTGATTCCAGTGGTCTAAGTGGCCGTGGGTTACGATAGTAGCCACTATTTTCCGACCGCTAATCAGCTTTTGGAATCCAAATTCATCGCCATTAAATCCCATTACGCCAGGATCAATTAGGACTGACCCTCTGGCCGTGGAAAGAAGAAGAGTATTAAGTCGGGAAATATCAAACTCAATACCCTCATCAACGCCGACGGCTCTAGCGACCTCTCTTTCTGGAACCCTGACCAAATGGCCAAGATAAAAGATTTCTTCTTTCCAGAAAGTAGGCCGGCGATAGGGAATAAGCTCTACCTCTAACTCTCCACCCCGGAAACCTCTCAATCTTTCCCTTTCAATTAAGTTACAATTCTCGCAGAACGGCTGCCGGCAAAGACCAACCAAAGACCCTTGATAATTCGAAGCCCATTTATAGCCTTCCTTTCCGCCCGGTCCAAACCAAAGCTTTACTCTTTCCATTTTCAACCTCCTCAGGATTATTCTGCTTTAAATATCAGTAGATTATTTAGTTCTAAAGTAACTAGATTTTAAATTATACTTATTTGTTTTGATTTTGTCAAGGAATAATTGTTTTTTTTGAGCTATTGACAAAATTGGAATTGTTATATATAATTAAGCTATAAATAGCTCTTTTAAAGGGTGTATACCTCGTGGGTGGCAGCTAATTGGGATAAACAGGCCCAGCTAGGTGTCACCCATAATATCTCCTGTGGTGGGGAAGACCCCTTAAACCACTGGCCCAGGAGAAGGAGGTTACAAATGGGTAATCAGAAAGCACACAGACGAGAAGCAAGGAAGGCAAAAGAGGAGACCCGGAATTTCAGCTCGTTGCCTGAGCTAGGGACGGCGGTGAAGAATGGGGAAGTTAAACTTCTCCCCGAAGTCTCCCCAACGCCAGCGCCAGTAGTGACAACGGTACCAACGACAAAGGCCGGAGTTTCGGAATACAACGACTTTTTCGGCCTGTACGCTAAAAGCGTGCGGGAGAATAGGCCATTCCGGCCCCTCGGATTCATCCCTGGTCCAGCAGTCATCTTGGAGTTCCGAGAAGGCGGTGAGGCCCGCGTCTTCGCGGCCACGTCAGATGTGGCTAAAGCGATCGGTGGTACCATCCCTACTCCCTGGGTAGCCTGGGACAAGCTGCCGGAAAAAATCCGGAAGGCGCTGGCCGAGCAAAAGGCCGTGGTGGACGGGCTCGGCTACGAGCCCAGCCCGTATAACCTCGGTTTGGCCAAAGCGCTCCTCGACGGACGCGCTCCAACCAAGTACCTAGCTGCGGTAATGCCGCGGTTCAGGTATCGCGGTGGCGATCCTGAACTCCCGTTCGGGGTAGCACTCCTGTCCGTTCTGGAAGGCGGGGTACTGAAGGGATTAAAGGTGAAAACCTACAATCCCCGCGGTATCCCCGATGTCCCGGCTGACGGCGCAATCCTTTCCTTGGCCGTCCTCAAGGATGGCCGGGGCCCGGTCCAGAAAATCCTTAGGACCTGGGCCCTGATGGAAACGAACTTCTTATCACGATATGATCGTGATGGGAATCGCCGTCAGAACTCCCAACCCCGTCCTCGTCCAACCTAGTTACCCGACCCTTACCGACCCCTGGT
>Ga0066636_10002079_pt1 | contig 12625 bp, 10 predicted proteins | sample CryGeyCG2014_080_2_FD_62736 | JGI IMG/M metagenome (GOLD analysis project Ga0066636, IMG submission 62736) | Groundwater microbial communities from aquifer - Crystal Geyser CG07_land_8/20/14_0.80 | ecosystem: Environmental > Aquatic > Deep subsurface > Groundwater | place: USA: Utah: Grand...
GACCCGCTCGAAATGCCCGGCGAGCAGCTGCGCGAGCTGGCCGGTCCCGCAGCCGCAGTCGAGGGCGAGGCCCCGCCCCGGCGCGAGGCGCGCGAGATGCGCGGCGAGCGCGTCCGGGTAGCTCGGCCGGTGCGCCGCGTAGGCCGCGGCGCGGTCGGAGAAGTGATCCTTGAAGCCGGCCATGGCGCTCCCCGTCAGGGGCTGAAGATCAGCACCAGGTAGACGAAGAACAGGATCAGGTGCACCGCGCCCTCCAGCACCGTCGTCCGCAGGCCGGAGAAGGTGAGCGTCGAGAGGATCAGCGTCATTACCAGGAGCGCCATCTCGGTCGGGGCGAGACCGAGGACCACCGTCTGCCCGGTCAGGAGCCCGACCGCCAGCACCGCCGGCACCGTCAGGCCGACCGTCGAGGTCGCCGCCCCGAGGCAGAGGTTGATCGCCCGCTGCAGCTCGTTGCGGGCCACCGCCTTCAGCGAGGAGATCGCCTCCGGCGTGAACACGATCATCGCGATGACGACGCCGCCGAGGGCGGTCGGCGCCTTCAGGGCGGCGATGCCGTGGTCGAGGATCGTCGCGAGGCTCTTCGACAGGAGCACGATCGGCAGGATGTTGGCGACGAGCAGCACCGTGTGGCGCAGGATCGCCGCCTTCGGGACCGGCGGCTTGCCGCCCTCGGCCGCCGCAGCGGCCTCGACGGCGCGGGCCTTCTCGCCGGCATCCATGAAGAAGTCCCGGTGCCGCCCGGTCTGGATGAGCAGGAAAACCCCGTAGAGCGCCACGGTGAAGGCGGAGAATGCGATGGCCTGAAGGGTCGTGAAGGTGCCCCCCTGCGTCGAGGTGGTGAAGTTCGGCAGCACCAGCGCGATCACCGTCAGCGGGATGATCACCGAGAGGAAGGCCGAGGCCCCCTGCAGGTTGTAGGATTGCTGGTGGTGGCGCAGGCCGCCGATGAGCAGGCCGAGGCCGACGACGCCGTTGAGCACGATCATCAGCACCGCGAACATGGTGTCGCGGCCGAGCGTCGGGGCGTCCTTGGCCGAGAGCATCACGGCCGAGACCAGCACTACCTCGATGATGACGATTGCCAGCGTCAGAATCAGCGTGCCGAGCGGTTCGCCGAGCATGTGGGCGAGTTCTTCCGCCTCGTGCACGACGCCGAAGGCGGCCCAGAGGATGACGCCGAGGAGCCACGCGAACAGCAGGCTCGCCCACATCGGGTCGGCGAGGCCGCCGAGCCAATCCTTGCCGTAGACCGTGAAGGCACCGACCGTCGCCCACGCGACCACCAGCCGAAGAATACCGCCCATCACCCCGCCCGTCGCTCGAGAGTCGCAAAGGCTTCTGCCATCCCAAGCCTCGGAGCGACAGAGCGAATTCCGGCCCGCAGTGCGCTTGCGCACGCGATCGCGGACGCGACGGCCCGTACGCCGGCGAGCCATGCGAAACGCCCCATGGCCTCGCGGCCCCGTTGCGGCTAGAGACTGATGCTTCGCGAACCCGTTCCGGCCGACGCCGTCCTCCGCAAGCGATGCGGCAGGCGCCGCCGCCCGTGAGAGAGACCGTCACCCCGTGCCCTTCCCGACCCTGCCCGAGCCGATCACCCGGGCCCTTTCCGAGCGTGGCTACGCCGACCCGACCCCCGTGCAGTCCGCCGTGCTGGAGGGTGAGGCCACCGGGCGCGACCTGCTCGTCTCCGCCCAGACCGGCTCGGGCAAGACCGTCGCCTACGGCCTCGCCTTCGCCGGAACGCTCCTCGACGGGCAGGACCGGCTGCCTCCGGCGGGCGCCCCGCTCTGCCTCGTGATCGCGCCGACCCGCGAGCTCGCCCTTCAGGTCCATCGCGAGCTGGCCTGGCTCTACGGAGCGGCCGGGGGCCGGATCGTCTCCTGCGTCGGCGGCATGGACCCGCGCCGGGAGCAGCGGGCGCTCGCCGAGGGAGCCCATATCGTCGTCGGTACGCCGGGGCGCCTGCGCGACCATCTCGAGCGCCGGAACCTCGTCACCGATGCGATGCGGGTCGCGGTTCTCGACGAGGCCGACGAGATGCTCGACCTCGGCTTCCGGGACGATCTGGAGTTCATCCTCTCGCAGGTGCCGCCGGAGCGGCGCACGCTGCTATTCTCGGCGACGCTGCCGAAGGCCATCGCGACGCTGGCCGAGCGCTACCAGCGGGACGCGCTCCGCATCGCCGTGAAGGGCCAGGACCGCGGCCACGCCGACATCGCCTACCGGGCGATCCGGGTCGTGCCCCGCGAGATCGAGCACGTTGTGCTCAACGTGCTGCGCGCCGCCGAGGCGCCGACCGCGATCGTCTTCTGCAACACCCGCAACGCGGTGCGCCACCTCCAGGCCGGACTGACCGAGCGCGGCTTCTCGGTGGTGGCGCTCTCCGGCGAGCTCGGCCAGGGCGAGCGCAACGCCGCCCTCCAGGCGCTGCGCGACGGGCGAGCGCGGGTCTGCGTCGCCACCGACGTCGCCGCCCGCGGCATCGACCTGCCGACGGTGAGCCTCGTCATCCACGCCGACCTGCCCCACGACGCGGAGGTGCTCCAGCACCGCAGCGGCCGCACCGGCCGGGCCGGCCGCAAGGGCACGAGCGTGCTCCTCGTACCGAATGCCCGCCGCCGCCGCGCCGAGCAGATGCTCGCCATCGCCCGCGTGAATCCCGAATGGTCCGGCCCGCCCTCGGCGGACGAGATCCGCCGCCGCGACGCCGAGCGGGTCCTCGACGATCCGCTGCTGACCGAGCCGCCGGCCGAGGAGGACCTCGCGCTGGCCCGGATCATCGGCGAGAACCGGACGCACGAGGAGCTCGCCGCGGCGCTGGCGCGGGTCTACCGGACCCGGTTGCCGGCGCCGGAGGAGGTCAGCGACCCCGGCGAGGGCCGCGCCACCCGGGACGCCCGCCGTCCGCCCTACGATCCGCAGAGCCCGGAGAACCCTGTGGCCTCGGGACCGGCCGCGTGGTTCCGGCTCAACCTCGGGCGCCGCGACAACGCCGACCCGCGCCGCCTCCTGCCCATGCTGACCCGCCGCGGCGGCATCGGCCGCCAGGACATCGGCGCGATCCGCATCTTCGAGCGGGAGACCAAGTTCGAGATCCGCGGCGAGGCCGCCGCCGCCTTCGCTGCCGCCTTCGCCCGCAACGGCTCCCCCGAGATTCAGGTGGAGGCGATCTCCGGCGCGCCCGCCGCCGGCCCGAAGGGCCTCAAGAGCCCCCGTGGGGCGAAGCACGCCCGCGCGGCGGATCGCAAGCCCCACCGGCCCGCCCGCGCCGGGTAGGATCGTCGGGCGCGGCCTTGCGGAACAGGACGCGAACACCTAGCATGTTCGCGATTTGTTTCTGACACGACGATTCTGCCGGTCGTCGGGCGATGGAAGGCCACCACGATGCTGACCCGTAAACAGCTCGACCTGCTGCGCTTCATCCAGCAGCGGCTCAGCGAGAGCGGTGTCCCCCCGTCCTTCGACGAGATGAAGGACGCCCTCGATCTCAAGTCGAAATCGGGCATCCACCGCCTGATCACGGCGCTGGAGGAGCGCGGCTTCCTGAGGCGGCTCCCCAACCGGGCCCGGGCCATCGAGGTGATCCGGATGCCGGAGAGCCTCGGGCAGATCCCGGCGCCGGCCGCGACGACGCCGCGCCGGTTCACCCCGAGCGTCGTGGAAGGCGGGCGCGGCAAGAGCGCGCCGCCCGCGCCGCCCGCGCGCGACCTCGCCGCTCCGCCGCAGATGAGCGGCGGCGCCGTCACCATCCCGGTGATGGGGCGGATCGCGGCGGGCACGCCGATCTCGGCCATCGAGACGCAGAGCAGCGCGATCACCCTGTCCCCGGACATGATCTCGGGCGGCGAGCACTATGCCCTGGAGGTGCGCGGCGACTCGATGGTCGAGGCTGGCATCCTCGACGGCGACCTCGTGGTGATCCGCAAGCAGGACACCGCCAACACCGGCGACATCATCGTGGCACTGATCGACGACGAGGAGGCGACCCTGAAGCGCCTGCGCCGCCGCGGTTCCTCGATCGCCCTCGAGGCGGCGAACCCCGCCTACGAGACCCGTGTGCTCGGCCCCGACCGGGTGCGTATCCAGGGCCGCCTCGTCAGCTTGGTGCGCCGCTACTGAAGAGGTTCGACGGGCGCGTCCGCGAGCCCGTCGCTCTGCTCGCGGGGCTCGGGCTCGGCCGGTGCTTCCACCGTCCGTGGCGGTGAAACAGGAGGACTCGTAGCCGACTTCGAGTCGGAACGCGGGCGCCAGGGCCGTGCGCGGTCCGCATCGCGGCTCGGGCTGATCTCGGCGCCGCCGTCCCGCAGGCGGATCGCCAGGGCGCCGGAGGCCTGGAGGCGGGCCCGGTCGATGATGAGCCCGGCCGCGCAGGTCAGCGGTGCGGTGCGGGCCGTGATGAGGATGTCGGCGCGGGCGCAGTCCTCGGGAAAGGCGCGCTTGTCCTTGATGAGGGCCACGACGCGGCCGTCCTGGGCGCGGGCGTTGCAGCCGAGCCGGTCGCAGGCGGCACCCTCCCCGGCCTGCGCGGCGCTGCGTCCGTCGCCGTCCGCCCGCAGCCACTGCTCGAGCACGAAGGCCGGCGGTCGCCCGAGGGCGACGAGGCGGCCGTCGGCTCCGCGGATGGCGGCGCCCGCGCCGTCGCGGTCGACGTAGAGGTCATGCCGGACGGGGTTCGTCGCCAGAAGCAGGCCGATGGTGGCCGGCACGGCGGCGAGCCAGCGCAGGCTCGTCGCCGGAATCGTCGCGAGGACGAGAGCCGCGGCCAGCAGGAGCAGAGCGCCCTGGCCGAAGGCCGGCATCACGAGGTTCGCCTGCGCGAAGCCGGCGATCCAGCCGGAGATGGCGAGCATCCCCTGCACCGCCTGCCCCATCAGCCACCAGATCGGACGGTCGAGGGCGAAGGGATAGGCGAGCACGCCGAGCACCGCCGCCGGCATCACCGCGAGCGAGACGAGCGGCAGAGTCAGGGCGTTGCCGATGAGTCCGAAGGGCTGCACGGTCTGGAAATGGTAGGTCGCGAAGGGCGCCGTCGCGAGCTGTGCGACGAGGGTCGTGGCCAGGGTCCCGGCGACCGCCGTCACCGCGAACCGGAACCCGCGGGCGAGGGCGCCCCTCCCCTCCCGCGCCGGCAGCCGCCCCTCGATCAGCCGCGCGCAGGCGATGAGGCCGGCGACCGCGCCGAAGGACATCTGGAAGCTCGGCCCGAGCAGCCCCTCGGGCTCGCGGGCCAGCGCGACGAGGGCGGCGAGGGCGAGATTGCGCATGCTGATCGCCGGGCGGTCGACGAGGATGGCGCCGAGCATGATCAGCGTCATCAACAGGGAACGCTCGGCGGCGATGTCCCAGCCCGAGAACACGCAGTAGGCTGTTACGCCGACCATGGCGACGAGGGCGGCGATCTTCTTGATCGGCCAGCGCAGCGCGAGCGGCGGTGCCAGGGCGAAAGCGGCGCGCACCAGCCAGAACACGACGCCGGCGGCGAGCACCATGTGCAGCCCGGAGATCGAGACGACGTGATATATGCCGGCCGCGCGCAGCACGTCGTTGGTGGGCTGCGCGATCAGGCCGCGCTTGCCCGTCACCAGCGCCGCCGCGACGGCGCCGGCCTGCCCGCCCCCGGCCTCGGCGATGCGGCGGGTGAGGACGTTGCGGGCCTCGTCGACGGAGGCCGCGAGCCGCAGGCCGAGGGGCACCGCCTCCGGCGGCGGCTTCACCTCGACGTTTCCGAGCACCGAGCCCACCGCGCCGATGCCGCGAAAGTAGGCGTCGCGGGCGAAGTCGTAGCCGCCGGGGCGCGCGGCTTCGGGGGGCGGCAGTAGCCGGGCCTTCAGAGCCACGAAGTCGCCCGGCCGCAGGCTCTGCGCCTTGCGGAAGGAGACGCGCACCCGTTCGGGGCGCGCCTCGGGCCCGAGGCCAGCGAAGCTCGCGACGCGGATGATCAGGCGCCCGCCGGTCTCCCGCTCCTCCAGAGTCTCGACGAAGCCGGTGAGCGGGCCGATGGTCGTGCGCGCCAGGATCGGCTCCTTCACCTGCGCCACGCGGACCGTGCCCGCCGCGAAGCCGAGCGCCGCCGCCGCCAGCCCGAGGGCGACGGCGCGCCCGGCCGGCCGCGTCGCGAGGACGGGGACGAGCCCCGCGCAGACGCCCGCCGCGAGGAGCGGCGCCCACAGCGCCGGCTCGCCGTCGGTCAGTCCGAAGAAGATGAGGATGCCGGCGCCGAAGGCGACCGCGAGCCACGGAAACAGCCGCCGCTGCTCGGCTTCGACCGCGAGGTTGCCGGCGACCCAGCCGCTCGCGGCCGGCACCAGCTCGGGCAGCGCGGGAAGACGGGCGGCGGGCAGGAGCGCGAGCGCGCCTCCGCCGCCCCGTCTCCCGTCCTGCGTCATCGTCGGCCGCTTCCTTAACGCCCCGGTCGGGCCATGCTACACGCGCGCGGCGCGGCGGGTCGATCCGCTGCCTTGCCTCTCCAACACTTGTCCCGGACCGATGTCGTCAGCCGTCGTCACGCGCTTTGCGCCCTCGCCCACGGGCTACCTCCATATCGGCGGCGCCCGCACGGCCCTGTTCAACTGGCTCTACGCCCGCCGCTTCGGCGGCCGCATGCTGCTGCGCATCGAGGACACCGATCGCGAGCGCTCGACGCAAGGCGCCATCGACGCGATCCTCGACGGGATGTCCTGGCTCGGCCTCGATTGGGACGGGGAGGTCGTCTACCAGTTCGCCCGCGCCGAGCGGCACCGGGAGATCGCCGAGAGCCTGCTCGCCTCCGGCCACGCGTACCGCTGCTACGCCAGCGCCGAGGAGCTGCAGGAGATGCGCGAGCGCGCCCGCGCGGAGGGGCGCCCCTCCCGCTACGACGGCCGCTGGCGCGACCGCGACCCCTCCGAGGCGCCCGCCGGCGTGAAGCCGGTGATCCGCCTGCGGGCGCCCCTGGAGGGGGAGACCGTGGTGGAGGACGCAGTGCAGGGGCGCGTCACCTGGGCCAACAAGGACCTCGACGACCTCGTGCTGCTGCGCTCGGACGGCACGCCGACCTACATGCTCGCCGTGGTCGTGGACGACCACGACATGGGCGTGACCCAGATTATCCGCGGCGACGACCATCTCACCAACGCCGCCCGGCAGAGCCAGATCTACCGGGCGCTCGGCTGGGACGTGCCGGGCATGGCCCATATCCCGCTCATCCACGGGGCGGATGGAGCCAAGCTCTCGAAGCGCCACGGGGCGCTCGGCGTCGATGCCTACCGCGACCTCGGCTACCTGCCGGCGGCGCTGCGCAATTACCTCGTGCGCCTCGGCTGGAGCCACGGCGACCAGGAGGTGTTCACGACGGAGGAGATGACGGCGGCCTTCGATCTCGGCGCCATCGGGCGCTCGCCGGCCCGGTTCGACTTCGCCAAGCTCGAGAACCTCAACGGCCTCTACATCCGCGGCGCCTCCGACGCGGACCTCGTCGCGGCGATCGAGGCGATCGTGCCGAGCGTCGGCGCTTCCCGCGGCCTGGCCCTGCCCCTCGATTCCGCGCTGCGGGAGAAGCTCGTCGCGGCGATGCCGGGCCTCAAGGAGCGGGCGAAGACGCTCGTCGAGCTCCTCGACAGCGCCGCCTATCTCTACGCCGCCCGGCCGCTGGCCCTCGACGAGAAGGCGGCCACGCTCCTCGGCGACGAGGCCCGCGCCCGGCTCGCCGCGATCCTGCCCGCGCTGGAGGCGGTGACGCCCTGGGACGCCGCCGGCACCGAAGCCGCCGTGCGGGCCTTCGCCGAGGCGAACGGGCTCAAGCTCGGCCAGGTCGCACAGCCGCTGCGGGCGGCGCTCACCGGGCGCGCAACCTCTCCGCCGGTCTTCGACGTGCTCGCGGTGCTCGGCCGCGAGGAGAGCCTGGCACGCCTGCGCGACCAGGCGACCGGCGCCTGAAGACCGCGTCGCCGGGCGGCCCGGAAACTGCTTGGCGAAGCACGGCGGATGTCATCCTGCCCGTTGCTGGCGGTCGGCCGATCCGCTAACCGGATGGGCCTGTGAGCAACCGCAGCATCGCCGCCGCGCTCCGGACCGCGGGCTCGCCAGGGCACGCCCTGGCCCGCCGGTGGACGGCGCCGTCTCCGTCGTCAGAAAGGTCCACGCCTCCATGAGCGCAGCCAGCACCATCACCGTGGGCGACAAGAAGGTCGAGCTTCCGGTCAAGGACGGCACCATCGGGCCGAGCGTCATCGACATCGGCAAGCTGCACGCCCAGACCGGCGCCTTCACCTTCGATCCGGGCTTCACCTCGACCGCCTCCTGCGAGTCGAAGATCACCTACATCGACGGCGACGCCGGCGTGCTGCTCTACCGCGGCTACCCGATCGAGCAGATCGCCGAGCAGGGCGACTTTCTCGAGACCTGCTACCTGATGCTGTTCGGCGAGCTGCCGACCCAGAAGCAGAAGGCCGACTTCGAGTACAAGGTCACGCGCCACACCATGGTGCACGACCAGATGAGCCGCTTCTTCCAGGGGTTCCGGCGCGACGCGCACCCGATGGCGGTGATGGTGGCCTGCGTCGGCGCCCTCTCGGCCTTCTATCACGACTCGACGGACATCACCGACGAGACCCAGCGGATGGTGGCCTCCATCCGCATGATCGCCAAGATGCCGACGCTTGCGGCAATGGCCTACAAGTACTCCATCGGTCAGCCCTTCGTGTATCCGAAGAACGATCTCGACTACACGTCGAACTTTCTGCGGATGTGCTTCGCGGTCCCGTGCGAGGAGTACAAGATCAACCCGATCTTCGCCCGTGCGCTCGATCGGATCTTCATCCTGCACGCCGACCACGAGCAGAATGCCTCGACCTCGACGGTCCGCCTCGCCGGCTCCTCGGGCGCCAACCCCTTCGCCTGCATCGCCGCCGGCGTCGCCTGCCTCTGGGGTCCGGCCCATGGCGGGGCGAACGAGGCCGCGCTCAAGATGCTCATGGAGATCGGCACGCCCGAGAACGTGAAGAAGTACGTCGACAAGGCGAAGGACAAGAACGACCCCTTCCGCCTGATGGGCTTCGGGCACCGGGTCTACAAGAACTACGACCCGCGCGCGCGCATCATGCAGCACACCACCCACGAGGTGCTGAGCGAGCTCGGCATCAAGGACGATCCACTGCTCGAGGTCGCCGTGCAGCTCGAGCAGATCGCGCTCAAGGACGAGTACTTCATCGAGAAGAAGCTCTACCCGAACATCGACTTCTACTCGGGCATCACCCTCAAGGCGATGGGCTTCCCGACCGACATGTTCACGGTGCTGTTCGCGCTGGCCCGCACCTCGGGCTGGATCGCGCAGTGGGCGGAGATGATCGAGGACCCGTCGCAGAAGATCGGCCGGCCGCGCCAGCTCTACATCGGCCCGGCCCAGCGCGAGTACATGCCGATCGGCCAGCGCAGCTAGGAACGAACGGGAGCCGGCGGCTCGAAAGAGCCGCTGGTTTCGCGTCGGGCATCCTCGATCAGGGAGTGCCGGGCGTAGACGGGGGCGGCTCCGGCGAGGGCAATCCCGCCGGCCGCGCCGAGCATGAAGGCGAGCATGGCTTCCCGTTCTCGCCGGGGGAACAGGACGCTTCGCGGCCGGGTTCCGGCACGGCGATCGCTCTCAGGCGTCGACGTGCTTGAGCACCAGGGTCGCGTTGGTGCCGCCGAAGCCGAACGAGTTCGAGAGCACGTGGCCGAGCCTGGCCCCGTCGCGGCGCTCGCGCAGGATCGGCATGTCGGCGAAGGCCGGATCGATCTCGTCGATATGCGCGCTCTCGCAGATGAAGCCGTTGTTCATCATCAGGAGCGCGTAGATCGCCTCCTGCACGCCGGTGGCGCCGAGCGAATGGCCGGTGAGCGACTTCGTCGCCGCGATCGGTGGGCAATCCTCGCCGCGGCCGAAGACCTCGCGGATCGCCTCGATCTCCTTCTCGTCGCCGACCGGCGTCGAGGTGGCGTGCGGGTTGATGTAGTCGATGCGCGCGCCCTTCAGGCCACTGAGCGCCTGGCGCATGCAGCGCACGGCACCTTCGCCGGACGGCGCGACCATGTCGTGCCCGTCGGAGGTGGCACCGTAGCCCGCGACCTCGCCGTAGATGCGCGCGCCGCGCGCCTTCGCGTGCTCCAGCTCCTCCAGCACCAGCACCCCGGCGCCCCCGGCGATGACGAAGCCGTCGCGGTTGGCGTCGTAGGCGCGGGACGCCCGGGCCGGCGTGTCGTTGTAGCGGGAGGACATGGCGCCCATCGCGTCGAACAGCACCGAGAGCGTCCAGTCGAGGTCCTCGCAGCCGCCGGCGAAGATGACGTCCTGGCGCCCGGCCTGGATGATCTCGGCGGCGTTGCCGATGCAGTGGTTCGACGTCGCGCAGGCCGAGGAGATCGAATAGTTCACGCCCTTGATCTTGAACCAGGTGGCGAGCGTCGCCGAGGCGGTCGAGGACATCGCCTTGGGCACCGCGAAGGGGCCGACGCGCTTCGGGCCCTTCTCGACGGCGATGGCCGCGGAATCGACGATGGTGCGGGTCGAGGGACCGCCGGAGCCCATGATGATGCCGGTGCGGTCGTTCGAGACGTCGCCCTCGTCGAGCCCCGCGTCCCGGATCGCCTGATCCATGGCGACGTGGTTCCAGGCGGTGCCGCCGCCGTGGAAGCGCATGGCGCGGCGGTCGACGACGCTCTCGGGATCGAGGCCGGGCCGGCCCTCGACCTGGCTGCGGAAGCCGTGCTCGGCATAGGAAGGCGACCGGTCGATGCCGGACTTCGCCTCGCGCAGGGAGGCCAGCACCTCCTGAGTGTTGTTGCCGATGGACGAGACGATGCCCATCCCGGTGATCACGACACGCCGCATGAGGCTCACGTCTTTCCGCTGCAGGCGGCGCTCCCCGGCGTCGCCCGATCCCTCGGGCGTCACGTAAGGCGGCAGGCCGGCAATCTCAACAGGTCCCGGCCGTGGGGCTTCAGGACTGGAACAGCGCCACGCGCAGGTCCTGCGCCTCGTAGATGCGCTTGCCGTCGGCCTCGACGGTGCCGTCAGCGATGCCGAGCACGAGCTTGCCCTGCCGCACCCGCTTGAGGTCGATCGTGTAGGTCACGAGGCCGACGCTCGGCAGGACCTGGTCGGTGAACTTCACCTCGCCGACCCCAAGGGCGCGGCCCCGGCCCGGCGCGCCGAGCCAGCCGAGATGGAAGCCGACGAGCTGCCAGAGGGCGTCGAGGCCGAGGCAGCCCGGCATCACCGGGTCGCCCTTGAAGTGGCAGCCGAAGAACCAGAGGTCCGGCCGGATGTCGAACTCGGCGCGCACATGGCCCTTGCCGTGGGCGCCCCCGTCCGTGCCGATCGAGGTGATGCGGTCGAACATCAGCATCGGCGGCAGCGGAAGCTGAGCGTTGCCGGCCCCGAACAGCTCGCCGCGTCCGCAGGCGAGCAGCTCCTCGTAGGAGTAGCTGGAAGCCCGCGCGGGGGCCGCCGTCTGATCGGTGTCCGATGCCATGAAAGCGGGTCGTTCCTCGTGTCTCGAAATCGTTGGCGGTGCCCGTCCGTCCCGTCCATCATCGGACAGACGCATGATCGCCGCGCGCCTCGTTACCACAGGGGGCAAACGCCTTCAAAGGCGTGGCTGCCCTTCCCCGCACGGCGTGCTAGCACCTCCGAGCTTGGCGGGAGCGGAGAGCTTAAGGGGCATGGCCGGAAAGACCGAGGCGCCGGGGCGCGGCGACAGTGCGCGCGACCTCGCGACAGCGACCGGCCTCAGCTTCGCCGCCGGGTACGTCGACACTGCGGCCTTCATCGCCCTCTATGGATTGTTCACGGCGCATGTGACCGGCAACTTCGTGCTGATCGGCGCCGAGCTCGTCACGACCTCGACGGGCGTTCTGGCCAAGCTCCTGGCGCTTCCCGTCTTCCTCCTGGCGGTGGCCCTCTCCCGCGTGATCGCCCTGGGGTTCGAGGCGCGGGGCCGGGGCTCGCTGCGCTGGCTGCTCGGCCTCGAAGGGCTGCTGCTGGCCGGCTTCGGCATCATCGGAACCCTGCGGGCGCCCTTCGCCTCCGCCGACGCGCCCGACGCGATCCTCGTCGGCATGCTGGGCGTCGCCGCGATGGGCATCCAGAACGCGCTCGCGCGACTGTCACTGGCCCATCTCGCGCAGACGACGGTGATGACCGGCAACGTCACCCAGGCGGTGATCGACGCCGTCGATCTCGCCCGCGGAGCGGTACCGCCGGGCTCGCCCGCACGGGGCCGGATGCGGCGGATGCTGCCGGCGGTGGTGGCCTTCGCGATCGGCGCCATCGCCGGCGCCTTCGGCGTCGCCGGCCTCGGATTCGCCTGCGCGGCGATCCCCGTGGCGGTGCTCGTCGCGCTCGCGGCGCTGGCCCGCTGAGCTGGCCTCAGGGCGTCCCAGAGGCCGGACCGCGTCGGCATGGAGCGCAGCATAAGCCGTGTCTCAGCTCGGATCGGACGCGCTCCGCTGATCCGGTCTCTCGGCACCGGTCACTCGCGCTTCCGCGAGGTCGAGCAGACGCTCGCCGTCCGGTCCGGGATTGTGGACGAAGGCGATCACCCTGGGCATGTTCGCTCGGGCACCCTTTATCCAGCGCAGACGAACGTCGTTGCCGTGAACCGTC
>Ga0066636_10002080_pt1 | contig 12623 bp, 12 predicted proteins | sample CryGeyCG2014_080_2_FD_62736 | JGI IMG/M metagenome (GOLD analysis project Ga0066636, IMG submission 62736) | Groundwater microbial communities from aquifer - Crystal Geyser CG07_land_8/20/14_0.80 | ecosystem: Environmental > Aquatic > Deep subsurface > Groundwater | place: USA: Utah: Grand...
GCCAGATGACTGCCAGCTGATAGTAATTTGAGAGTTGACAGTCAATGTTTCCCCTCCATTAGGAGAAAGAACGGTGATGGAAGGAGAAACAGGAAGCGTACTCACAGAGTTATATTCGTTTATAATTTCTTCATCGGTTAAAGCAAAATTCCATACTTTTACTTCATCAATTAGTCCTTTCAAATGACGATTCCAAATAACCGACTTTTCGTCTGCGCCAATTTTGATTATTCCGCCAGGCGAGTAAATGGTGTTAATTAAAGAACCAACCTCCTGCGAATCAACATACCCTTTAAATTTTGCGCCGTCAAAAGTATAAGTTATGTAGTACCATTTTTCTTCTTCTAATAATTTATCTCCCCAAAAACAACATCCCTCACCAGTATGATAATTAGTAAAACGAACTTGACCTGTTGACTGTACTCTAATCCCCGGCCTATCATCGCTTTTCCAAAAAATATAATTAAACTCTTTTTGAAGAGCTCCTTTATCTAAATTAATCCAAACTCCTATAGTAAATTCATTTTTAATTTCTTCATCAAGAATATCTTTTATATAAACGAAATCATCTACCCCATCAAGATGTAAAGCCTTACCAATAACCCCTTCCGTGTAACCGCTTCCGTAATTCACTCCGTCATTATTATATCCAGAAGAATCTTTAACGTCGCCCTCAAATTTATAATAAGCCACTATACCTCTTGGTAGCCTTGGCAATGCTGCCACCACAATACTGAACGGCGCATCAGAGTCATCGTATGCAGAGCATCGTGCTCCCTCACTCGCTGTGGGGTCGACAACACATCCACTTATACGCATAAAGAACTGCCCTGTAGTTTTGTATAAACTTCTAAAGCTGGGGAGCGGTGGTACAACCCATGTCTCTTCCCCATCATTTAAAGTACTTTGTCCTTGTGAGATTTGAGCAATCCCCAGATAACTTTGATTCCCTTGTTCATCAAATTCATTCAATTTCTCCATTACCGAAATTAGCATATAGGCCGAGGATGGAAGATTTTGTGAACTCCATCTTATAGTTTGTGTACTACCTACCTGCCACACCTCTCCTCCATTTGGGGAAAGGACGGTAACAGTAATGGCGGGTTGAATTGTTATTTTCCGAACATCTATATACATTATTTGATGGAATGTTAGCAACTGTAACCCAGGCCGTATAGGTCCCAACCTGAGCATTGTTTGGAATTTGATTGGTTGTAGTACGGTTAAAATAACCTTGTTCATTAGTTATGCCTGCTATATCTCCGTTATATATCATTGCTCCGTCTGGTCCTTTAAGATAGAAACGAACCTGAGTTTTGATTGAAGCGTTTTTTACGGTTCCAATAAAAGTATAAGATTCGGTTTGATAAACGAAATTATAAGGAGCAACAGCAATTCTTCCAGAAATTTCTATCTGAAAATGTGGAGCAAAAGGTTCCTTTGGCATCACCACTCCACACCCGTAAATTTTATTTAATTTGGATCGCGTGGCACTGCCCACATAACCAGTTCCATGTCTTAGCCCTAAAGGAGCTAAAATTTCTGAAGCATATTTTTCCTGAAATTGGACCACTGCTGAAGCGGTAAAGTCGCTAAAATAACCTTCGTTTTCTGTCTCTAAAACTGGAATTACAAATCCTTCTTTTTGAAGGGCGGTTTGAAGGGCCCTAACTCTTACTCCTTGCATTTCAACTCTTAAATTAATATTAAAATCATAACACCAAACTTCTTCGCCCCGAAGTTCAGTTAATTCTTGCTGAAGTTGAGCAATTTGAGCTAATAAAGCTTGAATTTGGGCCTAGAGTTCCTCAACTGTTGCTGCTTCAGCGCTCGGAGTATTTACTCCTAAAAAACAAATTAAAGCTACCAAAAAAGTAGCGATTAAAAATGATTTTTTCATAATTTTTTGCCCTGTTAAATAACAATCTATCTAAAGATTTTAGACAAAAGTTCTATTTAACATAGGGTTTATTTTATTAACATTAATCCTTATTTTAGTTTACCCCCCCTTAAAGCCCTGTCAAGGATAAGGTTGATAAAAATCGGAAATTTTTATTTCTCGGGGGACTATTTTTTTTATTTTTTTATTTTCAATTATTATCTCCAGCAGGAGTCCTTTCATTGTTTCCTCTGAAAAATACTGGTCAAAAACGAAATTTCCCAAACTATAAGCTATAACGCCATCTTTATATTTCTCTACCAGCTGAACAATATGAGGATGATGTCCTATCACTAAATCAGCCCCTGAATCAATTGCTAACTGAGCAAAATACTTCTGTTCTTCGTTGGGCTTTGTTTGGTATTCTTCGCCAAAATGAAGCGAAACTATCACCAAATCACTTTTCTCTTTGGCTTTTTTAATATCCTCTTTTATTCTCTCATCAAGCCAACCAATTCCTGACCGGTTCCCAATTGCCTGCCAATATTCCGTTCCTTTGTTTGTATAAGCAAGAAAGGTAATTTTCGTTCCTTTAATTTCCTTTATTATTCCCGAACGCGCTTCTTTTTCATTAAATCCACCACCTAAATAATCAATACCAACTTCTTTTAATTTTTTAAAATTATCTTCCATTGCTTCTCGGCCATAGTCAAATATATGATTATTCGCAACCGAAAGAATATCAAAACCAGTAAAAACTAAACCATCTATTGCTTGAGGTTCAGCCCGAAAAGAATAAATACTTCCAACCTTTACGCCTTTATCAGAAATCACACTTTCCAAATTGCCAAACAAAATATCAGCTTTTTTAAAATAATCGGCGATTTTAAAAAAAGGAAATTTAAAATCCCCACTTCCTTCTTTTTTAACCATATACTCTACTCCCCTATTAAGCATAATATCGCCAACTGCCAAAATTATAATTTTAGAATTTCCTTCCTTTTTGATATTTAAATCAGCGGTTAAAAAAATCGCTGCTTGTTGCTGCTGAAATAAAAAAAGGGTTCTAAAAACAAACCCAATTTCTCCTATTAGAAAAACAATTGAAATTATCAATAAAAACCTTCTCATCGGGGCCTTATTGGCTTAAATAACTCACAATATATTCGGCAATTATTCTGGCAGCTTCTGGCCGGGAAAACTCTTTAGCCCTTTTTGCCATCTCTTTTAACTTTTTTGGCTGAGAAAATAAATATTTTATTCTTTCTAAGATAAAGTGAGGTGTAAAAATTGCCTCTTCTATTACTAAAGTAGCCCCATTTTCAGCAAAAGCATAAGCATTTTTAACTTGATGGTTTTGGGCAGACTCTGGCAAAGGAACTAAAATCGATGGTTTACCAACCGCTCCAATCTCAAAAATGGTGCCAGCCCCGGCTCGACTAATAATTAAATCTGCTACTGTATAGGCATAAGATAATTGTTTTTCATCCAAAAAATCTATAGGATGATAATATTTTTTAAGGTCTTGCGTTATTACAACTTCGGACTCTTTTTTTAGCTGAACAAAGTTTTTTCTGCCTGTTTGATGAATAAGCTCAAAGTCCTTTAAAATTTCGGGTAAAATTACCAGCAATTTATCATTGATTCTTTGGGCACCCTGCGAGCCGCCTAAAATTAGAATCACGGATTTTTCTCCTGTTAAATTAAAAATTTTTTTCGCTTCGTTTTTTGAACCATTTAAAATCTCTCTCCTTATGGGACTACCGACAGAAAGCATCTTTTTTGCCGGGAAATATTCTGTTTTTTTAACGGAAAAGCTAATAAAAATTTCCAAAGCAACCTTACTGGCTACTCTATTTGCTAATCCCGGAATAATATCTGACTCGTGTAAAAAAATTGGCGCTCTCAAGAACCAACCAGAAATCACTGCCGGGATAGAACCATATCCTCCCTTACTAAAAATAAGGTCAGGGGAAATTACAAAAACATAATAAAAGGCCTGAAGTATTCCTATCGGCAGTTTCAAAATATCAATAATATTCTTAAAAGAAAAATATCTTCTCAATTTTCCTGCTAAAATTGTTCTTACCACTACTCCTTCTCTGGAAAAAATTTCTTTGGCAAATTTATCTCTAGGGCCAAGATAAAAAAATTCAAAGTCGCCATAAGGATAACCTTTCTTTATCTCTCTAATAATAGCAATTATTGGAAATATATGACCGGCGGTACCGCCGCCAGTGAAAAGAATCTTCATAGGTTTATTCTATCATTTTCTCTCAGATTTGGAAATATTAAGCAATACTCCAACTCCAACCATCTCTGTTATTAAATGCGAACCACCATAACTAATAAAAGGCAAGGGAATACCGGTTAGAGGTAAAATACCAACCATAGCTCCGATATTAACAAAGACCTGAATGCAAATCCAAGAACTTATACCGATGGCTAAAAGTTTTGAAAATCCGTCTTCGGTTTTTTTGGAAATTCTGAATCCCCGCCAAAATAAAATTAAAAAAAGCAAAATTAAAACCACAGAACCAATAAATCCTGTTTCCTCCGCTATTATAGCGAAAATTGAGTCAGAAATTGTTTGAGGTATAAAACCAAACTTCTGATTAGACATACCTAAACCTAATCCAAAAAGGCCGCCTGACCCAATAGTAATCAAAATTTGCTTTATCTGATAACCCAATCCCATAGGATCTTTTATTAATCCCAACAAAACTTGAACTCGTTTCATTCTGTAAGGAGCAATTTTTATCAAAAGAAAAAAACTACCAATACTGATTAAAGCCAGTAAAACACTGTACCACAATGAAGTATCTGATGAAAAATACATTACAGCTGCAACTATAATAATTACTCCCAAAGTACTAATATCTGACTGAAGGGTTAATAAAAAAATAAGAACCCCTATTATTACAAGGAAAGATATAAATTCAATTGATTTCTCTTTAGCAGATTGTCTAATCCTCTTCAGACTGGTTAGCCAAGCTGCAAGATAAAAAATAAAGGCGAGTTTTATAAATTCTGACGGTTGGAAAGAAGTAATGCCCAAATTCAACCAACGTGACGCACCCCCAGCAGTAATACCCAAACCAGGAATAAAAACTAAAACCATTAAAATTAAATTGAGTAGGACTATCAATAAGGCCCATTTTTTTATGGTTGTTAGTTTTACCTTGAAAGCGATAAATCCTAATACTATGCCGGAAATTAAACCATAAATTATCTGATGAAAAAGATAATGGGTAGTATTGCCAAAATTTTCTTGGGAAAATATCGTTGAGACACTTGCTAAAACTACAATTCCGATGGTTAATAAAATAGCCACTACGCCAAATAAATAATAATCAAAACGAGAGCTTCTCATAGTTTTTTAGTTTCTTTAATAAATTGCTCTCCTCTATCAAACTCGTTTTTAAACAAATTAAACCCCGTTAGAGGTTTGAGGACTTTGTGCTTCTTTTTTGTCTTTATAACCTCTAACGGGGTAAAACTGGCTGCTCCAGGAGAAAGTAAAACAATATCGCCTTTTTGAGACATAGCCGTTGCTTTCTTTACCGCATCTCTCATTGATTTTGCTAAAAATATTTTTTTGAATTTTTTTAATTCTTTTTTTATTTTATCTGAAGCTGTCCCTGGCAATAAAATAAGATGCTTCGCATTTATCTTTATCTCTTTTGCTAAATTTTCGTAATTTAAATTTTTATCTTGACCACCGGCAATAAGAATAATTTTTGAACTTGAAAATCTTTTGAGCGCCAAAATTACAGATTGAGGCGTGGTGGCGGTGGTATCATTAATATATTTTACACTTTTTTTTGTCGCAATGAGCTCTTGTCTATTGGGAATACCTTTAAAATCAGAAAGAACTTTTTTAATGCTTTTCTTTGAAATTTTGAAAATTTTAGCCACTAAGATAGCAGCCGAGACATTAGAACTCCTAAAAAATAAAACTTTAGACGATGCTTCTTTCGCCAATTTTTTTGTCTCCAGATTATCATAATTCAAAACTAAAATATCATTTTTCTTTTGGTATTTAAAAATTGGCTTTTTCGCCTCAACATAGTCATTAAAATTTTTATATCTATTTAAATGGTCTGGGAAAAGAGTGGTAATTACAGCAATATGAGGGCTTTTCTTTAAATTTTCTAACTCAAAACTGGAAAGCTCTAAAACAACTTTGCTATTTTTTTTGATTTTTGAAAGAATTTCTAAAGGAGTTAAACCAATATTGCCAGCTAAAAGAGTATTTGGATATTTTGTTTTTAATAGTAAATAAATAAGGGTGGCAGTAGTTGATTTTCCTTTGGTGCCGGTAACACCAATAATAGTGCCCTTACACAAATCAAAAAAAATACTGATATCTGTTTTTATAGGAATATTATGCTTTTTGGCAATTTTAAGATAAGGAGAATCTGGTTTTACAGCCGGGTTTTTAATTACTAAACCAGTATTAATAAAATCTTGGTTTCGATGTTTATTTAAAATAAATTTAATTGGCAGCCCTCTGAGTTTTTCCAAAGAGGGCTTTAATTCTCTTTTTGTCTTTAAATCGGTTACCAAAACTTTTGCTCCTTGTTTAGCAAAAAACTTCGCCACTCCCACTCCTCCGCCGAGCAACCCTAACCCCATAATAGTAATTTTTTTATCTTTGAAGATTTGCCTCATATTAAAACGGATCTTTTATAATTGGTTTGATTTTCTTGTTTAAACAAAAATGAGATATTTTTTCTAAATTATAGGGTTGGTCGCTGAAGAAAAATTGATGATTTCTCCCCTTTTTAACCTGGGAAACGATTTTGGGATTATTTTTTAAAAATAATTTAAGCTCTTTTACTAAGCTTCTGGCTGGATTTACAATTTTAATCTTTGGACCGATTTCTTTTTTTATTATTTTTTCAAGTATTGGATAATGAGTACAAGCCAAAACCAAAGTATCCACTCCCCTATTTTTAAATTCTTCTAAATATTCTTCAATTATTTCTCTTGTTATCTCTTTATTTATCCAACCCTCCTCCACTAAGGGAACAAACAAGGGGCAGGATTTTGAATAAATTTTTAGGTTTGGCTCTAATTCCAAAAGTTTTTTCTCCCAAGCACCGCTTTTAATAGTGCCAGGTGTTCCTATTATGCCAATCTTTTTATTTTTGGTTATCTTCACCGCTTCTTTTACTCCAGGATTTATCATCTCAAAAATTGGGATTCCGGCAAACTGTTTCTTAAGACTTTCTGAAGCCCAGGCAGAAGAAGTATGGCAAGCAATAACAATTACTTTAGCCCCTCTTTGAAGAAGCCACTGACTGATTTTAAGAGAATATTTCTTTACAAAATCAGCTCCCTTGGTGCCATAAGGAAGCCGGGCTGTATCTCCAAAATAAATTATTTGGTAGCCGGGCAGTTCTTTAAAAATTTCTTTAATAACCGTTAATCCCCCAACCCCAGAATCAAAAACTCCAATCATTATTTTAGTATAGCAAAAAAGTTGACAAACTTCAAAATAAATTTTAAACTTAAAATAGTAATCGTTTTTTGGTTCTTTTACAATCTTTTACAAGGAGAAAACAGATGGAAAAACGAATTAAAAAAGAGAAGATAAAAGAAATAAAAAAACAATTGAATCAAGATTGGAGATTGCTTTCAAAAGCTTACGCTGATAAAAATCATTTTGCTAATTTTGTCCGAAGCCTTGAATCCCCTCCCCTACAGAAAAAAGCTCTAAAAATGTTTTTAAAAACAGAAGGTCTTGAATTTGAAGATTGTTATGGTTTGGCAGAATTGGTGATAAAAATAAAAAATCTGTTTTTAAAAAGAGCTTTTTGGAGAAAATGCTTTGTTTTAGCCCTTCCAGAAAATTGGGTCTACGCAATCAAATATGAAAAAGATGAAACTATCAAAGAAATATTTTGGAAGGGACTTATCCAAGGAATTAAAAAAGGTTTTATTCCTGAAAAACAAGGCAGGCAAATTCTAATTCAGATTTTTGAAGAGACACCGGAAGAAAAAACCAGAGAGAGAGCCTGGCAACTATTAAAAATTTTACACCCATCCGAAGAAAACTTTTTAAAAATCGCTGGTTTAGAATGTATGCGTTCTATGATTAAAATTGCCACAGAAATTAGAGATCTGCTTGCCAAAATCAAACAAGAAAAAGCCATAGCAGAACAAAAAACTGGATTGTTTCAACAGGTTATAGATAGAATAAACCAGAACGTTAAAAAACTTGAATAACTAAAAAAGAGGCAAGAATTAAAAACTTGCCTTTTTCTTTAACCGAGGAGTCTTATAGCAAGCCCGATTAAAGCCATCACAACGCCAATAACCCAAAAACGCATTGTGATTTTGTAAGAAGGCCAATCCTTGGCTTCAAAGTGGTGATGGAGAGGAGCGGCTAAAAATATCTTTTTGTGGAAAATTTTTTTGGAAAGGAGTTGAAGGATTACTGAACCAGATTCAACGACCAATAAAAAGCCAATTATTGGCAAGACCAAAATAGAGTCAGTTAAAAAAGCAACTACGGTTAAAGCACAACAAAGTCCTAATATCCCTGTTTCTCCCATATAAAATCTGGCCGGAGGAATATTAAACCATAAAAAAGCTAAAATTGAGCCAGCAATTACAGCGCAAAAAGCAGCCAAATCAACCTGTCCTTTAAATAAAGCAATGCCGGCGAAAGAACCAAAAATTGTAGCGAAGACCCCTCCTGCCAAACCATCTAAACCGTCAATTACTCCACCACTATAGACTGCTAACATTACTAAAACAAAAAAAGGAACGTACCAAATGCCAATAAAAAAGTCCCCATTTCCAGGAATATGTATTGTACGGTAACCTAACTTATAATAGAACCACCCTGCTCCAATCAAACCAATTAAAATTACTAAAAGTAATCTATATTTTAATTTCAAACCACCTCCAATATACTTACCTTTTTTCAAAACCTGCAGAATATCATCTAATAATCCAACCAAAGAAGCAGCGATTAAAGCAAATAAAGGAAGCCAGGTTTGGGACCTGCTTAAGAAATTTAATTTTTGAAACCACCATATGTTGGTTTTGGATAATAAAAAGAAAATAAAAGCTAAAATTAGAGTACTGAGCCAGACAAGCAAACCGCCGAGTCGTGGGACATGAACTTCTTTTTCCGAGTGAAACTTTTTAAAAAAAACTAACTCTTTGCCGTCAATTGACCTTGTTCTAACTTCTTTTCGCCAAAGTTTATATTTATATAAAAAAGGGGTTAAAACCGGCGTTAACCAAAAAGCCAAAATAAAAGCAGCTGCCCCTAAAGTAAATATCTTAATAACATCTATAGTAATTTCCGGCATAACTATTAAAATTAAATATTTAAAATATCAACTATTTTTCGCATTTCACCAAAACGGTCATTACTTCCCAAAATAACATTGATGAAATAACTATTCCCTTTGGGGTTCTTTAAAATTAAAAGTAAACAACCTTTAGCTTCAGGACTCCAACCGGTTTTCCCTCCAATTATTTTAGGAATTTCTCCTAAAAGCTTATTGGTATTTTGGGGGATAAAATGATGGACAAAGCCATCTGGTTTTAAAACTTCGTAATGTTGTTTTGACGTAATCTCAAAAATTTGGGGATAATTTTCCAAAATATATTTTGCTAGTTTTGCAAGGTCTATAGTAGTTGAAAAATTTTTTGGTTCTTTGGAATCATCCGGCTCAAGACCGCTTGAATTAACGAATTGAGTATTTCCAAGTCCTACATTCTTGGCATAAAAATTCATTAATCCTACGAAACCACCTTCTCCAATTGGTGTAGTTAGGGCAAAGGCAGCATCATTACTTGATTCGAGCAACATAATATGAAGAAGATTTTCAACCGAGAGTTTTTCTCCAACCCTTAGATCGCCGTATTTTGAATTACTTTCTTGTAAAAGTGCCTCTTTAGTTATTAATATTAACTGAGAAAGACTATAGGTCTCATCAAGGTCAAAAACAACTAACGCTGTCATTAGTTTTGTTAAAGAAGCAATTGGCAAGGGTTCTTCTGAATTTTTCTCAAACAAAATCCTTTCATTGCCTTTGTTATCAATCTCAACTACAATTGACGCTTTTGCTTCAATTTCCAGGTCCTTCAAATTTTCGGTTTGTAACCTCTCAGATTTTAATCTCTCTATTTTATTCTCAAGAATTTTTTGGTTAATGTCGGCAGTTAGTATTTGAGAATTTCCAGTGATTTCTTGCAAAAACCAAAAATCTTCTAAGTTTTTTGCCAAAGCATTTATCCCCCACCAAAAAGGCAAACTTAAAATAAAGGAGATTAATAGAATATTTTTTCTCACCCCGTTAGAAATTCTTGTTATTGACATAATTTTATTCCATAAACCCCGTAATTTCTAACGGGGCTCATTTTTTGGTCTTTTTGCTTATCTTAATTTTAAGCTCTTTTAATTGTTTTTCTGAAACTTCGGATGGGGCATCCATCATTAAATCCCGGCTATCACCGGTTTTGGGAAAAGCAATAATTTCTCTAATACTCGGTTCATTCTGTAAAATCGCTAAAAATCTATCAATACCCGAGGCAATTCCCCCATGAGGAGGCGCTCCATATTCAAAGGCCTTTAACATATGACCGAATTTTTCTTTAATTTCTTCTTTCTTATACCCAATTATCTCAAAGACCGCTTCAAGGGCCTCTGACTGATGGTTTCTTATGCTTCCACCTCCTATTTCAAAACCATTAAGCACAATGTCATACTGGGTAGTTAAAATATTTTCAATATTTCTTTTATGAAGCAAGTCCTCCATAAATTTCGACTTGGGAGCCGAAAAAGGATTGTGGGTGAAGGCCCAACCCTCTTTTTCATCTTTTTCAAAAAAAGGAAAATCAATCACCCAACAAAAAGCTAAAAGGTCTGAGTTTGTCTTATTATTGCGCAAATCAGGACGATCGCTATTATATCTTTCCATTGCTCTTTGATATGTAATTCTGGGAAAAGGAATTTTTTGGATTTTTTTCTCAGGATAGAGCTTTCTAATAAGTTCAATAAACAATCTTTCAATTATTTCCATTACATCTGCCTGTTTAATAAAAGACATCTCAATATCCAACTGGGTATGCTCGGCCTGGCGATCAGCCCGAGGATCTTCATCTCTAAGACATCTGGCAATCTGGAAATATTTTTCTATGCCTGAAACCATCAAAAGTTGTTTATATTGCTGGGGTGACTGCGGCAAAGCGTAAAACTTGCCTGGCTGTAGTCGTGATGGAACAATAAAATCTCTGGCGCCTTCCGGAGTTGACTTGGTTAGAATCGGGGTCTCTACTTCAACAAAACCTTCTTTTTGAAGAAAATCCCGCATAAACTGAATAACTTTTTGTCGCACAATGAGATTTTTTTTCATCCTTTCTCTCCTTAAATCCAAATAGCGATATTTCATTCTTTTTTCTTCATTTATTTCATAGCCATCACTATCAATAGAAAAAGGCAGGGTTTTCGCCTTTGATAAAATTTTCAAACTTTCCACTAAAATTTCTACTTTCCCGGTTTCAATTTTGGGGTTAATCATCTTTTGAGGTCTTTGAGTAACTTTTCCTTCAATTTCTATAACCCATTCCGGACGAATTTGTTCCGTAGTCTCCGGTTTGCAAACAAGTTGGACAAGACCGCTTCTGTCCCGAAGGTCAATAAAAACGATCTTTCCGTGCGACCTAATAGAATTTACCCAACCCGAAACCTTAACCTTTTTTCCTAAATATTCAATTGTCTCTTTATTAACAATTCTTTCCATATTAAATCTATTATATAAAACTTTCCCTAATTTGAAAATAGTCAGTGACTGAATTCAAGTTTTTGACAAATCTCTTTTCGCCTTGACAGACTTTTTTAAATTTGGCTAAACACAATGTATTTGTTAAAATTAATAAGTAATTTTTTAATAATTCAATGAAGACCGGAACCAGGGAACCTGTCGCTCCTCAAGCATTTCAGGATTCCCCTTCCGGTCTTTTTTATTTGTTTGGTATGGCGTGGAGGATTGACATAGTTTTTAATTTTGCTAATATAGGAAAATTGTTGCTCTCAGGCAGAAATAGGTAACCTCCGTCAAGAAATGAACACAATGACAGTCAACATCACAAACAGTAATGGTTCTGTCAGCCAGGTAGTGCTAAGGAAACAGGGTGTTGGTTATGTAGGTCCGAGAGGCGAATTTTACGACCATCTGCCAACCGGGGAAGAACTAAAGCCAATTTATGGCTTTTAAAAAGAACCCGAAAGCGGGGGTTTAAAAAATAAACCTCCGCCTTTTTATTGACAAATTCTTTAGCTTTGCTAAAATTAAAATAGTATCTTAAACAATTTTATAGGGATTTTATTTGAAAGGAGTCAAAAATGTTAGTGCTAAGCAGACAGAAAGATGAATCAATTATGATTGGCGACGACGTGGAAATTACCATTATTGATGTCAGGGGTGACAAAGTTCGCTTGGGAATTACCGCTCCAAAGAGTGTGCCTGTTCACAGAAGAGAAGTATATGATGCCATTCAACGAGAAAAAGCTGAGCAAAAAAGAAAGGAAAGTAGCGGCTAAAACAAAATGCGCGGTAAAGCAAAATTGCCGCGCATTTTTTTAATTTTCTAGAAAGTATTAGATTATTGGTCCTTGTGTCGGTGGCGTTGATGGTCCTTCTCCTTCTTTCTTTTTAAAAATCTTATCTTTTAATAGATAAATTACTATTGCTACCACCACAATGGCTATAATTAT
>Ga0066636_10002085_pt1 | contig 12616 bp, 12 predicted proteins | sample CryGeyCG2014_080_2_FD_62736 | JGI IMG/M metagenome (GOLD analysis project Ga0066636, IMG submission 62736) | Groundwater microbial communities from aquifer - Crystal Geyser CG07_land_8/20/14_0.80 | ecosystem: Environmental > Aquatic > Deep subsurface > Groundwater | place: USA: Utah: Grand...
TATGGCCGGAGCTGGTGATCCAGCGATAGAAGTGATGGAAGAGACCGCCAAAGAAAAAAAGGTGGTTATATCCTGGTCGTTGAGGGGGCCATTCCCCATCTCAAAGGTGGTACATATGGGACTATAGGCGAAAGGAAGGGGAAGCTAGTTACCATGTTGGAGAGGGTGGAATCCCTGGGGAAGGATGCTTTGGCTGTGGTGGCCCTGGGAACTTGTGCCGCTTTCGGTGGCATTCCAGCAGCCAATCCCAATCCTACCGGCTGTAAAGGGGTAAGGGCAGTTCTCGATTCCAAAGGTATTGCTACCCCGGTGGTGAATATCCCTGGCTGTCCCCCCCATCCTGACTGGTTTGTGGGAACCGTGGCTAGTATTTTACTCTTTGGTTTGCCTAAACCCGGGGATCTGGATGATGAGGGGAGACCTTTAGTTTTTTATGGTAGTTTAATTCACGAGAATTGCCCTCGCCGGGCTTCATTCGATGAGGGCAAATTTGCCAAAAAGTTAGGTGAGGCTGGTTGTCTCTATGAATTGGGTTGTAAAGGGCCAATTACCTATAGCGACTGTCCTACAAGGATGTGGAATAACGGGGTAAACTGGTGTATTGGGAGTGGCGCTCCCTGTAGTGGATGTACCCAACCAGAATTTCCTGATCTGGTTGCTCCATTTTATGAGAAGCTTACCGATGTAAACCTGCCCACTATTGGCGAATATTGGATGGAAAAGAAGGAGGTTAAGTAAATGGGAACCATCACAATTGATCCGATTACCAGGATTGAAGGGCATCTAAAGATTGAGGCTGTCGTGGATAATGGTGTGGTTAAGGAGACAAAAAGCTCTGGTATGCTCTTCCGGGGCTTTGAACTCATCTTAAAAGGGAGAGATCCCCGGGATGCCCAGGTAATAACCCAGAGGATATGTGGAGTCTGCCCCCAGTCTCATGGTATTGCTGCTGCCCTAAATCTGGACAGCGCTTTTGGCATTGCCGATAAGATACCTGAGAATGGAAGGATCATCCGCAACCTCATTCAAGGGGCACACCACATTCAAGATCACATACTCCATTTTTACCATCTAACTGCCCTGGATTATGTAGATGTGACCAAAGTAGCTGATTATAAGGGAGGAGACTCTGCCCTGAATTCCATCAAACGGTTTATTGAACGGGGGGAGCTGGCCCCTTTTTTCCCTCGATATGAAGGTGACTACCGCCTGTCAGCAGAGCTCAATCAACAAGCGGTGGCCCATTATGTTAAGGCCTTAGAGATAAGGCGAAAGGGACAGGAGATGGTAGCCATGTTTGGTGGAAAGATACCCCACTCAGTAGGGGTTGTGCCAGGTGGGGTTACAGAGGTACCAACCGTAGATAAAATTGCCTCTTTCTTATGGAGATTGAACGAGCTAAAGGATTTCATCGATAACGTTTACATTCCCGATGTCCTGGCGGTTGCAGAGGTGTACAAGGACTATTTTGAGATTGGCGCTGGCTGTAAGAATCTACTTTCTTATGGTGCCTACGAACTCGATGGGAAAGAACCTGATCTCACCAGGAGAAAAAGGTTGTTTAAACAAGGGGTAGTTTCGGATGATCTCAGATTGGAAGAACTCGATATTGGAAAGATAACCGAGGCGGTTAAATACTCCTGGTATGCCAATTCTACAATGGGCCTCCATCCCGCTCAAGGTGAGACCGAGCCGGAAGATGACAAAAAAGATGCATATTCCTGGATAAAGTCACCCCGGTATGGAGGGAAGGTATACGAGGTGGGACCTCTTGCCCGGATTGCTGTTACGTATGCTTCTGGCAATTCTATAGTAAAGGAATTGGTTGATTCTGTCCTCAAAAGATTTAAGGCCTCCCCCAAAGTCCTCTTTTCCGTTCTGGGTAGGCATGCCGCTCGGGCCCTGGCTACCAAATTTATTGCCGATTCTATGGAAAGTTGGCTGCTGGAGTTGAAGATAGGAGAACCGATCTATACGGAATATACCATTCCTGAAGAGGCAAATGGTATGGGATTAACAGAGGCTGCCAGGGGCGCCTTGGGTCACTGGATAGAGATTAAGGATAAGAAGATTGCCAACTACCAATGCGTGGTGCCTACTACCTGGAATGCCTCTCCTAAGGACGATGAAGGTAATCCTGGTCCTATCGAGCAGGCAATCATCGGGACCAGGATCAAGGATGAGAACAATCCTTTTGAGATTGTACGCATTGTCCGTTCCTTTGATCCCTGCATCGCCTGTGCCGTTCACCTGATTGCCCCTAAGTGTCGGGATTTATGTAAATTCAAGGTATTGTAAGAATGAGAATTGGAGGAAAAAGATGATTTTATCGGAGCAAAAACCATGGGAAGAGATCTTAGGATCTATTGGTGAAGAGAAGAATATTTTCCTTTTGGGTTGTAATGGCTGCGCCGAGGCCAGTGAGACGGGGGGTTTACCCCAGATATTGGAGACAAAGAAAAAACTTGAGGAAGCAGGAAAGAGGATTACCGGATTTTCCCTCATTGATTTTCTCTGCCAGAAGGCCCTGGTGAAATCGAGATTAAGAAGTAAGGCCCAGGCCGTGATGGAGGCCAACTCCTTACTTGTCATGTCTTGTGGTATCGGGGTGCAGGCAGTATCGGTGGTGGTGGAAAAACCCTGCCATCCTGCCTGTAACACCATCTCCCTGGGAGATACCAGGGGAGAATGGAAGGGAAGCGAGAGGTGCCAGGAATGTGGAGATTGTCTTTTAGACTATACCGGGGGATCTGTCCTCTAACTGCCTGCACTAAAAGCTTGCTCAATGGTCCTTGTGGAGGAGCATCAAAGGGAAAATGTGAATTGGATCGGGGGAAAGACTGCGGTTGGGAGTTGATCTATGAAAGGCTCAAGAGACTCAATCAACTGGATAGGTTAAAGAAATTTATTGAGCCTAAAGATTATGGCAAGATGAGGCCTTCGGTGAAATTAATGTCTACCAGTCTTTGGGCTTTGGAGCAGACAGGATAAATAGGAGGGTTTGAGATGAGTTTGCAGCCACTTTTGGATTCAGGAAAATTCGTGATCACAACAGAAATTGGACCTTTTAAGGGGACAGATACCTCTGAGATCATAGAAGTCGCAGAGATCCTTAAAGGAAGGGTGGATGGAACCAATGTCACCGATCAACAGAGCTCGGTAATGAGACTGGGTTCTTTAGCTACTTGCCACATCCTGAAGGAGAGAGGGCTTGATCCCGTATTTCAGATGACCTGTAGAGATAGAAATCGACTGGCCCTGCAATCGGATCTCCTGAGCGCCTGTGTCCTTGGAATTGAAAATGTCCTGGCCCTTACCGGTGATTATCCCTCCCTGGGTGATCACCCCCAGGCAAAACCGGTCTATGATCTGGATTCTGTGCAGCTTCTCTGGGCCATAAAGAGGCTCAATGAAGGGTATGATATCGCGGGAAATGAGCTCAAAGGAAAGACAAATTTTTGTGCCGGGGCAGTAGTAACCCCGGGAGCGGATACCGAGGCTGCTTTCGAACTGCAGCTCTTAAAGATGGAAAAGAAGATCGAGATGGGGGCCAAGTTCTTCCAAACCCAGGCCATTTATGGTCTTGATGGATTTGCCAGATTTATGAAGCGGGTAGAGGGGTTCAATATCCCCATCTTAGCGGGAATTATACCCCTTAAATCTGTTGGTATGGCTCGGTATATGAATAAGAATGTGTCCGGAGTATTTGTACCAGAGGAATTGATCGAAAAGATGTCCAGGGCTCCGGACAAGGCCCAAATGGGAATAGAAATAGCTGCTGAGCTAATAAAAGACCTAAAAGACATCTGCCAGGGAGTGCATATCATGGCCATTGGCTGGGAGAAGAAGGTACCGGCAATTATGGATGCCGCTGGACTTGTTTAAGGAAAGCTTAAGGAAAGCTTATTTATAAATAGATGGTCTTTTTAAGGAAGAGGAAGAAATGAGTCTTCGAAAAGCTTTAGGTATAGGAAAATTCGTTATCACTTTAGAGATTGGCCCCCCGGCATGCCCCCAAAAGGAGTCGATGTTTCCGAAATGGTGAAGTCCTTGCAGTTCCTTAAGGGAAGAATAGATGGTGTAAATGTCACTGATATGAAAAGTTCGGTAATGAGATTGAGTGCTCTGGCAGTTTCTCATATTTTAAAAGAGAATGGTTTTGATCCTATCCTCCACTTTACCTGCAGAGATAGAAATAGATTAGCTTTACAAGCAGATCTCTTGGGTGCCTGGGCATTGGGAATTGAAAATATCTTGGTTATAACAGGTGAGGACATGACTTTTGGAGACCATCCTGAGGCCAAACCTGTCTTCGATTTAGACTCCTTGGAACTTTTACAAACCGTGAAAAAGTTAAACGAAGGCTTTGACCTGGCGGGAAATGAACTTCAGGGCCATCCTGATTTTTTCGTGGGGGCTGGAGTAAATATAATGACCGGGTCCGAAGAGGCCCTAAAAACAGAGATAGCCAAAATGGAAAGAAAGGTTGTGGCCGGGGCCAAATTTTTTCAAACCTCACCGGTTTATGATATGGCAAGCTTCGAGAAGTTTATCAAAAGGGTGGAACACTTCAGTGTTCCTATTATGGGGGGAGTGATGCTTTTAAAATCCGCCTCTATGGCCCGCTTTATGAACAGCAATATGCCTGGAATCTCAGTTCCCGAGGAGTTGATCGCTGAGATGGAAAAGGCCAAGAACCGAATGACCGCCAGTATTGCCATTGCTGCCCGCCTTATTAAAGGATTAAGAGACATTTGTCAGGGGGTTTACATTATGCCTATCGGTTGGGAAAAGAGCATCTCAGAGGTACTAGATGTGGCAGAAGTTTAAAGAATTGAGTGTATACAAATCTATATCCATTCGCAACAAAATAGTCTTCAGTTTCCTTGTAGTGGTAATAGTGGGTGGGGTAATAGCCTTGGGTTTAGGGATAAAACTCTTTGGAAAGACCGTATTAGAACAGGTCCACGAGAAGGTGAAGACCGACATGAACCTTGCCTGGATGGGATATAACCAGAGACTGAAGGGTATTGAAGACGTGATTGTTTTAACTTCAAAGAGGTTTTTCCTTAAAGAGGTCATTTTAGTTGGTCAAAAAGAGATCATGCAAAGGGAACTCCAAAAGATAAGAGAGGAGTATGGCTTAGATGTTCTGACTCTCACTGACAAGAAGGGGAAGGTAATAATTAGAACCAGGCCCCCCTATTTTACTGGAGATGACTAGTCTAACGATCCCCTGGTAAGCAGGGCTTTAAAGAAGAAAGTAGTCGCCTCTACTGAAATAGTCCCTCCCGAAGAGTTGAGAAAGGAGGGAGATGGTTTAGAGAGGCAAGCCTTTATGGTATTCGTTTCCGCTCCTAAATCTAAACCGAGGCCAGGAGATAGAGAGACCTCTGGGATGATGTTGAAGGTAGCAGCCCCTCTCCTGGACGATAACGATAACCTTTTGGGGGTGCTATATGGAGGAGAGTTGCTCAATCGTAATTACTCTATTGTAGACCAGGTTAAAGATAGCCTTTATAAGGGCGAGAAATATGAAGGAAGAGATATGGGTGCTGCTACTATCTTCCAGTGGGATCTCCGCATTTCTACCAATGTAAAAAAGCCCAATGGGCTTCGGTCTATTGGCACCCGAGTATCTGAAGAAGTTTATGAGACAGTCCTGGAGAACGGAAAGCTCTGGATCGGCCGGGCCTTTGTGGTTGATAGCTGGCGTATCTCTTCCTACGAACCGATAAGGAATATCAAGGGAGAGATTATTGGTATGCTCTCTGTGGGCATTTTGGAGCGACCCTTCTTGGATATGAGAAACAACGTCATCTGGTCTTTTCTCAAAATTGCCTTCCTTGGGATAGCAGTGGCCTTGGCTTTGGGGTATTTTTGGCAAGGAGTATAAGTAAGCCAGTTGCTGAATTAGCTCATGCCACTGAAGAAATATCCCGGGGTCATTTAGACTATCAGGTGAAGATAAGATCAGGGGATGAGTTCATTGCCCTGGGACTTTCCTTCAATAAGATGGCCAAAAAGTTACAGAAGGCTCTCGGGGAGAAGGATTTAATAAATGAAGATTTGAAGAAATCGGAAGAAAAATACCGGACTTTGTTTGAAAGGGTTCAACATGGGATATTTATCAGCACCAGAGAAGGTAAATTTATCGATTGCAATCAGGCGATGCTGGACATGCTGGGGTATGAAAATAAGGAAGAATTTTTAAGACTGGACATCACCCAAGACCTATATTTAAACCCAAAGGATCGTGAGATTTTCCAAAGTTTAATAGAAAGAGATGCCTTTGTTAAGGACTTTGAGGTTGATTTCAAGAGAAAAGACGGGGAGAAGATCACCATTTTATTGACTGCCCATACCAGAAGGGATGAGAAGGGCAAAATAATAGGTTATGAAGGCCTAAATAGTGATATTACTGAGAGGAGGAGGCTTGAAGAAAACTTAAGGGATCTGAACGCCCGGTACTTGGAATTGTTAGGCTTTGCATCCCATGAACTTAAACAACCTACCGCGGTATTGAAGGGATATCTGATAATGCTTCGAGATGAAACTATCGGCCTTCTTAACACTGAAAAACAAAGACAAGCAGTTAATGCTATGTTGAGGAGCGTAGACAAGTTTACAGATATGAATAATAAGTACCTTCGGCTATCCAAGATAGAGAGCGGGGAGTTGGAGATCGTTAAAAAAAGGTTCAATCTGTTCCAGGAAGTGATCAATCCAATGAGGCGGCGGGAGAGGATACGATTAGATAAAGCAAAGATGAGGTTTAACATTGAAAATCAGGAGGACTTTGAAAAGCTGGAAATTATGGCCGATTCTTTATTGATAGAGGTTGTCTACGCCAACTTGGTGACCAATGCCATTAAGTACGGAAAAGAAGGAGGTGAAATCTCCTTAGGATTTAAGGAGAATGAGAAAAGCCTTATCTTTAACGTGAAAAACGAGGGAGACGGCATCCCTCAAGACAAATTGGAAGTGATCTTTAAAAAGTTTGTAAGACTGGTGGACGAGAAATCTCCTTTGAAGGGAAGTGGATTGGGACTATATAATACTAAGAAGATAACAGAAATACATGATGGAAGGATCTGGGCGGAATCGGAAGAGGGAAAATGGGTAAACTTCATCTTCGCCTTACCCAAAGATTAAGGGCTGGTGATATGAATTCAACCAATAATTATTGAGAGGAGGGAATGATGGGGAAGAAAAAGATTTTGGTGGTAGATGATGAGCCAGAAATAGTGGAGATGCTGAGGATGTGTTTGGAAACAGCCTCATATGAGGTAGTTGCTGCCTATAATGGTCAAGAAGGAATAGATAAGACCAAAAAAGAGAGGCCTGATGCTATAATTTTAGACCTGATGATGCCCGAAAAGGATGGATTTGTGGCCTGTAGAGAACTCAAAAATGATCCTGAATGCGCCCATATTCCTATCCTGGTCTTAACAGCCATCAGTGAACATTTTGCCCACACTAGATATGCCAAGAGCATGGGACTGGAATTGGAAGCAGAGGATTATATTGACAAGCCTATGGATCCCAATGTGTTGTTGGAGAGACTGGCAAAACTTCTGAAGAAATGAGGTTCGAGACCGGTGCGTTATCGAGCCCGGTGGTTTATTGGTGAGAATTGTAGGAGGATAGTTGTCTAGAGAGATCTTAAGCCAGACCGGAAAAGGGGTGTCATGGCTGGCAAACTTGGTCATTCAGGAGAGTGGCGAAGAGATAAATCGGTGCTACCAGTGCCAGAAGTGTTCGGCTGGATGTCCCACAAGTTTTGCCATGGATATCCTTCCTCATCAGATCATCAGGATGCTGCAATTTGGCCTGGATGAAAGGGTATTGACATCTAAAACTATTTGGCTGTGTGCCTCTTGTGAAACCTGCACCACCCGCTGTCCCAACGAGATTGATCTGGCCAAGGTGATGGATGCCTTAAGACAAATTGCAGAAAGGTCTGGAGTGAATTTGGGGGAGAAAGATATCTCCCTATTCAACTCTGCTTTTCTTGCTTCTATCAAAAAGAGGGGTAGGGTTCATGAGTTAGAGATGATCCGCAAGTATACCTTAAAGAGAGGCCATTTTCTAGAAAAATTCAAAAGTGGAGAGCTTATTAGGGATGTAAGGCTTGGTTGGGAGATGTTTAAGCGGGGAAAACTTAGACTCTTGCCCCAGAAGATGAGGGGAAAGAGTGAGGTTAGGGGACTTTTTAAACGGGCAAAAGGGGAAGGAAGATGAGGGTCTCTTATTATCCAGGATGCTCTTTGCATGGGACTGCCAGGGAGTATGACGAATCAACTAAGGCAATATGTGCTCTTTTGGACATTGAACTTAAGGAACTAAAGGATTGGAGCTGCTGTGGGGCAAGTGCTGCCCACAGTAGTGATAAATTTTTATCCATTGCCTTGCCAGCCAGAAACTTGGCTATTGCTGAAAAGGAGAACGAAGAAGATCTTGTTATCCCCTGTGCTGCCTGCTATCAAAGACTGAAGATGGCCGAGAAGGAGTTGTTAGGTAATCCTCAACCTATAGTGGATGTGGATTATAAGGGTAAGTTAAAGATAACCCATCTCCTCGATTTTTTATATGATAGCGCCCTTTTCCAAAAGATAGCGGCAAAGATAAAGAGACCCTTAACTTGCCTTAAGACTGTTTGTTATTATGGCTGTCTTACCATGAGACCTCCTAAGATCACCGATGCCAAGGACTATGAGGACCCTCAAAAGATGGATGAGTTGATGATGGTTTTGGGTGCAGAAAACCTTTTCTGGTCTTATAAAACTGATTGCTGTGGGGGGAGCCTGGTGCTTACCCGCCCAGATATTGTGCGAAAATTATGTGGTAAGCTCTTAGAGATGGCCAAGGAGGCAGGGGCAGAGGCTTTGATAACTGCTTGCCCTCTGTGTCAGGGAAATCTTGATACCCGTCAAAGGGAGATCTCGGAAGAGTTAGGAAAAGACTACTACCTTCCCATATTCTATTTTACCGAACTTATAGGTTTAGCCTTAGGTCATCCTGAATTCACCAAATGGCTGGGTAGACATCTGGTTGATCCCGGTAAATTATTAGTTTCAAAGGGTTTATTGTAAAGGAGGAATCCTATAATTATAGGTGATTAATATGGGAAGAATAAGAAAAAATATAGACATAGAAGATCGCAATTATTGGGCTTTATTTGATAGTGGTGCAAGAAATACTTATATTGTCAGAGATATAGCCATTAACTTACCAATGTTTAAGCTAAAAAAGCCTCAATTAGTAAACTTAGGCGGTAAGTTACATAATGTTCTAAATGATTGTAGGGTGGAATGTATTATAGACGGATTTAATATTTTAACTCACGCAAGAGTACTTGAAGAAATAGGAACAGACGAGGACGGAAAAAGAATTGAAATTTTAATTGGTGCACTGACGATGCAAGAATGGGGAATTAGACTCAATATAGAAGAAGAAAATTTAGATATGAGTCATTATCCAAAAGAGTTTATTGAGTTTTAAGAGGTTTTAAAATGGATTTGGGCAGTTTAAATGAGAAGGTTGGGGCGGTGATGGTAGTTGGGGGCGGAATTGGAGGGATGCAAGCCTCCCTCGATCTGGCCAATGCCGGATTCAAGGTATATTTAGTAGAAGAGACCACAGCCATTGGTGGTAGGATGGCCCAACTGGATAAGACCTTTCCCACCAATGACTGTTCTATGTGTATCATCTCTCCCAGGTTGGTGGAAGTGGGAGCGCATTTGAATATAGAGGTAATCACCAATACCAGAGTGGAGGGGATAGAAGGTGAAGCAGGGAATTTTAAAGTTGATATCTTGAAAAGACCAAGATTTATTGATTTAGAAAAGTGTACTGGTTGCGGAGAATGTATCGCCAATTGCCCGGTTGAGGTCTTGAATGAGTTTGACGAGGGTCTGGGATTGCGCAAGGCGATTTATAAACGTTATCCTCAGGCAGTTCCCAATGCCTTTGCCATAGATAAGAAGGGAATTTCTCCTTGCAAAGTTGCCTGTCCTGCCCATCTCAATGTTCAAGGGTATGTTGCCCTTGTATCCCAGGGGAAGTATAAAGAGGCACTGGCACTAATTCGGAAGGATAACCCTTTTCCTGCGGTTTGTGGCCGGGTCTGTACCCATCCTTGCGAAAACGAATGCTCCAGAGGGGACGTCGATGAGCCTATTGCCATCTGTGGCTTAAAGAGGTTTGTAGCCGATTTCGCTGAAGGAGAAGAAATACCAAAAATTGAAGTAAAAAAAGAGGAAAAGGTTGCCATCATAGGATCAGGCCCTGCTGGCCTGACTGCCGCTTATTACCTGGCATTATGGGGTTATCAGATGACTGTCTTCGAAGCCTTGCCGGTGGCTGGTGGGATGTTGTCGGTTGGCATACCCAGATATCGTTTACCCAAGGATATTTTGGCCAAAGAGATTGACTACATCAAGGCCCTGGGGGTAGAGATTAAGACCAACACCCCTGTGGGTTCGGGGGTTAGTTTGGATGACCTCTTAAAGGATGGTTACCAAGCAATCTTTTTAGCTATTGGGGCCCATCTCAGCAGAAAACTGGGGATTGAAGGTGAAGACCTTGAAGGAGTGATCCATGGAGTCACCTTTTTAAAGGAGGTGAGCCTGGGAAATGAGGTCTATTTAGGAGAAAAAGTGGCAGTGGTGGGCGGAGGAAACGTGGCCATAGACTCGGTTAGGACAGCATTGAGATTGGGGTCAAAAGAGGCCTTTATCGTGTATCGAAGGTCAAGGGAAGAGATGCCTGCTACCAAAGAGGAAATAGAAGAAGCAGAGGAGGAGGGGGTCAAGATCCATTATCTTGTGGCACCGGTAAAGGTGGTAGGTAATAAGGGAAGGGTAGTGGGACTGGAGTGTATCAAGATGGAGTTGGGGGAACCAGATGAGAGCGGGAGGAAAAGACCAGTTCCTGTAAAAGGTTCTGAATTTACCATTGATGTTGATGCAGTTATTCCTGCCATTGGTCAATTTCCTGACATTTCCTTTATCTCTCATCACCATAAATTAGATCTTACCAAAGGGGATACCTTCAAGGTTGATCCCGTTACCTTGGCCACCAATATTCCGGGCATCTTTGCCGGAGGAGATGCTGTTAGTGGGCCTGCTACCGTTATCGAGGCTATTGCTGCAGGAAAAGAGGCAGCGATATCCATTGATCGGTATCTAAGAGGAGAAGATTTAGCCCGAGACCGGACAAGGGAGTTTTCCAAAGCAGAGGCAGATACAAAGGGTGTGGAAAAGATCCCTCGCTGTAAGATGCCAAAGCTTTCTCCAAAGGAGAGAATTACCAACTTTAGGGAAGTGCAACTTGGATTTTGTGAAGAGGAGGCCTTGAAGGAGGCAGAAAGGTGTCTTAGTTGTGGTATCTGCAGTGAATGCCTCCAGTGTGTTGAGGCTTGCTTTGCCAAGGCAATAGATCATGAGATGAAAGAAGAACGAGTGAGTCTTGGGGTTGGCTCTGTCATCCTATCCGCCGGCTTTGAGAAGTTTGCCCCTGAGCTTAAAGGTGAGTATGGATATGGCAGGATGGCCAATGTGATTACAAGCCTTGAGCTGGAAAGAATACTTTCCGCTTCCGGGCCTTACGAGGGTAAGATATTGCGACCTTCAGATAAAAAGGTGCCAGAACATATTGCATGGATCCAGTGTGTGGGTTCCCGGGATACCTCCTGTGGTAATGGTTATTGTTCCTCTGTTTGCTGCATGTATGCAACTAAACAGGCTATCATCGCCAGAGAGCATGAAGATGTTATCAAACCCACCATATTTTATATGGATATGAGAGCCTACGGTAAGGATTTTGATAAGTATTACGAACGGGCCAAAGAGGAATATGGGGTAAGATACATCAGATGTATGATCTCCCGGGTGGTAGAGAGGCCAAAGACCAAAAACCTATTAATTACTTACATCGACGAAGGAGGGAAAATTAAGGAGGAGGAATTTGACCTGGTGGTACTCTCTGTCGGGATGGTGCCCTCGAAGGCGGTGAAAGAACTGGCGGAAAGACTGGGAATTGAATTGAATTCCTATGGTTTCTGTCAAACCGACCTGTTTGCCCCTCTATCCACCTCCAGGCCAGGAATATTTGTCTGTGGTGCCTTTCAGGGGCCCAAAGATATTCCCGAAACGGTAGCCCAGGCCAGCGGGGCAGCAGCTTATGCCTCAGGAATCATCTCTACTGTCCGGGGAACTATGGTAAAAGAGAAGGAATATCCACCAGAGCTGGATGTTTCCGGACAGGAACCCCGGATAGGGGTGTTTATCTGTAGGTGCGGTATCAATATTGCCGGAGTAGTGGATGTCCCAGCTTTAAAGGAATATGCTGCTACTTTACCTGGTGTGGTCTACACAGACGAAAATCTTTTTACTTGTTCGCAGGATACTCAACAGAAGATCAAAGAGGCGATAGCTGAGCATAACCTAAATCGCGTGGTAGTTGCTTCCTGTTCACCAAGAACCCATGAATCTCTCTTCCAGGAGACCATCAGAGAGGCAGGGCTAAATAAGTATCTCTTTGAGATGGCCAATATCAGGGATCAGTGCTCATGGGTACACATGAAACAGAAGGAAGAAGCTACCAACAAGGC
>Ga0066636_10002087_pt1 | contig 12611 bp, 9 predicted proteins | sample CryGeyCG2014_080_2_FD_62736 | JGI IMG/M metagenome (GOLD analysis project Ga0066636, IMG submission 62736) | Groundwater microbial communities from aquifer - Crystal Geyser CG07_land_8/20/14_0.80 | ecosystem: Environmental > Aquatic > Deep subsurface > Groundwater | place: USA: Utah: Grand...
GGACTTCGTTGTCGGGAGGACGCGGACCGTCGACGAGCTCTTCGACGAAGAGGGATACGATGCGTTGTTCATCGGCACAGGGGCTGGACTCCCGTACTTCCTCGGCATCCCCGGGGAGAATCTCAACGGTGTCTATTCGGCGAACGAGTTTCTTACGCGCGTCAACCTCATGAAGGGTTTCCGATTCCCGGAAACGGATACACCCATCCCGTTCGCGAAGCGCGTCGCCGTCTTCGGAGCTGGCAATACCGCCATGGACGCGGCGCGTACCGCACGCCGTCTCTCGATGACTGATAAGGTCTACATTATCTACCGGCGCTCCCGCGCTGAGATGCCCGCCCGGAAGGAAGAAATAGAACACGGCGAGGCCGAGGCGGTCGAGTTTGTTCTCCTCGCGAGTCCCCTGAAGTTTCTTGGTGAGGATGGCTGGTTGAAGGGCGTTGAGCTGCAGCGAATGGAGCTCGGACCGACGGATGCATCGGGGCGCCGTAGGCCGGTCCCGATCCCGGGGAGCGAGTTCACATTCGACATCGATGCGGCGATCATCGCAATCGGCAACGGTTCAAACCCTCTCGTCCTCAAGACAACACTCGGCCTCCAGATCAACGCGAAGGGACAGATCAAGGCGGATCCCGAGACGGGAAAGACATCGCGCGACCGCATCTACGCCGGAGGGGACATCGTCCGCGGCGAGGCGACGGTCATTGACGCAATGGGAGACGGCCGCCGTGCGGCCCGCGCCATCCACGAAGCCATCATGAGAAGCGGGGATCCGTCGCCCGAAAACTGACGAGGACGCATGTCTGAGCTGCCGACACTCCTTGTCACCTATCGCTTCACCGACTCGCTTGTCGAGAGAATCCGCGGCGCGGCGGAGGAACACTTCCAGCTCGTCTACGAACCGATAGGAGCAAAGAGATCCGGAGAACTTCTCGGGCGGGCGGAAGTGATCTTCGGCGATCCGTCGCGCGAGGAGATCCTCCCTGCAACACGCCTCCGGTGGGTCCAGGTCTTCACGGCGGGCGTGAACCACCTCGACCTCCCGCTTCTCAAGGAGAAGGGTGCGCTCCTCACCTCCTCCCGCGGGATGCACGGCCCGCAGATGACCGAGCTCGTCTTCAGCTTCCTCCTCGAATGGAGCCGCCAGCTCCATGTCTACCGTACCCAGCAGCAGCGACACGTGTGGGACAAGCGTCCGTTCCGAAATACGCGCGTCCTCCGTGGAATGACGATGGGGATCTTCGGCTACGGAGCAATCGGACGCTCGATCGGAGTGACCGCGCGCGCGTTCGGGATGAACGTTATCGGTGTCCGCCGAACGGTCAGCGGGGAGCTTACAGAGGACGGCGTTGAGCTTGTGACACTCGAAGAAGCACTGACACGCTCCGACGTCATCGTGAACGTTCTTCCGGAGACACCCGAAACGGTTCGCCTCTTCAACCGCGACCGGTTCCGCATGATGAAGCGACGGCCCTTCTTCATTAACGTCGGGAGAGGAGGGACCGTCGACGATGCCTCGCTCATTGAGGCGGTCGAGGAAGGAACGATTTCCGGAGCTGCGCTCGATGTCTTCTCTGTCGAGCCGCTTCCCGCGGACCATCCTCTCTGGAATACCGAGAACGTATTTATCACACCCCACGTCGGCGGCCTTGTCCTTGAGTATTGGGACATTGCAGTCGACATGTTTCTCGAGAACCTCCGGCGCTACATGGACAGGCAGCCTCTCACGAACATCGTCGACTTCGAGCGCGGGTACTGAGAAAAAGAAGAATCCCGATGTTCTTCACACCGGGATTCTCTGTTCGCTGGCAGGAGGCTGGTATGGCGTCTGCCCACGCGTTTACTACTTCACTTCGGGCGGCGGGACCGTCTTCATCATCCTCATCTTTATCCTCATCTTTGGACCTTCGGGTCCTTCGCCGAGAAATCCGCGGAAATGCCCCTGAAGGCTCTCCTTCCAGATCTTCTGCTGTTCGGGTGTGAGGATCTTCTTCACCGCCTGCCAGTGGTCGAACTTCGCCATGATGCCGTCCGCGCGGACGGCACTCAGCTGATCGACCTTCTTGGCAATCGCCGCCCGATCCGGGCTGTCGGCGGTGAGAAGCTCGCGAAGCTCGATCTGCGCGGTGCGAAGCTTCGCCTCCTCGCCTACCTGCTGCTTCTGGAATTCGAAGCGGAGATCCTTTAACTGCTTCTGCTGGTCGTCAGTGAGATTGAGCTTCTTCATGAGGCCCGTCATATTTCCGTGCATCTTCCCCCTCTCATGCGCCATTCGCCCACCGGGACCTCCCTGCGGTTGAGCGAAGCTGAGACCCGTTACGAGCGCCGCGGCAAGGGCGACAGCGAGAAATCGCTTTGCGTTCATTGTGTGTTCTCCTCTCGGTTAGTGGCTGACAGTGAGTATCTTGTGCCTGTTTGGTTTTCATGTAGTTTGACAAAGGCAGCGAAAGAAGGTTTAAAGCGGGGGAATCCGCACTCGCCCGGCTCATTGCTTTTATCTCGCGCGGGTGCTAACTTGATGTGAGTTTAGAATCCTCGACGCATGAGAATCCGACGATACTTCACTCTTCTCGCCTCCGTCTCAGCTGTCATTTTCCTTTTCTCCTCCTGCAGCACGCCGGTCGGGAAGTTTTTCGGCCGACAGTACGAAGACGCGGTGTCGTATTTCAATACATTCTATAATGCCGAACGTGCATATGACGATGCGATGAAGGATGTCGATGCCGCGCAGACGAAGACGCCTCTCAATGATCCTCTTGATACGCTCTACCTCGCGCCAAGCGGGAAGCAGAAGTTCGTCCCGGTCATCGAGAAGTGCTCAAAGCTCCTCGAAGCGCACCCCGCCGGTTCCTACGTCGGTGACGCCCTCCTCATGGTCGGGAAGTCCTACTATTACCAGGAGGACTTCATGAAGGCCCAGAGGAAGTTCGGCGAGCTTATTGCCACGCTTCCTGAGAGCGACCTCGTCCCCGAAGCGAAGCTCTGGCTTGGTCGAACGCTCTTTCGGGACCGGAGGCCGGGAGAGGCTGTCGCCATCCTTCAAAAACTCGCCGAGGAATCTTCATCGTCCGCGCCGGAGATTGCGTCGGAGGCATGTGGGGCGCTCGGCTACATCGCGCGAGCCCAGGACGACCTGAAGGGGGCAGCGGCGAACTACGAGAAGAGCCTTGAGCTTTCGAGGGATCGGCAGTGGATGTCGCGCTTCGCTTACCAGTACGCGCTCCTCGAGGAAAGACAGGGGAATTGGCCCGGCGCCATCGCGGCGTACCGGGCGGTTCTCGATGGGAAGCCCATATTTGAGATCGAGTTTGAGACGCGCCTGCGGCTGGCCTCTGCACTTGCCCGCGTCGGCGAATATGAGAGCTCGTACAAAGCTCTCGACGAACTGAGCGGAAACAGCCTCTTCAAGGAGCAGAAGCCGCGCGTCGAGCTCGAGCGGGCAAACGTCCTCCTGTGGCAGGGGAAGCGCGTTCAAGCGACATCGGAGTACACACGAATCGACACGACGTACGCGAGAACCGAAGTCGCGGCCCTTGCGTATTACCAGCTCGGCCGAATCTACGAGGATTCCCTCCGCGACTACTCGCGTGCAGCCCTGGCATATGACAAATCGGCCGTGCAGTCGCCGAAGGCAGTCACGAACATTGATGCGGCACGGAGGGCAAACCTGCTGCGGAAGTACCTGTCGCTTCAGCTGCAGCTCCTCAAAATGGACAGCGTCATCGCACGGCAGGATACCCTACACGCCCGGGCGGCGTCGGGGGACTCACTTGCGGTCGATTCACTTGCGATTCTTCGCGGTCAAAGCCGCCTGGACTCGCTTGGGTACGACAGCACTGCCGTTGCTGGGGCAAAGCGGGATTCAAGTCTCGCTCCACATGACAGCACACGCCTGTCTCAAGCGAAGCCGGACTCAACCCGAGCCGTGATGCTTCCCTCCGCCGTGGGCAGACGCGATTCTCTTCCGTCCGCCGTGGGCGGACGCGATTCTCTTCCGTCCGCCGGCGCGCCGCACAAGCGGCCGGAGCTCCTTCCCCTCGACAGCCTGCGTACCGTGAGAGCGAAGGTTGAGTTTGAGCTTGCAACACTATTCTACATAGATTTTGCGAAGAGCGACTCTGCAGAGCGCTACTTTGAGTTGGCGCTCGTCGACGGCCCGAAGGCCGACTTCTCACCTCAAGCGCTCTTTGTCCTTGGGGGGATGAAGATGGATTCGGTGCGATCGGACACGACTGCGCGTGACTCGCTCTACAACCGTATCCTGGACGACTTCCCGGCATCGGCGTATGCAAACGAAGTGAGAAAAGCGCGTGGACTTCCTCTCACTGCTCTCACGAAGGACAGCGCAGAGGTGGAGTACCGGCTTGGGGAGCTCTTTCTCCAGGACAGCAAGCCGGACAGTGCGTTGAACGTGTTTCGCAAAATCCCTCAGAGCTTTCCGAAATCCCCCTACTCTGCAAAGGCTGTGTTCGCCATCGGATGGGTTTACGAACGCACGCTCAACATGCCCGACAGCGCCGTCGCAAACTACCGGCGAGTCACCGTAGAGTATCCCCAGTCTGTGTACGCGAGTGCGGTGAAACCCTGGCTTGCGGAGATCGAGGCAAAGGAGAGAGAGAAGGCAGCGGCAGACACGACAAGGAAGCGACCGACTCCTCCCCCGATACAGAGTGGAGCGGCGCCTGCTGTGCAGATTCCCTCGCCCGTACCCGGCGCGATGTCACCATCTGCCACCGGCGCGCCGCCGCCGCCCATCCCCCCGAATGATGAGATACCAAGGAGGCCCGGCCGCGGACGCCTCCCACAGACCGTGCCCGACACAACCAAACCGGCCCCGAGGCCGGACATAGAGTAACACCATCCGCATTCAACTGCATGCCCAGATTCCAGCTGACCGCGCGAGCCGTACGGCGGCAGGTGCTTAACTCACAGGCAGTCATCATCGGACTTGAAGCGGCTGAGATTGCTGCGTCAGCCATCCCGGGTCAATTCGTCGAGCTGAAAGTCCCCGGTGTCCTCTGGCGAAGGCCGATGAGCATCTACCGTCGGATCGGCGATGTGATAGAGATCCTCGTCGCCATCGTCGGTCCCGGGAGCCGCGCGCTTGCACAGCTCATTCCCGGAGGCAGCATTGACATCATCGGACCACTCGGGAACGGCTTCCCGATTGACGGTTCCGATGGGGACGTCGTCGACGACGTCGTTGTCGCGGGCGGTTTCGGGATCGCCCCTTTCCCGTTCCTTGTCCAACGGCTTCGGGAGGTCGGACGTACGCCGCGGATCTTCCTCGGTGGACGGACAAAGGACCAGCTCTTCCGTCAGGATCTCCCTGCAGAACGGATTTCAGTGGCGACCGAAGACGGCTCGGCCGGCGAGCAGGGGAAGGTCGTTCCGCTCTTCGCGTCGTTTGCGGACGCGGTTCCGGAGAGGATCGAGCGCATGCGCGTGTATGCGTGCGGGCCGACCCCCATGCTAAGGGCCCTCCAGCACGCGGTCGCCTCCCGCGGCATCAGAGCATGGGTCTCGGTCGAACGCGAGATGGCGTGCGGGATCGGCATCTGTCAGGGATGTGTTGTTGGTGCGGCGGGTTCGGATGCGTATCTCCTCGCCTGCAAGGACGGCCCCGTGTTTGATGCATCAGCAATCGTGCTTTGAGGATGGTCGACCAGACTTTCACACTCGGTGGCGTCCGGTTTCAAAACCGCGTATTCGTCGCATCGGGAACCTTCGGCTACGGCGATGAAGTTCTTGATCTATCGGAGGTCGGCAAATTAGGCGGGATCGTCACGAAGTCGATTACGCTGAAGCCCCGGACCGGCAACCGGCCGCGCCGCATCGTTGAGACTGCCGGGGGGATGCTCAACTCGATCGGGCTTGCGAATATCGGCGTGGAGCGGTTCCTGGAGAGACTCCCCGGCCTCTTGGAGCTCGGCACGAAGATCATCGTCAACATTGCAGGCTCCACGTTTGGCGAATACGTCGAGGTGCTTTCGCGGCTCGAGGAGGGGGAGGGAATCGCCGCCTATGAACTCAATGTTTCATGCCCGAACGTGAAGGAGGGAGGGCTCGAGTTCGGGACAGATCCGCATGCCGTGGAGACAATCACGAAGAGTGCACGCGAGCGGACACGGCGCCCCATCATCGTCAAACTGACCCCGAACGTCACGCGGATCGGCGAAACGGCCCGCGCTGCAGAAGCAGGGGGTGCAGATGCAGTATCGGCAATCAACACGCTCGTCGGAATGAGTGTCAACCGCGCCGATCGAACATCGCGCCTGGGCACGGTGACGGGCGGTCTCTCCGGACCCGCGATCAAGCCTGTAGCGCTTGCGAAAGTGAGGGAGTGCACGATGGCGGTGAAGATCCCTGTCATTGGAATCGGCGGCATCACCACGGCTGATGACGCGCTTGAGTTTATCATCGTCGGTGCGGCGGCCGTCCAGGTCGGGACGGCAAGCTTCGCCGAGCCGAACGCGGCAGCCTGTATCGCCGGTGGGATCGCTTCGTACTGCGAACGAAACGGGATCGCCTCCGTGGAAGCTCTCGTCGGGAGCCTGCAGATCCCGGCGCCTCCCCGGCTTCAGACGTAGCACTCCCGCGTTTCCATCGAGGCTCCCCGATCTCTCCGGAAACGGGAGCATACATCGCCTAATTGCGTACAGCCCGCAGCGAGGTTCCTTCCGCACATGAGATACCGGGACGCGTGTGATTTTCTTTTCTCCCTTGAGCGGTTCGGGATCAAACTCGGCCTGAAGAACATTGCCAGGCTCTGCGCCCTCTGGGGCGAGCCGCAGAAGCGCTACGCGGTGGTCCATGTAGCCGGGACCAACGGCAAGGGCTCGACCTCCAGCGTGATTGCCGCGATTGCACAGGCGGCCGGATACCGCGTGGGTCTCTACACGTCTCCGCACCTCGTCGATTTCCGCGAGAGGATCCGGGTGAATGGGGCTCCCATCCCGGCTCGAAGGCTGAGCCGCTGCGTCGCGGAAGTCAAGCCTGCCGTCCGTGTGCTGAAGGCGACCTTCTTTGAGGCGGCAACGATCGTTGCATTCCGGTATTTTGCCGAGGAGGAGGTCGACATCGCCGTGGTCGAGACCGGCCTCGGTGGAAGGCTCGACGCGACGAACGTCGTCTCGCCGGCTCTCAGCGTGATCACGCACATCGCCCTTGATCACACCGACATGCTTGGGGGCGATCTGAGATCCATTGCGAGGGAGAAAGGCGGGATTATCAAGCCTAGTGTCCCTGTCCTCATTGGAGATTCTCCCGGAGGAGCAGAGCGTGAGCTCGAACGGATCGCGCGCTCCCGCGGCTCGGAGTTCCACTGCGTGAGGGAAGAAGTGGTTCTTCGCGCGACACGGCCGGACAGAAAGAGAAGGAGCTGCTGCGAGACGGTTTTTGATCTGGGGACGGTCGCGGCGGAGTACCGCGGGCTGCGGTCCGGCCTCCGCGGCGGATTCCAGAGGGGGAACACGGCACTGGCGGTCCGCGCGGTCGAGTTGTTGGACGGGAGGGCTACTCCTGCCGGGACGCGACTGAAGTTCAGCCGCGCTGCTGTGTACCGTGGTGTCAGGGAGGCGGCGCTGCTCACCGGACTCAGAGGGCGCTTTGAGCATCACAGGCTGGCGAACGGAGCGGGTGTCATCATCGATGTGGCTCACAACCCTGACGCCATACACACGCTCATTGCATCGCTCGATGAGCTCGGGTTCCCGCCAAAGAAGCGTTTGCTTGTCTTCGGCGTCATGAAGGACAAGGACTATGGGTCCATGATTCCGTTGTTCGCGCACTCGTTCGGGTCTCTCGTCGCCGTCGCAGCGAAGACTGAGCGCTCGCTTCCTGCCTCCGTCGTTGCCGAATTGGCGCGGGAATGGGGCGTTGAGAGTGAGGAGGCTGCGAGCGTCGCGGCGGGAACCCGCAATGCGACGGCTGATCTTCCCCCCGACGGGCTCCTTGTTGTCACCGGCTCGCACTACGTGGTGGGCGAGGCAATCCCGGTGCTGGAACGAATGTGGGAAACTTGACTATGTACCGGGGATGTTCTATATTTGCGATGGACCATGGAACCAGAGGAAGCCGAACGCGACAGGCTTTCTGTTTCGTGCAAAGCTCCCCGGCAGTCTCCGCGTACCTTTTGATACTCATCGACGCACGTTCTCTTGCAGCCGGCCAATGATCGGCGGGGTTCGTCACGTCTTGGCCGCTGGCAGGTGCCCACATGTGCAAAGAGCCAGCTCATCTACGTTTCAACTTCACAGCATAGGACGAATGTTTCATGCCAATGGACATTGCTGAGCTCCAATCTAGAAAGATCGCGGAGCTCAACAAGATCGCGCAGGAACTCGGTATTACCGGGTACAGCGACTTGCGCAAGCAGGAACTTATCTTCAAGATCCTCGAGGCTCAGACTGAAAAGGACGGTCTCCGGTTCAGCAAGGGGGTTCTTGAAGTCCTCCCCGACGGGTACGGGTTCCTCCGGTCCGTGGACTATAACTACCTTCCATCGCCGGACGACATCTACGTCTCCCCTTCGCAGATCAAGAAGTTCAGCCTCCGCAAAGGGGACTCCGTCAGCGGACAGGTTCGTCCGCCGAAGGAGGGGGAACGCTTCTTCGCACTTCTTCGCGTCGAAGCGGTGAACGATGTCGACCCGGATCTCATGCGGGAGAGGATTCTCTTTGACAACCTGACGCCGCTCTATCCGACGAAGCGCCTCAGGCTTGAAACCGCGCCCGGCGAGTACTCGATGAGGATCATGGACCTCCTCTCACCGATCGGTATGGGGCAGCGCGGCATGATCGTCTCCCCGCCGAAAGCAGGCAAGACGATCCTCCTCCAGAAGATCGCCGCGGGCATCACGCGGAACCATCCGGAGGTGAAGCTCATCGTCCTTCTCATCGACGAGCGCCCGGAGGAAGTGACTGACATGAAGCGCTCGGTGAACGCCGAGGTGATCAGCTCGACATTCGACGAGCCCCCCGAGCGGCACGTCCAGGTTGCAGAGATGGTCCTGGAGAAGGCAAAGCGGCTCGTCGAAGCCAAGAAGGATGTCGTCATCCTTCTCGACAGCATCACGCGCCTCGCCCGCGCCCATAACACGGTGATCCCGCACAGCGGCAAGATCCTTTCGGGCGGCGTCGACGCAAACGCGCTCCATCGGCCGAAGCGCTTCTTCGGCGCCGCGCGAAACGTTGAGGAGGGGGGAAGCTTCACCATCATCGCCACCGCCCTCATTGAGACCGGCAGCCGGATGGACGAGGTGATCTTCGAAGAGTTCAAGGGCACCGGCAACATGGAGGTCGTCCTCGACCGCAAGCTTTCCGACCGCCGCGTCTTCCCTGCCATTGACGTCAACCGCTCCGGTACCCGTCACGAAGAGCTCCTGATGGATCCCGAAGAGCTTAATCGGGTCTGGATTCTCCGGAAGATCTTGAGCGACCTCAGCACCATCGAGGCGATGGATTTCACCCTCGATAAAATGCGGGGGACGAAGTCCAACAAGGAATTCCTGAAGATGATGAACAGTTGAGTCGGCCGGCGGCTGTGTCGACGGCAACCGATCCGCTCCTCCTGGTCTTCCCCCATCGTCCTGCCTCCGCGGCGGCGTGGGGCCGCCTTCCGCGTTCACGCAAAGCGCTCTCTCGTACCGGCTGGTGAATGGATAGAATCCGCAACTTCTGCATCATTGCGCACATCGATCACGGCAAGTCCACGATCGCCGACCGGCTTCTCGAAGTCACCGGCACCGTTTCCGAACGGCAGATGGTGGACCAGATCCTCGATGACATGCCCCTCGAGCGGGAGCGCGGGATCACAATCAAGTCGCATGCGATCCAGATGCGGTACCATGCCCGGGACGACAGGGAGTACACGCTGAACCTCATCGACACCCCGGGGCACGTCGACTTCTCGTACGAAGTCTCCCGCTCCCTTGCCGCATGCGAAGGTGCGATCCTTGTCGTCGACGCATCCCAGGGGGTCGAGGCGCAGACCGTGAGCAACGCGTACCTGGCTGTCGATGCCGGGCTCGAGATCGTTCCCGTCATCAACAAGATCGATCTCCCCGGCGCGATGGTCCCGGCCGTGAGAGAGCAGATCATCGACCTCATTGGCTGTCGTGAGGATGAGATCATCCTCGCGAGCGCGAAGGCGAAGATCGGCATCGATGAGATCCTCGAGGCGGTCGTTCAGCGGATCCCTCAACCGAAGGGATCGGACGAGGAACCGCTCCGCGCCCTCATCTTCGACTCAATCTTCGACCCCTACCGCGGCGTCGTGGTCTACCTCCGGGTTTTCGGGGGGACGCTTCAGGAGGGGAACGAGCTCCTCTTCTACAACACGAAGAAGACATTCCGGGCGGAGGAGGTCGGTGTCCTCGAGCTTACCCGCGTCCGGACGAAAATCATCAAGGCGGGTGACGTCGGATACCTCATCGCAGGCATCAAGGATGTTCACGATTCGAGCGTCGGGGACACTGTCATGAACGCGCTCGTCCCGGCCTCGGAGTCTCTCCCGGGGTACCGTGAGGTGAAGCCGATGGTGTTCAGCGGCCTCTACCCGACGAACGCGGAGGACTTCGGGACGCTCCGCGACGCCCTCGAGAAGCTGCGGCTCAATGACGCCGCGCTCGTCTTTGAGCCGGAGACCTCCTCCGCTCTCGGCTTCGGATTCAGGGGCGGTTTCCTCGGCCTCCTCCACATGGAGATCGTGCAGGAGAGACTGGAGCGGGAATACCAGCAGAAGCTCATCACAACGGTACCGAACGTTGAGTACCGCGTCCGGAAGCGTGACGGCGAGATCGTGATCGTCGACAGTCCTGCGGCGATGCCGCCGGCAGGAGAGATCGAAACCGTCGAGGAGCCGTACGTGACCGCGCAGATCATCACGCCGACGGAATACATCGGACCGCTCATGAAGCTTGCGATCGAGCGCCGCGGTATCTACAAGACAACGACGTACCTCCACCCGACGCGCGCGGACCTTAGCTTTGAACTTCCGCTCTCGGAGATTATCTTTGACTTTTACGATAAGCTGAAGTCCACGTCTCGAGGGTATGCGTCGTTCGACTACGAGCTCCTCGAGCAGAAGGAATCGGACCTCGCGAAACTCGACATCCTTCTGAACGGCGAGCCGGTGGACGCGCTGTCCACCATCGTCCACCGGAGCAAGGCGTACGACTGGGGACGCCGGCTCTGCCACCGGCTTCGAAAGCTGATTCCCCGCCAGCTCTTCGAAGTTGTTGTCCAGGCGGCGATCGGCAGCAAAGTGATCGCACGCGAGACCATCGCGCCGCTCAGGAAGAACGTTATCGCGAAATGCTACGGTGGGGACATCACGAGGAAGAGAAAACTCCTCGAGAAACAGAAAGAAGGAAAGAAACGGATGAAGCAAGTCGGACGCGTCGAAGTCCCCCAGGAAGCGTTCCTTGCCGTCCTATCAATGGAGGATGAGTGACGTGAGACTGAACGGGCCCCGGCACGCCCCCGCTGCGGGGAAAATGAGGCGCGGCAAACATGCGGACGATACAAAAGTGAAGAAGAACCTAACGCCGAAGGAGAAGGTGAAAGCGTTCCTCAAGGAAGTGCTCTACGTGGGAGGGGCCTTCCTCATCCTCAATAGTTTCGTTCTCGCGTCGTTCGAGGTGCCGACCGGTTCCATGGAGGATACGGTGATGACGGGGGATTTCCTCTTCGTCAACAAGTTCATCTTCGGCGGGACGACGCCGCGCACGATCCCCCTCACGAACATCAAGATCCCCCATGTCAGCCTCCCGAAGCTGCGGAGTGTGCACCGCGGCGATGTCATCGTCTTTGTCTGGCCCGGGATGTACAACGAGCTCGAACCCGGGGAGACAACGTACTACCTGAAGCGCTGCATCGGCCAGCCAGGGGACACCGTCCGCATTGTCAACAAAGTTGTCTTCGTGAACGGCGTCCAGCAGGCGTTCCCGAGGTACGGCAAGTTCGACCGCCCGTACACAATCCCGGCGGGGGTGCGAGATGAGAGGATCTTCCCACCGGGGGCCCCGTTCAACGAGGACACGTACGGGCCTGTCTTGGTCCCGAAAAAAGGAGGAACCATCAACCTCGACGGCTCCAACCTCGAGCAGTGGCGCATCTTCATCATGCGCGAGGGACACACGGTTTCGGCCTCCGGCGGCTCGATCCTTGTCGATGGGAGACCAACGACATCGTACAGGATCGAACGGGATTACGTTTTTGCCATGGGGGACAACCGGGACAACAGCCTCGACGGCCGCTTCTGGGGATTCGTTCCGGTCGACGATATTGTCGGCACACCGATGATCGTCTACTGGTCCTGGAATCCCGACCTCCCCCTCGTTGACATCTTTGTGAAGCTCGGCTCAATCCAGTGGGGAAGAGTAGGGACAATCATTAATTGATCTTCGGCATCCAGTTCTTTCGTCGTGAGGTGCGCCGAACCGGCGCCGCCCGGAAGGGTTCAGGGATAGCTGCTGACGGGAGAACGCGCCGACCGATGGGCGAAGAAGTGCCGCCTGTCGTTCAACTGCCTCTCCTTTGTCTCCTTGTCCTTATCCCTCTCCTTGCCCTGCTCGTGAGAGCCTTCGTGATTGAGGCGTACTGGATCCC
>Ga0066636_10002088_pt1 | contig 12610 bp, 13 predicted proteins | sample CryGeyCG2014_080_2_FD_62736 | JGI IMG/M metagenome (GOLD analysis project Ga0066636, IMG submission 62736) | Groundwater microbial communities from aquifer - Crystal Geyser CG07_land_8/20/14_0.80 | ecosystem: Environmental > Aquatic > Deep subsurface > Groundwater | place: USA: Utah: Grand...
CCTCCTCAGACTCGAGAACATGCCTATTGGCCAGCTTTTCTCTGATTTCCTCGTAATTCTCGATTTTGCCGTTGTGAACCGAAACCACCGTCAAACCTGAAATGCATTCTGCAACGTAGGGCTGGGCTGTCGCCTTAGCCTTTGCTGTTTCCATGAACTCTGGACTGGGCATTCGGACATGACCCATCAAAACGGAGGCTTCATCAATCTTGACAATTTCAGAAAGACGCCTTGCAGGCGAGACATCGACTTTTCCAACTTTTTCCAAAACAATGCTCCTATCATCATTAAGAATGGCAACTCCCGCACCGTAGCCGCCAGCTGGCTTGGGTTCATTTGGGTATTGATGGACTTCCAACTTCTCAAGAACGTTTAGAACCCTAACCAATGGTATAGGTTTCTTCAACGCAAAGCCGAATATGCCGCACATTCAATCCGTCTCAATGGATAGTGTTTTTCCAAAACATAAATAGTTTGGCTGGCTATTCTTGTACTTGGACGATGAGGTAATCGAGGTACGTTGACAAAGAGGGATGATTGCTTTTTCCGCTCCTGAGTCCAAAACCTATTGAGGACAGTCATTGCTTGAGATTGTGTGCAAAAACACGACGCGGCATCAGGCCTAGCGATCTGTGAGGACAAAGAAAGGAGAGGGGAAGTTTGTTAGCGTTCAGAGGATCCCGTGACGTAGGCCCAGATGCTCACTAAGGCAAGTGTTAGACAAGCTCCCGCAAACCCTGACAGAATGTACCTGGCATTGAGGAACGCTGGCAATATCGACATGAGCGCTGGAATCACGTAGGTCGAAGTTACGTCAGCAATGACTCCTGCGAAGAACCCTAGGATAGCCACGAACACGAAAATCTTTAACCTTTCACTCATTCAATTTCACCTTTGCTTAGCATTGCCTCTTAAGCCTCTTTTTAGTCTAACTAACACCTTTTTGTCTATAACTCCAAAATCAGCAACGCAGCCTTTTAATTAATGAATTAAAGCCCGAAACGGCTTTCGCTAGGCCATATAGCTCTACATATATACCTGCATATTTCAGCCATGTTAACAATGTATAAGATTGTTCTGCGTAGCCTTTGTGTTTTGGAGGTATTAATTTGTCAGAAAGATTTAGCAAGAAATGGGAAACGAGAAGAGAAGAGCAACCGTTCACAAACCGCATAAAGGAGGCGGTCAAGCCGCCAGGTCCACTGAAGCCAAGGCTGGACTTCGCCGTCAGACGCATCGAATTGCAAGTTCAAAAATTGGATCAGGCAACAGACAGGTTCGGCCAAAGAGACAAGACGATATTCGCGAGGATAGTTGACGCCTACACCAAGCACGACACCGCCCGCGCAAACGTCTTTGCAAGCGAACTAGCCGAAGTGCGCAAAATGGAAAGACTCATCATAAACGCTAGGCTCGCACTTGAGCAGATCGTGTTAAGATTACGCACAGTATCCGAACTTGGAGACGTAGTATCAACCCTCGGACCCGCAGTAGGAGTGCTCAGATCAGTCAGAACTGGACTCGTAAGCGTATTCCCAGAAGCAGAAAACGAACTTGGCGAAATCGGCAACATGCTGAGCGGCATAATGATCGAGGCCGGACAGGGCTCAGGAATGACCCTGAACTTTGACACAGTAAACGAAGACGCAGCCAAAATTCTCACAGAAGCATCAACCGTTGCAGAGCAAAGAATCAAAGAGAAGTTCCCAGAGCTACCATCAGGAATCCCAGGAATACCAGCAACTTCACTAGGCGAGAAGTCACCGACCGAAACCTCATAGGCTTAGGAGATGAAAAACATGTCACAAAACCCCAACCTTTTTCTTTCTATCGGAAAACCCATTAAAGACGAATACGGTCGAACGATAGGCAAGATAGCATCTTTTGCATTAACGCCAAGTGGCAAGTTTGACGCCGTCTTCATTGAGCAAGGCGACGGAAAATTCTTGAAACACTCGGTGGAGCACGTGAAAATGGACGGTGCCGACGTGACACTCACCAGCGGAATCAAATCAGGAGCCAGCGCTTACTGCGACCAAATCCCCCTGATATGGCGCAAAGACCAAGCACTCAAAGACCTTACGGACAAGAAGAAAATCTCAAGAGAACTATACGAAGAGCTGCACAACAACTTTGACGGCGCACTGAGTCAACTGAAAACCGAAGCCCAAAACCTGATAGAAGAAATAGAGAAACAGCTCGTCAGACTTAGTGAGGAAAGAAGACAACTCAACTATGCATTGGTGCACCTCGAAATCGAACATGAGATAGGCAAGATTGACAACCAATCCTACGACACAGCCTTCGCCATAATCCACGAGAGCCTCAAGCAAGCCAACGACGAGAAGGGCGATCTGGAACTTATGAAGAGCAAACTTTCCAGCATTCTGCTGGGCGAGGCACGAAAAATAGCCGAACAAGACAAGAGCAAGGAAAAACCAAAAACGACAGTGCCTGCTGCTAGCGCTTATGAACTTCCCGAACCCCCAGTGGTCGTGTACGTGAAGGAAATTGGAAGAACCGGCATATAGCTCACAGGCAAAAAATGGCGGGCGGAGGGAAAAACAATCAAACTACTTATCCACTCAAACCCTCCACCACTTCGCGAAACTGTAATAAAATCTATACACACTCTGAAAGTCCAGCACAATAAGCTCGAACAAGCAGCTTTCAGACTTAAAGAAAGAGACAAAATCCTTTTCCAAACATGCGTAGGCGCCACAAAAAACAAGAACAAAGAAAGAGCCGCAATCTGCGCAGGCGAAATCGTCGAAGTCCGAAAACTGATAAAGTTTCTCTACAACATAGAACTAGCCATTGAGCGCGTGATTCTCAGACTTGAAACGATAGAAGAGCTCAGTGAAATAGTCGTAGACCTCAAACCTGCTCTACGACTTCTGCAAAACGTCTCACAGGAGCTGTTCGAAGTTCTGCCAGACGTCTCATCCGAACTCACCAAAGTCAACGAGGCAATCAGCGAAACCCTATATTCCACCAGAGTAACCGCAGACGAATCAATAATCCCCGTGAATAGGAAAACTCCTGGAGGGGAAGAAATACTGCAAGAAGTTTCGAGCTTCCTCGAACAGAAGCTTTCCACAGACCTTCCCGAACCGCCCGCTAATGCTAAAACCCCAGAAACAGAGCAGACTACTCTGAAAGAGATGGTTGCACTGGCAACTAATTGCTCACAGACTGTCAATCGTGAGACCGTTGAGGAATCCGGTGATTCTCACCAAACCCTCTTTTCTTATAAAAAAGCCGATATTCATGAAATCTCGCTAAAAGTTGAAAATCCATCCTTGGAAGATGTGCTTTTCGAGTATGTTAGGAAAGGTAATAGAGAAATCGACTTGACACGGTGCTCAGTCGATTTGGACACCTCTCATGAGGAGATCGAGAAGGCCCTTGAAAGTTTGGGGGCTAAAGGCAAGATAAAAGTTGAATTAAAGACTGAATGATAAGAGGAGAAAACCTATGAGTGCTTCCCAAGAGCTTGAAAAAGACGCGACCAATTTCGCCTTGGAAGCTGTCCGTCTAGATAAGCAGGGAGCAAAGGGCATGGCGATAACCATGTACCAGAAAGCCATAGAAAGCCTCCTGAAACTCGTTCAGCTATATCCCGAGTATAGTCTTAACAAAGTCTACATTCAAAGAGCAATTGCCTACCAAGAAAGAATAAAGGCATTGCAGGGAGCAGTAACGTTTTTTGCCCCTCAGCCCGAAGTAAGAGAAGGCGAAGACGCAAAAGCAACTGAAGGCGGAAAATCCAGCTACGAGGAACTGATAGTTCATGAGAAGCCAAGCGTTAAATGGGAAGAAGTTGTCGGACTTGACCCTGCGAAAAGAGCAGTGAAAGAAGCCATAGTCTATCCCGTTCAAAGGCCAGACTTGTTCCCGCTAGGCTGGCCAAGAGGGATTCTTCTGTTCGGGCCGCCAGGTTGCGGAAAAACTTTGCTCGCTGCTGCAGTTGCCACTGAAATAGATGCAACTTTCCTCTCGATTGATGCAGCTTCCATAATGTCCAAGTGGCTAGGTGAAGCTGAACAAAACGTGGCCAAACTCTTCGGCTCAACCAGAAAATCAGCTCAAGAAGGAAAACCAGCCATCGTATTCATTGACGAACTGGACTCTCTCATGGGCAAGCACATGAGCGAGGTAGGCGGAGAGGTTCGCGTCAGAAACCAGTTCTTGAAGGAAATGGACGGCATCGTGGACAAGGGCAAAAACCTTTACATCTACGTCATCGGAGCCACAAACAAACCTTGGGACTTGGACTGGGCGTTCATAAGAAGATTCCAGAAACGAATTCTCGTGCCGCTTCCCGATCACCCCACTCGATTGATGATGTTGAAGCTTTACACAAGGCATCTGCAACTTGCTACGGATGTTGACCTGCACGAGCTGGCAAGGCTGTCTGAAGGATTTTCAGGGAGCGACATCCGAGACGTCTGTCAATCAGCGCAGCTGAAACTCATAGGCGAATTCTTCGAAAGTGGTCAGGCAACTGATAAGAAAGCCACGCCGGGATCGCTCACGATGGATGACTTCAGACAGACACTGGAAGAGAGAAAACCAAGCGTTTCGCTCGACATGTTATCGCTGTACACCAGGTGGTCTGAAGCCTTCAAGGCTCTCTAAAAGGAGGAAATGAACCAGAGCTGAAGTTTGGTGGAAAGGTTTGGAGAGTTTGATAATGATTTTAAGGGGTTCTCCTTTCTCCCATCTCCCCCTCAGACAAAGTCTCCAAACCCCACAAACACACTGGAAATAGAAGCTCTCAACGAAGGCCCTCGCAGAAACGCTTGTGGTGGTCACTTGCGAAAAATTCTCTACTGTGCCCTTCTGAACGGCGCAGAGCGTGATTGTGTGTACCTGACCGCGAACCTGAACAGAATTCGCATTGGTTGCAGTTCTAGATCTAAGCTTTTTTCAATCATGCCGGACATCGACCATCACCCGCAGAAAGCAACTGAGCGTTTAGAAGTTAAACATTATTGTAGGTTTCTGTTCGTCGTTCTCTCTTATCTCTCTTGAGGCTGTTCTCCACTATGTCGGCTATTCTCTTCGGACACCTCAACACGTCAACATAGGGAGGTTCCACGTTTAACGTTTCAGTTGAGCAAGGTCCTGTAAAAGCCAGTATCGGCTTGAAATCTTTCACAGCCTGCAGAGCTTCCTCGACAGATTTCACGACTACTATTTTGTTAATGCCTTTTTTCTTGCTGACAAGCTTCTTGAACCCTTCGAGAAAAATTATGTCGTGGCCCCTGCACCTTCTCAGAACCTCTTTGAGCGAAAGGCTTCTGTTGACCTTTTCAATGATAGCTATTTCTTCCGGTGCTATGGCAATGATGGTTTTGGCCCCTGCCTGCGCGTATCTCCACGTGTCTTTTCCCTTAGTGTCCATGGTGAAGTTCTGTTCGGAAATGTGCTTCACCGTGGCGATTCTGTAGCCCCTGCTTGAGAGTTCCTCCACCATGGTCTCAACTGTGGTCGTCTTCCCTGAGCGTTTGCTTCCGACAACCGCTATGACCGCTGTTCTCAACCACGACACCCTTGGTTACCTCATTTCTTCCGTGAAGATCTTTTCAAGCATCTTCTTGTCTATGTGCAGCTTGTCCGAAAGGTCTTTCACCCATCTGACGTAGGCTCTGAAAAGATTTTGCAGTATCTCCGCCTTTTCTCCTGTGGACAAGTCCTTCTCTTCGGCGAGCAGCAGAGCAAACCATTTGCCCGAGTCTGAAAGCTGATAAGTCTTGACCCAGACGATCCGGCCGTTCTGCTCCTTCTTCTCCATTTTCTCCGTTAAGATTCCAAGCTTACTTAGCGACTTCGAGTTTTCGATTATAGTCTTGTTTGAGTACCCCAGTTTTCCAACGAGGTCTTTTTGGTAGATCTTGTTTGAGATGCCTTGGCCAAGTGAGAATTTGAGGATGTCGACTGCTGTTTTTGAACCGAAGATCGCGTTTAGTACCTTGGTCTTCTGTTCCAACGGGAGGAACACTACATAGGGATGTAGAGTTTTGTTCAACATTGCGCACTTCAGACTGGTCTGTCTCGGCCACATTTTAAACGTTGCGGGTGTGAACAATACGTTTTTTAACGTTCAAAATAGACTCTATGAAGGTGCTCACGAACGGTTCCTGACGATTGGGTTCCGATGGACGGCGATACTTTCGCAACTAGAGAAGGCTTCATATTCAATGTCTTCGGCTATGAACATCCTCCTGACAGAGTTTTCGCTTTTCTAAAGTATATTCCCGCAGGGCTCAAAAGCCTATTTCACATTGAATTTCTGGAAAGGACATGGAGATACGGAAAACTACCGCTTCTTAGAGCAGAGAAGTTGTACACCGCAAGGAACTATCATACCTTTGTCGAGACTTTCAAAAAGGAATATCCTTCGTACGTGTACTGTTGTCCTTTCAGGCAGAAGGAAGTAATCAGCGCGCCGTTGAGCACCGTGAAAAGGGTTTACGTTCCCAGAGAATGCTTGCAGCTTCTGACCACGCCCAAACGGAAGGATGCCTTGCAGAAGATGACGTTGGAGTTTGTTAGTTTGCTGTCCAACGAAACTGGAATTCCTCTGTCTGATCTTGGTGTTCACGGCTCTGTCGCTTTGAATATGCACACAGAGAAATCCGACATTGACATAGTCGTGTACGGGGCGAACAACTTCCGCAGATTAGAAGCAGCTGTGGACAGGCTTGTTAAGAAAGGAGAGTTGAGCTATCTGTTTAACAACCGTCTCGACGCTGCAAGACGCTTCAAAGGACGATACAGGGGCAAGGTGTTCATGTACAACGCCATCCGAAAACCAGAGGAAGTCAACTCGAGATACGGCGAATTCTCATACACGCCGATAGCGCCAGTCAAGTTTCATTGTATGGTGGAAGACGACGGCGAGGCCATGTTTCGACCCGCAACCTACGGAATACAGAATTATGAGCCTGCAGACTCCTCTTCAAGACTTCCGGATGACAAGATTCCGAAATTCGTTGTTTCCATGATTGGATGTTACCGAAATGTAGCGAGGAAAGGAGACGAAATCCGTGTATCGGGAATGCTTGAACGCGTCAGAAAGGTCAAAACTGGCGAAGCCTTCTATCAAGTAGTTGTTGGAACGGGAACCAGCGAGGAAGAACACATTTGGCTACTCTGACGCTCAGAGACCGAGACGCGATTGTCACAAGAGAGGGCTTGATTTTCCGCGTTTTCGGCTACACACACCCGAAGGACGCCTACATCTGCGATGTCGAATACGCACCTGCAGCAATCTTCAAGTCAGACAATCCCAAAGCCTTCAGAAGTGATGAGCAAAACGTTTTCTACAAGTTCTACGAAGACGAAGGCTGGAGGTTCATCCAAGGCAACTTCCCACAGTACATGATTCTTCACGAGGTGCTTGGCAAGAAAGTTGTAGGAGCAAAAAGAAGCGAAATTGCTCAGGTACGACGGCCACAAGAGGGGCTCAGAAGACTGACTGCAATGAAACCAGAAGACCAGCTTGTTTCAGCAACGCAGAAAGTTCTGGAACTCGCAACACGTCAATCAGGCTTGTCCGCTGAAGATTTCGGGGTGTTCGGGTCTATACTTCATGGTTTCTACCATCCACTGTTTTCTGACATCGACCTCACCATCTACGGTTCGAGCCGAGTGTCCAAGCTGCGTGAAACCCTGAAAGAACTGTACGCGGCAGGTTCGTTCTTTTGCAACGAGTTCGAAACTGATGAGTCAATAAGGGGCAAGAATTGGCGGTTTCGCAACTTTAGCCCCCAAGAGTACGTTTGGCATCAAAGGAGAAAGCTGATATATGCGCTGTTCAAGGACCGAGAAAGCGGAAGAATAATCAAGACAGAGTTTGAGCCGGTGAAAGACTGGAACGAAATCAGCAACAAATATGATTCCAGCGTCAAGGTTCTCCAGCATGGCTGGGTCAAAATGCAGGCCCGGATAACCAAAGACTACGATGCGCCGTTCATTCCATCAACCTACAGCATTGAACCCCTCGAAGTTTCCGAAGGCGCAAAAGGGGCCCTTGAAACAAAACGAATCGTCTCTTACATGGAGGAGTTCCGCATGCAGGCCCGAGAAGGTGAGACAGTGTACGTCGAGGGCAATTTGGAAGAGGTCATAGCGTCAAGAGGCAGCTTCTACCAAGTGGCGCTAACCTATTGCCCAAGATACTACGAGCAAGTTCTGAAAGTTGCACCTGATAGGTCAAGCCAACACCATATAGTCTGAAGGCTTGTTTCCCAGCAAGATTCTGAAGTATTCGTGGTTCTTCTTGGTGTCTCTGACGCGTTCGGCTTTTCCCTGCGCAACAACTGTCTCGCCTGCTCGGGCTTGTTCACAGAACCTGCCACGGAAAGATACGATCTCCTCAATTGGCGTGACTTTTGTGCCTTCAAGTATCTGCACATTGCCAACCTTGTAGACACATGGAGTGAAGATTGATTCTGAATCGTTCACGATCGTTGCTCTAAGCTTTGAATAGCCGGAATTCACGTAGCGAACATCGCCATACTTCTCACGGACTTCACTCCAGTCTTTTACGAAACGAACAAAATAGTCTCTTTGCAGAAACTTTCCCTGCAAGACTTTCCTAGATTCTGTTCGAACAAAGTCTTCGAAATCCATCATGGTGTCCTTCGAACGGAAACCGAACAGCGTTTTCAAATCCTCTCGATTGTAAGGTCTAAAGAAAGCGTTTTTCTCTTTCAAGAGGGCCTTCAACGCGGAATAGGCTCGCTTACAGTTTTCAAAACCATAGACAACATCGTCAATATCCGAGTTAGGAGTGTGCAACTTTGCCAGAATCGAGCCCGTAATTCCGATCTTGCTCCATGAAATTTTTGCATGTCTCCTCAAGAATGTGCAGAATTCGAGTGCGCAGGTTTCCACATCATCTAAGCCCGTGTCTTGGCGCAGTTCTCGTAACCTGTTAGCTGGCTTGTAATGATGTCTTACGTCTTCCGCCGGCACTTCGCAGAGTCTCTCGTCAAAAAAGCGGTCATGGACCAAGTAGTGCGGAAAGCGTTGCTCCAGAAATTGAAAACGCTCTGAAAGTGCGTACACTTTCCTGTAAGGAGTACTTTTGTTCCTACGAGTTCCATGCGGGTCTGGAATGAAACGGGGGAAGGCGATGATTGTGCTTGGTGGATGAATCAGCCCTTTAACGTCAAAGATGAGTCCAGCTTTGTTCTCTATTAGGTCTCCTTCTCTCGTCTTCATTCTACCATTCACTTGAGTCCAACCTTACTGCTTCTGCTTTTCTCTTCTAGGTTCTAAGAAATCAACTGCAAGTACCCTGATGTTGGCCTTTTTCAAAGCCAGAAGCACTGTAGAGCCAATTATCGCTCCAGCAAAGCAATTCAGGGAATCTGTAATGGCGTAATACAGTGTCATCGGCGCCCAGAATGGGTACATTGTTGGAACCCCCCAATTCAAGATCCAAACCGCGTTGTTGTTGCTAGTTGCGATATCTCCTCCGATTCGGGCGATCCATGCAAGACACCACAAGGCTATTGGTAAACTTGCCGAGTTTCTGGCGTTTATGGAGTTGATAATCCAGTTTCGTATCGGTGGCACAACGATGAGTACCAGCACGAGCCAGTATTGCCAAGTTATGATTGGCATGAGTTCATACCAAGCGAATGGATGAGAAAACCATACTAGCATTTGAATCGCAAAGATTGCCGTTGCCATTTTCCACTTGTTAAACAATACTAATCCGCTCATCAAAGCCGCCATTGTTGGACCTAGAAAAGTGAGCAAGCCCATTTGGGTCGTCGGATTGACATAGGGAACAATCCACCCGAAAACAAAGCCTGAAAGTGTACCCCAGACCGGCCCTAACAATGGGGAAGTCAAACTTGCAAGCAGAATGCTTGACAGTGTAACTACGACCGGGGTGCCTAGGATTGGATAAGCAGGAATCAAAGCGCTTGCTGACATCAAGGCCGCCCACACGCTAGCCAGAGCCAGAAGAACAGTGTTTGTGGAATATCTGGTAGCCATCCGCGTCAACATCCAATGTTGGACCTTTCATTCGGGTGTACTTTTTTACACAACGTTAATAAAACTTACTGAAACAGTGATTTGCTTGGTGGCGCTCGGTACTTGGAGCTTGCTGATAAAGCTAAACACGTTTCGCAGTGTCTCCAGCTGGCAATTCTGCTGGAGGCAGGCGCCCATAAGCCTGGAAACGTGAGTGTAGTAACCAATTTTGAAAAGACACGCTATGAGCATTTTCTTGCTTCAGCTGTGGCTGTTGGACCATCATTCGAGGCTGCAGCCAAGAAGGGAACGGAAATCGGGGAAGGCAGAGTTCCTGTCGCCAATGTTGGAGTTGGTCAGGTCATAAAGAATTCTGTGACCGTCGTCAACGCATGGCAACATGGCGGAAACACGTTGCTCGGCACGATAATCCTGCTTTCGCCCTTGGCAATAGCCGCGGGAATGATAAGTACAGCAGCGTTCAAGATATCAGAGCTCAGAAAAAATGTTAGGTTGGTCGTTGAATCGACGACGCCTGAAGATGCGGTCAATGTTTACGAGGCGATCAGAATTGCTAATCCCGCTGGACTTGGTAAGGCTCCAGATCTTGACCTTTACGATCCAGCTTCAACCCGTAAAATTCTGGAAGAAAGGATTTCCCTGTATCGAGTGTTCAAGATTGCAGAGAAATACGACACGGTTTGTTCTGAATGGGTGAATAACTACCCGATAACCTTCGATGTTGCCTATCCCACCCTGACTGAACAGATAGAACATAAACGTGACCTCAGTACCGCCATAATTCAGACTTTCTTGAAGATTCTCGGCGAGTATCCAGACACGTTCATTGCAAGAAAGACAGGCATGGAGAAAGCCCGTGAAGTTTCGCTCGAGGCGAAAGAAATCCTGAATCTCGGCGGACTTGCCACCGTTGAAGGCAAGAAGCGTCTCGACAGATTTGACCGCGAATTGAGAAGGCAGAGTAACCTTTTGAATCCTGGCACTACAGCGGACATTGTCTGCGCGGCACTGGCTCTGTGTGTCCTAGGCGGCTACAGGCCCTAGCTATTCTTTTTCAACCCATCTCTTGTACAAGAGGATTCCAACGGCGTACAGAATTACCGCCGCGATGGCAAGAGTCCCAATTGGCAACAACAGGTCGCTCACGGTAGCGTTTCGAATCATTATGTCTCTCAATGCCTGAGCCGCGTAAGTCATCGGTATGAATCGGCCGAACTGTTGGAGATAATCTGGAAGGTACTCGATTGGGAAGTACATTCCCGTGAAGAACTGAAGCACTATGCCCATCGTAGTGGCCGCGTTTGACGCTTCTTGCGGCGACCTCCCTATGCACGATATTATAAGCCCTAAGGCTATGCCGTTCATGGACCCTAGGAAGAGTATCGGAATCAGCAGGGGAAGGTTCCAGTTCAGTTTCGGGCCGAGCAGGACCACGGCTAGCACGGACATGATAATGATGGATATGGCTGTTTGGAAAAGGGCGGCGAGAGTTTTTCCAAGGAGCACGTTTATCGGGCCGGCTGGCGACGCTCTGATCTTCTTGAGTGTTCCTTTTTCCCTTTCGTAAACGATTGCTCCTGTCGAAACAACCATACTTGAGAATAACAGCGGATAGGTCAGCATACCTGGCACGATGTTTTCCTTGTAGCCTATTTTCTGGCCTACTACCGATGCTTCTTCGGTTACCGTCACGGGTTCCGTGTAGTTCGGTTTGAGAGTCTTGTAGAAGTTTGTGAAGAAAGCGTTGATTCCGCCTCTGACTAGTTGTGCAGTATCGGGACTAGTGTTATCTACTGCCATCAGCACTTGTGCAGGTACAGGATCTGGGGAAGTGAGGTTCTGCGCGAAGCCTTCTGGAATTGTTATCACGGCGCGGACGCGGGATGCAGTGAGTTCGTTCATCGCTTCAGTCTTGTTGGTGAAATTCATGACGGTGAAGATTCCTGTGCCGTTGAGTCCTGACATTATGCTTGCACTTATCCCGGACGGGTCATGGTCATAGTCAACTACTCCTATTTTTGCGTTGAACGGTATTTCTCTTCCGAAGATTGCAGTAAACAGGAGAAGTATCATCACTGGGAAAGCTATTGTCCAGAAGACCGTTCCTCTTTCCCTAAAGAACGTCTTGACATCTTTTACGGCAATACCGATTATAGCGTTCAATTCTCTTCCTCCGTGAGCCTTCGACCGCTCAGTTTCAGAAACACGTCCTCCAAAGTCGGCTCGACAACCTCAATTTTCTCGGTAAGCACTTCATGTGCGCCAAGAGTGTTTGACACTTTGGTCATGATTTCCCACGGGTTCTTTGCAGAAATCCGAATCTCATCCCCCACCAATATGCCTCCATATTCTTTGAGAATCGTAAGTGCCTTCTTCGTCTGAGACTCTTTCACTCTCACGCGGATTGCTGGCTGTCCACCAATCGTTTCTTTCAGGACCCGCGGTTTGTCTAGTGCAGCGATTTTCCCTTTTTCCATTATTGCGACTCTGTCACAGATTTCATCGGCTTCATACATGTCATGTGTTGAAAGAACCACTGTTTTCCCGTAGCCCTTGAGGTTTTTTATGAGCTCCCAGAATTCTCTTT
>Ga0066636_10002092_pt1 | contig 12599 bp, 10 predicted proteins | sample CryGeyCG2014_080_2_FD_62736 | JGI IMG/M metagenome (GOLD analysis project Ga0066636, IMG submission 62736) | Groundwater microbial communities from aquifer - Crystal Geyser CG07_land_8/20/14_0.80 | ecosystem: Environmental > Aquatic > Deep subsurface > Groundwater | place: USA: Utah: Grand...
TTATTACGGCGTATTCCGCTATAAGGGCGAAGTGTACGAGGGAACTCATGAGCCGATTATCACAAAGAAACTTTTTGATAGGTGCCAGGAAGTTATGCGGTTACGCGGCAAGCACAAGGAAAAACAAACTACTAAATTTGTTTTTAGGGGATTAATGCGCTGCGGGGAGTGTGGCAGGATGATTACAGCAGAATTACAGAAAGGCCATGTTTATTACCGCTGTACCAAGAGATTAACGAACTCCAAGCAAAAGTATGTGCGTGAAGAAGAGCTTGCCGCGCAAATCAAATCTTTCATTCAAAAAGTTTCTTTGTGCGATGATTGGACAAAGAAGATTTTAGAGCAGTTAGAAAAAGACAAGAATAGCACTGTCCAATCATCACGCCCCCAGCAGCAAAATTTACAAGCAAAAATTACAGAGTTAGATAATAAGATTAATAAACTAATAGACATCTACCTTGAAGGCACAATTTCGCTTGAGGAATATCAACGCAAGAAAGAATTTTTTATTAACGAAAAGAGGAGATTGCAGGAAACCTTGCAGGATTTTGCTGCTGGGGGCAATAATTGGTTCGAACAGGCGAAGGAATTTGTAACCTCTTTAAATAGAGCGCATTGTGCGATTTCGGAAGGAAATTTAGAATCCCAGAAAGAATTTCTGGAAAAGATTGGTTCGAACTTTATTTTAAAAGAGCGCCGCCTCGTTTTCTCGTCGGAAGCCCCCTATAGGGGGCTTCTTCAGAGCAGTCCCTTTCTAACCTGGCGGAGAGAGCAGGATTCGAACCTGCGATGACCTCATCGGCCATGGACGCTTTCGAGGCGTCTGGTTTCAACCGCTCACCCATCTCTCCAGAACTTTTATACTAAGTTAGAAAGGCGAGAAAATTCTTGAGGACTACTTTCTTAAAACAATAAATGACACTATAGAATAGGCAATAAGAAATAAACCAAGCATAACCCGTTTTTTTACTAGCCAATTTTGAAAACTATAAATATTAGTTTCTATTTTAGGTATCAATCTTTTTTTAATACCTACCTCTTTATCTAAGAATTGCTCTAATTTAATGCATTTGTCTACTTTGCCAGTTAACAAAAATATACCTGCTAAAAAAGCCAGAGGAGTCAGCCATAATAAAATTGTTCTCATAACCTCAAAAATTGTAATTTGTTCTTCCATTCAAATCGCCCCCTTCCTCAACTGGCGGACGCGTCTGCAACCAATTCGAACCACATCCGAAGCCCAGGTAAAAATTATAATTCAACCTTTGCAACGAATCCCATTATATCAAAAATTGGCAAAAAAGGTAGAGGAATTACTTTTGCTAGGGATGTCGTTCAGGGCTATAGCAAAAAGCTTAGGGGTAAACCCCGTTAGAAATACCAAAGCTATAGAAGAGAAAAACAAGATTTCTAACGGGGTTCATATTAAATTTCCCGTGTCTTTCAGAATTTTCTTAACAGAGAGACAGGCAGGAGAATCATCGGAAAGTTCTAACAGCGACTTGCCATTTAAGTTATACCCCCTTAATTCTTTGTCGTATTCTATCTTTCCTATATAATTCCGGGTAACCTTGCGCAAATAATTTTCTGCCTCCGGGTCAAATTCATAATTCCCTACAATATAAAGATGTTCATAGCGGATCCCAACGGATTTAGTTATGTCTTCTACCCTCTTTATGTGTTTTATTGATTTTATCGAAGGGTCTAAGAAAACAAAAAGCTCGTCTATATCTTGAGTTATTTTTCTATTTAAATGCTCCACGCCTGCCGGTGAATCTATTACCACGCTCTTATAATTTTTGGCCAGTCTTGGAATATTTACCTTTAGTAAATCGTCCGGGACACAATAGCAACCCTGGACTAACTTCGTACCCAAAGTAAGTAAATCAAAATCCTTTCCCTCATATAGACAATCGCTTTGAAGCAAATATTCCATTTGGTTATGCAGAGGCGTTGAATTAAACTCGGTGACGTTCTTTCTTTTTTGTATGATGCCATAAAGCGCATCTGAGATAGTCATTATCGAGCTATTTTCCAGATCTATGCCGAGCATATCCGCCAAATTTTGGTCAGGGTCAAGATCAATAAGAAGAAACGGCGCTTTTAGATATCTGGCAGCCAATGCCACAAATGTAGTCTTTCCGGTTCCGCCTCTTCCAGTAGAAAGAATTATTTTAGCCATTTTTCGCCTTTGGTTTCCTTAACGAAAAGCAATTGATTCACCCAGCCCTTGCGTGCAAGGGCTGGGTTCATTTTTAACTCCCTTTCATGTTTTTAAGCAAAATGGCCATCGTAGTTGTCTTCAGCGTTTTATATAACTTTTTTCAATATCTTTCATTTTTGCCATCAATACACAATCATCGGGATACGGACAAACATCTTTTTCCAACAAACAATCCATAATATCCGCTTTCCCCCTAAATATCTCTATTATGTCTATAATACGCGGTTTAGAAGGCTGCATATTTAAAACAAACCCTCCGCCTTTTCCTTTTAAGGATTTCAGTATTTTGCGTCTACTTAAAACCTACAAAATCCTCTTTAAAAAAGCCCGACGCATATTCAACTTATTTACCAATTCGCTTAGAGAAATTACCATATCGGGTTCTTGCGCAATATAAAGAAGAGACCTGATTGCATAATAAATATTCTTGGTTATTAATCTCATACCATATCAACTCAATAGGCCTTAATGCGACTTATTTTTTATCTCTTTCGCCAAAAATTTTACTGCCTATTCTTACAATATTTGCCCCTTCTTCTACGGCAATTTTATAAGAGTTTGTCATCCCCATAGAGAGGTATTTCATTTCAACGCTTGGTAGATTTAATTTCCTTATTTCGTCAAATATCCTTCTTGTTTCTATAAAATATGGCCGAGAGTCCTCTGGATTGCCAAACCTTGGGCCCATAGTCATAAGTCCAAGTATTCTTATATTACTAAAAATCGAAATTTCTTTTATTAAATCTATTGCATTTTCCGGCAATACTCCGGATTTCTGTTTTTCTTTCCCGCTATTTATTTCAATCAATACAGGCATTGTTTTGGAAATTTCAGCGCACCTCCTATCAATCTCTTCTGCCAATTCATAGGAATCAATTGTTTGTATCATATCGAAAATCTCTACCGCTTTTTTGACCTTATTCTTTTGAAGATGACCGATAAAATGCCAGGTTACTTTTCTTCCTATCACCTTAAATGCATCCAGCGCTTCCTGGACATAATTTTCCCCGATAATCTTTATCCCGGTATTTATTGCTTCTAAGATTTCCTCCGGAATTCTTGACTTTGCTGCGGCAACCAACTCTACCCCTTTTGGTAATTCATCTAAAATTTCTTTTACATTTTCCTCAATCATATCTTTCACAGTTCATTGTGTAATTTTTGCCAGTCTTTTTTACCAATTCAGATAATCCAGGGGTTCTTAACGCTGCAGCGGGGTGGAACATTGGGATTATCTTTATATTTCTGTTTGGATTAAACAAGCCTTCGGCAGTTACAGAAAAAAGCTGTCCATGAATTTCTGAAATTCTTTTTTTAGATAAACCCCGCCCCTGCTCCCAGGGGCGGGGTAAATTATATTTTCCAAGGGTATATTGCGTGGCTATAGAACCTAAAGGAATGATTGTCTCCGATTTTATCATCTCTATTTGCTTATCGAGATATCCGGCACAGGCATCTACTTCCTTCTGCCCTATTGAATAAGTAGGGGCATGACACTTTATGATGTTAGTGATATAAACCCCTATCTATTTTAGCTAATCGCAAAAGCTCATTTAAAAAATCTCCTGAAGGCCATATAAATAACTTTCTGCTTGAATTTTCCTCTCTTCCGGGAGATAAACCTACGAGCATAATCTTGGCATCGATTTTGCCCTCAGCAAAAACAAGTTTATCCCTGAATTTAATTTATGAGTAACTTAACCTTAATAGAAAACAAAGCTCAGGGACAGTCCCCTGCGGGGACAGTCCCTTCGGCAAAACCTGTTCTGGCAAGGACAGTCCTTTCTATTCAACGTCTGTTGGATGTAAGCCGGAAGTATTTACAAAGATTGCTTCGGGAAAATAGGGACAGTCCCTTCGGGGTAAAAGGTTCGAATTGGTATCAGTTTCGGAGGAGAGAGGATTCGAACCCCTGAGGCACCTTCCAGCACCTAACCGCTTTCAAGGCGGTCGCTTTCAACCACTCAGCCACTCCTCCAGAAATTTATCATAAAAACAACTGTTTAAATATAGTATAAAATATACTTTTACCGATCTGGAAGGAATTGTTGAAGAAATTGACAAAAGAAAACTCTTTGAATATAACAGTTAAGCAAAAGGCAAGCAATACCAGATCAATAATATAAATAAAGGAAAATCCAAAAATATAATTTGCTTTCAGAAAATCACCTTGTTTAGAACGTACAGACTTGGCACTAAAAATAAGATGCAAGGTTAAGCTGAAACTAAATAAAAAAATAAAATAGCCGACGGATTCTTTGGTTTTAAGCGCAAAGGAAAATATTAAATATAAGATAAATATAACAATTGTATAAATGGGCAGTAAATACGGCGCAACTCTTACCAGGGGCTTAAAGAAATTAAAAACTATCCCCAGTAATCTCTGGCCCTTATTGTAAATTATTGCGGGTTCATAAACAAACAGGTAAATAATGATAAAGCTTATGGCTCCTGCCCAGAAATAATTCTGCAATAATTTTTCTACAGCACCAAATTCATTTAAAAATGCTACCGAAACAGAATAGACAAAAGGTAAAAGGCAAATCCCTATAATAAACTTAACGATACCTAAGGTCTTATGAGAAAAAATAGCCATCTTAGACCCGCCGCCCCGACCCTCGTCAGCGCCAATCTTTAGCTTATCCAGAATATTATTATTCTCTTTTTTAGGGAATTCTTTCTTTTCCATTAAATGAGCCCACAACTTACGGAGCGCTCCGCCTTTGGCGGAACAGCGAACGTAAGTTGTTTGGGCGAATTCACCCCGTTGAGTGTGCTAAAATTATCGAAGAGAATTTTAGCACATCTTACGAGGCGGGGCAAAAGATTGCTATTTTATTACCTCCTGACCGCCTAAATACGGCCGTAAGGCCTCCGGGATAACTACTGAACCGCCCTTTTGCTGATAATTTTCAAGTATCGCCACAACCGTCCGCGCAAGGGCAACTCCAGAGCCGTTTAAAGTATGCACGAAATCTAATTTCTTGGTATCTTTCCTTCTAAATTTTATATTTGCGCGCCTGGCCTGAAAACTTTCAAAATTGGAGCAACTGGACACCTCCAGCCACTGGTCTGTGCCTGCGGCATAGGCCTCCAGGTCGAAACAAATACTGGCAGCAAAACTCAAGTCCCCGGTAGGTAAGATTGCTACTCTATAAGGCAGCCCCAATAATTGCAAAACATCCTCGGCATCCCTTACTAATTTTTCCAATTCATCGTAAGAGTTCTCGGGTTTTACGAACTTAACCATTTCTACTTTGTCAAACTGATGCACGCGGATTAGGCCTTTTGTATCTTTGCCATAAGAACCTGCTTCCCTACGAAAACAGGCAGTATAGGCAGTATAATAAATCGGCAGGTCATCTTCGTTTAGTATTTCATCGCGGAATATATTGGTTACCGGCACCTCGGCAGTGGGAATAAGAAATAAGTCATCGTCTTTCAAGCGATACATATCTTCTTCCAGCTTGGGTAGCTGGCCTGTGCCGGTCATTGATACGCGATTTACCAAAAAAGGCGGGAATACTTCCGTATACCCGTGTTTCTTGGTATGTAAATCCAGCATAAAATTAATCAGCGCCCGCTCCAGTTTTGCTCCCCAACCTTTATAAAGCACAAAATTTGAGCCGGTAATCTTTACTGCCCGGCCAAAGTCAATAATATCCAGATGCCGGCTTAATTCAATATGAGTAACTGGTTTAAAATCAAATTTAGGCAGCTCGCCCCACGAACGCACTGTCTTTTTGCAAGAGGCATCGCCAACAGGAACTGAAGAATGCGGTATATTAGGAATGGCTAATAATGATTTATCCAATTCCGCATCGATTTTTTTTAGTTCATCCTCTAACCGGTCAATTCTGTCTGCGGTTTTTTTCATTGAGGCAATCTTAGGCTTGACATCTAACTTTTTCTTCAATAAAGCAGCTATCTCATCGTTTGCCTTATTTTTCTGGGCCCTTAAGTCTTCAAGCTCACTCAAGGCCTTGCGCCGGGAATCATCGAGCTTAATCAAAGTATCTAAGTCTAATTTTAGACCACGGCCTTTAATAGATTTTTTGACTAAATCCGCATTTTCCCGAATGAATTTTATATCTAACATAAGTGAGCTCACAACTTATAGGGCGATAGCGAACATAAGTTGTTTTGAGCGAACTTACCCCACACCCAGTTACTACTGAGAGACGCTACTATGTATCTGGGTGTGGGGTTATCCGTTCATTTAACCTTTAATCACTCCCAATGGCCGCATCCTACATACACGCTTAGAAATCCCCACGTTATGCACTACGTTTACAACTTCATTTACATCTTTATACGCTTGCGGCGCCTCTTCAACAATGGTCCCCCGCCCGGATGCCTTAACCATTATACCCTTAGATTCCAATTCTTTCAATAGCGCATCTAGATTTATAGATTTAGTAGCAGCAGTGCGGGATTTCACTCGCCCGGCACCGTGACAATTCTTTACTAAAACAGGAACAAAAGTTTTAGTAAAGATAAAATAATTGTGATTATCTTGAACTTCTATGTTATATAATTCATCTATTCCTAAATCATCTACTTTCTTAACTCGTTGCATTCTTAAAGGCGAATTGGTTATCTTTATGATCTTCTCTTTGTTATAACGCGAGCTGGACTGCCAAGCCAAGAATCTCAGGATCTTCTCGCCTTCCATTAAACAATTTCTATCAGATTTTCTTTTAAAAGGCCATTTTATATCGCCTGATTTCCAATTCTCAGTAAATAATTGGCGGACAGAAAATAATTTACTGCCATACTTTTGTCTATGCGGCATACCCTTTACTCTTTTTGTAAATCTTAACAATTCTTCTATCCTTTCAGATATCTGAATTATATAACAATTTTCTCTTTGAACAGATACATACGGTAGAATTCCTAATTTTAGGCATGCCAAAACAACCGCCCCAATTACTTTTTCTTTTCCGGCAAATATATCTATCACTTTGCGTGCGGGATTCCATGTGCCATCGCCGTCAATAACGCCTGCTAAAAAATTAAAAGTGCTTTCTGTATTTAATCCCAAAACCCATGTCTCTATATTATCAAATATAGATATTATTTCTTCTGCGGTATGTTTGCGACCGGTTGAAAAATCTGTAGCGGATCCCGTTATTACTCTTCCTCTTATATCCCCGGAAGTGAATTTAGTTTTACCTTCATTTAAACCGTACTCAAAAACATGCTCAAATGAAGACCTGACATATTTTATAAAATTTACCTTTTCTTCGCATTCCTTTTGAGTAAAAACAACCCTTTCATTTTTTCTATCAATATAACCGTCTGTGGCAAGAGCGCCAACTAAAAAGGCTAAACGAGGAAAAAATAATTTCCAACGAATATCTAACCTATCTAAAACACATACCATTTTCTGATTATCTATAATTTTATGCAGTTCATCAAATTTAAGTTCGGCATTATCAAAAATAAAAAAATTGTGGTCAGAGGTAGTATCTAAAGTACTAAATCTAGACCGATTTGTCTGTGAAACAGAGATTCTTATCGCTGGACCCACTCTTTTGCTCACGCTTAAGATCGGTTTCCATTCAGTAGATAAGGTATCTTTATTAAGTGAGAAGGCATTATAGGCTAATCCTAATTTATTAAATTCGTATATTTCTTTTAGAGTAACGATTCCTTTATCGGTAAGGATTCTCATATCACCAGTAAAGCAGGTTGAACCAAAAGTCTCCTCTTCTGCTTTTTTTGTCCCAACGAGTAAATAGGAATTCCTGCCCATATCACCCGGAATAATCACCGGTTGGCCTGTCTTCTTATACCTTTCCGGTAATGCCGGATGGCCCGGCCCGAATGCGCGCGTAGCGCCTTTACGGTGAACGCATAAAGTTTTTTCTTTACCATCAATAATATATTTTTCTATCTTGGCAATATTATGCGCGACATCATAAATTAAATACATCCCCATCTTTTGCCAAGATGCGCTAAAGACTTTCTCAAATACTTTGCGTGTAAGATACATCAGGCACTGCCGGTTTGCCCAGGCATAGTTAGCCGCGCATTTCATTGCCCCCAGATAGCTTTTACCTTCGGGAGAATTAACCGGCGCGCAGGCGAGTTGGCGGTCAGGGACATTGATACTGTATTTCTCCAGGCAACGGATCATACTTTTGGTATAATCATCGCAGACCTGATAACCTAAGCCCCGCGAACCGGAATGAATCATTATGGTTATCTGACCTAAAGTTAAACCAAACTCATCGCAGAGGTCGCGGTCATAAAGCTGGTCAATAGCCTGTATCTCTAAGAAATGATTTCCTGAGCCCAGAGTCCCTGATTGCGCCTTGCCTCTTTCATATGCCCGGTCGGAAACCGCTGCGGGATCCGCCCCCTGTATGGCGCCATATTCCTCAGTGCACTCCAGGTCTTCTTTTGTGCCATACCCTTTTTCTACCGCCCATTCCGCACCCTTGACTAGAATTTCTCTTTCTTCCTTTGCGCTCACTCTTATATCGCCTTTTGACCCCAAACCCGAAGGTACATCCGAGAATAACGTATAAACCAAATCCTTTATTTTATTTTTTATCTCTTCATATTGAAAATTAGTTTTTAACATCCTGACACCGCAGTTGGAAACCACAAAATTATTAGCGATAAAATTGTGATGGGCGTGCTCAACAGTGAAATCATAAACATAGCCGTAGAATTCTAAATCACTAATAGACCTGATGCGCTCCCAAACCATTCCTGAACAACCCAGGCCCTTTGTGGCTTGCTTAATATATTCTTCGAACGTCGGATTGTCACCCCACATCCGTGGCTTAGCCTTTCTCGGTTCATAAAGCGAACGTTCAATAAATCTTTCATTGATATTAGTAAGACTATCCAGATAATTGCATAATTCTTCTCTGTCCCATTTTCCTGAATTATATAACTTCGGCGCTAATACTCCTACTCCTTCTTTCTCTCTAATAATCTGCCTCTTTAGCCTCAAATAGCCAACTGCACAATTTGCTAAGAATTTTCTTTTCTCATTATATTCAAAACTAATCTTACTATAGAGATTTATTAGATTTTCTGTTTCAGAGGTCATCATTAACCGCAGTCGATAAGAAATTATGCCTTGCTTATTTACAAATTCTTTTCTCTGAGTTATCTTATGAAATGAAATGCCGAATTCAGATAATAATTTAGAGAGCCCCTCTAAAAATTTATATCCACTATCTAAAGAATCTTGTATTTTATTCATCGAAAGTGTGGGGCAGTAAAAATTATAGCCATGTCCAGTCATTGTAGCCGGCGAAGACAATTCTGCGCCAAACAAACTGGCAAGAAATAATCTCTTCTGCCAGAGACGGATTTTAAATAGCCATTTTGGCAATTCATACTGTTGGTAACATTTATTCCCGACAGGTGTGCCTAAAGCAGCCAGAAGCGCTGCCAAGGCACTGGAAGAACATTTAAGCCAAGTCTCCCTTCTGTCAAATTCATAAACACCATAGAAGGTTCTTATTCTGTGATGCCTATGCCTGGAATAAATCCCTGAATTAAAACCAATCCTGATTAAATCTTCTTTTATGTTTTTTAAATCTTCTTCTTTGCCATAAAAACAAACTGTGCCTCTCTTCCTTTTGCCAGTAAAGTATATTAGACCGTCTCCAAAACAATAGCCCATAATCTTAAGGAGGTACGGCAACTGAATAGAGTTATATCGCAAAGGTAATAAATTTCTTTTTTCAAGATGGCCTATTATCTGCTCCCTTGCCCTGCCACTGGACCCCTTTCCTAATTTTGAAAGGAGTCTTTTGATATCTCTTTTATCAACAATAACCTCAGAGTTTGGCTCTTCATATATAACTCCCTCAAAAGGGTAAATAGCTACCTCTTCGCCTATCTGTAATTCGCTGGCTTTTCTCATTCCGTCTTTTGTATAGAAAGGGTGGTCGCTAGTAGCGCTAATCCCTCTGTCTGTCTCAGTAAGGATATTTAGCACGACAGTGCGTGGCCTCTGTTTTAAGAATTTTAATATCGTGGTAGAATCTGATTTTTCTTTGTTAAAATCCATACAAATTAATTTATCTTTATTTAAGTTTTTCTCATAATCTTTAATTCTAATTCTATATCCCAATTCATTGCAAATAAATGTATTTCCGTCGAGGCAGTTAATGTCAAAACCGACTCCACCGGGCGAAATCACACCGCCCTGCTCGATATCCGTCGCTGCCACACCGCCTATACTAAAACCATACCCCCAGTGCAAATCCGGCATGGCTAAGGAGGCATTGACGATTCCCGGTAAAAACGCCACATTTGCGACTTGTTCAAGTGCTTTATCATGCCGGATATCTTTCAATAACTTTTCATCCGCATAGATAATACCCGGCACACGCATCCCTGGTTTATATGATTTTGGTATGCGCCAACGATAATCGTCAATTTTTTCTAAAGGAACTTCCCGGATATCTGCCATAGTTTCGCCTATTCCAATCGCTTAATTATCAGGGACAGTCCCGCCTTTGGCGGGACAGTCCCTTTATACATCAAAGATTACTTCTGCCTGCCAGCCAGGTTTTGTCTCTTCGATTTTTAATTGATGATAAGTAGCGGCTTTGATTTCAGTGTTTACTTTATAATTTTTAATATCTTCGCCTATTGCCACCGCTTGTAATGAGTTCTTATCTATTTTATCTATTTTAAAATCAGAAAATATTAATTCTTCGGTTGCGGATAAAGAAAGTAATTCGTTTAACCAATTTATAAATAATTCATCTAAATTATCCGCCTTTTGCTTTACTAAAATCTCTTTGCTCTTTGCTCTTTGCTCTTTGCTCTTTTTCTCAGCGATGATATCAAACATTGCAGAGGCAGCATTTTTGAAGAGATCCTTTAAATCATTGCCTTTTACCCTAATACCTATATCTGCAGTATGTTCGATAAATTCGTAGTTTTCCATTAAATAAAAATGGGCCGTGCAGGAGTCGGACCTGCGACCCTCTGCTTAAGAGGCAGATGCTCTACCAATTGAGCTAACGGCCCAAATTCTATTATTTCTGATGTTTTATTATAACATAAATTTATATTTTTGTATGGGGATTTTAAATCAGGATAGAATCTAAACAAGACAGCCTGCCTGCTATTAACCAGCTTGACGGGAAGCTACGAAGCTAGATAAACGCGCCCGAGTGGAGTCGAACCACCAATAGCCAGTTCCGAAGACTGGTGCCTTATCCATTGGGCGACGGGCGCAAACTAAATTATCTCACACTTCTCGCCTAAGATTTCTTTAAACTTCTCGAGTCTTTTCTTATCTACGGCTAAAATATTCTCTTCTGCGGTTGTGCGCACCGGCGAATTAAGCTGTATTTTATCGGGATTTATCTTATCAATAATATCCTTCAATTTTCTGATATGACCCAAATCATCATTTATGCCTTTGACCAACATCACTTCAAGCCAAATCTTGCCTTTAAATTCCTTTCTTAAGCCTATTAAGCCGTTTATTATCTCCTCTATTTTTATATCTTCTTTGGGCCGGTCAATCTTTGTAAATATTTCAGGGGCCGCTGCATCTAGGGAAGGAACTATTAAATCCGCAGCGAACAATGCCTGGCGCACCACAGTTAGATTCAATAAGGAAGCATTGGTGATAACCGCTATAGGCACAACAGTAATTTTTTTTATTTCCGCAATTAACTGGTCTATTTTAATATTTAATGTGGGTTCACCTGAACCTGAAAAAGTAATATAATTTAAATCCTTTGCCTCTAAAATATTATTTTGCAGCCAGAGTTTTAATTCATTGATGATTTCCTGTATCGGGATATATTCTCTTCTCTCGCTTGTTGTGTTTATCGTCTTACCTAACTGACAATAAACGCAGTTGAAACTACATATTTTATAAGGAGTTAATGTAATACCCAGGGATAAACCTAATCTGCGCGATTTTACTGGTCCGTATATGTATTTCATTAAATGAGCGCATAACTTATGGAGGCGATAGCCGACATAAGTTATATGCGCGAATTAAATCCCGAGCTTACGCAGAAAATTTCGCAGAAATTTTCAAGTGCTTAAGCGAGGGATACAGGTTAATGAGCACGTGACTTATGGAACCACCGCTATGCGGCAGGTGAACATAAGTCACTGTGCGAATTAATCCCGAAGCTTACGCAGAAAATTTCGCAGAAATTTTCAAGTGCTTAAGCAAGGGATACATGTTATCAATCGCTCCCGGCTCATAAGCTATGCCAAAATTCTCTTTGATAAGGCCCTTCCCATAAGGATGGGAAGACCTATCCTTTCTGGATAATTTTGGCATATTCGCCCTGAGAAATTCATAGAATTTCTCAGGACTAGTCCTGGGCAATCTTTCAGATTGACCAGGGCCGGTATAAGTTCG
>Ga0066636_10002102_pt1 | contig 12576 bp, 12 predicted proteins | sample CryGeyCG2014_080_2_FD_62736 | JGI IMG/M metagenome (GOLD analysis project Ga0066636, IMG submission 62736) | Groundwater microbial communities from aquifer - Crystal Geyser CG07_land_8/20/14_0.80 | ecosystem: Environmental > Aquatic > Deep subsurface > Groundwater | place: USA: Utah: Grand...
AAGGTTTTACCTTTTACACTGATGAGTGCTATCGAAAGGATGCTTCATTAGAAAGTATGCGAAAACTCCCGCCCCCCTTCAAAAAAGATGGGACGGTGACGGCAGGAAGCTCATCGGGCATTACCGATGGTTCCGGCGCATCATTGATTATGTCTCGTAAGAAGGCCAAGGAGTTGGGTTTTAAGCCGATTGCTTCTTTTGTTGATTTTCTCTTTTCTGGATTAGAGCCGGCTGATTTCCCGGATGGACCGGGATTATCAATCCCGATCATCCTGAAGAGGAACAACATGACCATAGATGATGTGAAATATGTGGAAATTAATGAAGCTTTCAGTTCGGTTGTTCTGGCGGCGGAAAAGATGATGAATTGGCATGATCGCGAAAAGCTGAATCCCCACGGTGGCTGCATTGCCCTGGGACATCCCACCGGTTACAGCGGCGCTCGGCTTACCCTCCATCTTGCTCATACGTTAAAGAAGGGAGAGTATGGGGTAGCATGTCTTTGCGGGGGTGGAGGCATGGCCGGAACTATGATCTTAAAGAGTGAAAGGGATCCAGAGCAGAAGTTTAAGAAGGTGATAGTGGGTCTTGATGAGAAGGGACAGGCCTATTCACGTGAGCCTTCTACCGAAGATTTGGAAAAAATGAAGAAACATCAAACCTTTTGAGATATGAATTGGTTCAATAAAATAAAAAGGGAGGAAAAACATTATGGAGATCAAGAAAGTGGCAGTTATCGGCATGGGTCTGATGGGTTCGGGTATTGCGCAGGTTTATGCGGAGGGAGGATGCGAGGTGCTGGTTACCGATATCTCGGAGGAATTAACCAAAAAGGGGATAGCCAACATTGATAAATTTTTATCCAAGGCGGTGGCCAAGGGCAAGTTGGAAGAAGCGAAGAAGGTGGAAATTTTAGGGAGGATCAAACCGATCAAAAGCATCGAGGAGGCCAAAGGCATTGATCTGGCTCAAGAGGCCGCACCGGAAAACATGGAATTGAAAAAGAAGATTCATGCGCAATTGGATGCGGTATTGCCCCCCCATGTTATCCTGGCCGTGTGTACCTCTGCCCTCTGTATCAGCGAGATTGCCGCCGCTACCAAACGTCCCGACAAGGTCATCGGCACCCATTTTCACAGCCCTGCGCAGGTGATGAAGCTGGTGGAGGTTATCCGCGGCTTGAATACTTCTGAAGATACGGTAAAAAGCATGAACGACATTTTAAAGAAATGCGGCAAGCTTGCTATTAACGTAGCGGACTCTTCCGGGTTCATTACCAGCCGTGTCTGGTGTCCCTTTGGCATGGCGGCCATCCAGACGATGGTGGAAGGCGTCGCCACAGCGGAAGATATCGACGCTGCCATCAAGGGGGGCTTCAATCACCCCATGGGGCCCCTGGAGCTGATGGATGTCATCGGTCTGGATGTCATGCTCCATGCGGCGGAAGATCTCGCCAAGAATTTCGGCCCTGCATATGCCCCTCCCCCCCGTCTCCGGACGATGGTGGCCGCGGGTCAATTGGGGGTTAAAACCGGTAAGGGATTTTATGATTATTCAAAGAAAAATTGAAACTACTCAGGTTGTCAGGTTCACGGTTAATCGGTTCACGGTTGATCAATCTAACCCCCATGGCTTGTTGCCCCTTACCCCCCTCTGGTAAAGGGGGGATGGGGGGATTTTCATATAAACCTTGAACCGTGAACCCCGGAACTTTGAACCTGAGTAGTTACAAAGGGATGTGAAATGACATATAGAGACATATTATATGAGATTGAAGATGGTATCGCCAGGGTGACATTGAATATCCCGGAAAAGATGAATCGCCTAAGCAATGAAACCATGAAAGAAGTATTTGCTGCCCTGAAGGAGGCGAAGGGTGATGATTCAGTGCGGGTGGTAGTTATTCGGGCAGCGGGCGACCAGGCGTTTTGCGCCGGGGCAAACCTGGCTGATTTTAAAGGTCTTTCAGCAGTTGAAAGCCGGAGGGTTTTTTCGGCTTTTGCGGATCTCTCCCGAGTTTTTATTGATCTGGGAAAGCCATCTATTGCCGCGGTAAACGGACTGGCCCTGGCGGGCGGTTGCGGACTGGCCATTTATCCGGATATCACTATTGCTTCCGAGAAGGCTAAATTCGGCCTCCCGGAAATTAATGTGGGGGTCTGGTCATGTATGGTTTCTGCCTCGCTTCCCCGGTTGTTGGGAAGAAAAAAGGCGCTGGAATTGTTAATGACCGGGGATATGATTGACGCCAGGGAGGCAGAGAGAATCGGTCTGGTCAATCAAGTTGTTCCTCACGAGAAGCTCGAAGAGACGGTGATGGATCTGGCGCGTAAGCTCAGTAAAAAGAGCCCTGTAGTGATGAGTTTGGGGCGCGATTCATATTATACCATGCTGGATATGGAGTTCGACAAGGCGGTCACCTATCTTCTGGAGATGCTGGCGTTGATCATAAGCACCGAAGACTGCCAGGAAGGCGTGACCGCTTTTATGGAGAAGCGAAAGCCGGTCTGGAAGGGAAGGTAGGATAGAAAATTGAGGGGAGAGACCGCAGCAAATGAGGATGTAGCGCTTCTTTCCAGACGTGAACGTGTTGCCATCATTACATTGAATCGTCCGGAGGCAAGGAACAGCCTGAACGGTGCAGTGTGTTCAAGAATAAGTGAAATACTGGATCAGATTGAACGGGACGATGACATCCGCGTTGCCATAATCACAGGAGCTGGCGATAAGGCCTTTTGCGCAGGGATTGATTTGCGGGAACGGCAGGGGATGAGCGGTGACGATGTCAATGCCTTGCGGCAGTTTGTCATATTTCCCGCATTTCGACGCCTGGAGCAGATGAGCAAGCCCCTCATCGGCGCGATCAATGGCCTGGCTCTTGGCGGTGGGGCTGAAATAGCCCTGATTTGCGATATCCGCATTGCCTCGGAAAATGCCGTATTCGGGCAAGCGGAGGTCAAGTGGGGCATCATTCCGGCGGCAGGCGCCTGTCAAAGGTTGCCGGCTATTATTGGCGTTGGCCTAGCCAAGGAACTTCTTCTTACCGGTAGAACAATATCCGCTGACGAAGGAGAAAGATGCGGTTTGTATAATCACATAACAACTTCTCAGGATTTGATGGACCGGGCCATAGAAATGGCAAAAATGATAGCGGAGAATGGCCCTGTCGCGGTCCGGCAGATTAAGAAAGCCATACATTTAGGGACAGAAAATCAACTGGCCATGGCCTTTGATCGTGAGGCATCGGAAAGCTGCTATCATACCCAGGACCGCATAGAAGGGGTTGCCGCCTTTAATGAAAAGAGAAAACCCAAGTATATTGGCAGGTAACAGAGTTGGGCTGGTCAGTGTCTATTACCATGTAACGCATTAATAAGGAGGAGGTTCTGAAGATATGGAAGACATAAAAGCAATCGATATCATGAATTACCCAAATCAGGTTAAGGATGTGCCATACAACTTTAATGATTGGGAAGAGTGGCGTAAGGTTTGTACGACCACCTTCAAACCGTTCTTCCCCCTGGGACGGTTTCCCCAAACGCCGGAAGAATTTGAGAAACACAAACACCTTTACGGCATGGCTTTTTATCCCTATGAATCCTTGGATACCTTCATTGAAGCGATGGATAAAGAGGGATATGACAGGGTCTGCATGGCGGCAGTTAAAATGTGGTCCTACCGAAGCAGTTTTAAACTAATCTTCGATTTTACGATTGATCAGGTAAATGATCTCGTAAAAAGAAGCAATGGAAGGATAATCGGCGCGGCGGGATATAATCCCTTCAGAATCAAAGAGAGCTTGGAGGAGATTGAGAAGGCGGTCAAAGAATACGGCTTCAAATTTGTCTATCTGCACAGTATCAGTTTCGGCATACCTTTTAACGACAAGAAGCTTTACCCCTTGTATGGACTTTGCAGTGCGCTGAACGTTCCAGTATCTGTGCAGGCCGGGCATTCCGCCGAGGCCCTTCCCAGTTGGGTGGGGAATCCCATGGACATTGACGAAGTCGTCATGGACTTTCCCAACTTGAAAATAAACCTTTCCCACACCGGTTACCCTTGGATAGATGAGTGGATGGATCTGGTCTGGAAACATGAAAATGTCTATGGGGATATTTCCGCTTATATGCCCGAAAACCTGGATCCCAAACTACTCAGTTTCATCGCCAGTGGCAAGGGGAACGCCAAGGTTATGTGGGGCACCAATGGACTTGGGCTAAGGCATGGAAAACAGCAGATCATGAAAATGGATATGAAAGACAAATACAAGGAAAATATCCTGCGCAATAACGCATTGAGGTTCCTGGGGCTGGAAGGCTGAATTCAGGATCGGCAGTGCATACACAATTAAGAGGTGAAAAGTATGGATTTTGATTTATTGCCTGAACATGTAGCGATAAGAGATACGGTAAAAAAGTTCTGCGATAAAGAGGTCACCCCGTTCGCTGAAGAGTGGGAAAAGGAAGAGCATTTTCCCCGCGAAGTAATCAGAAAAATGGGTGGGCTCGGTTTTTTTGCCTCCCCCTTTCCGGAAAAGTATGGCGGCACGGAGCTCGGTTATCTGGCCAACATTATTGTGGCGGAAGAGTTGGGGAGGGCTTCACTGGGTCTGGCATGCTGCTTGAATATGCAAAGCGGCACCTGCCCGATGACCCTGCTGCTGAACGCGAACGAAACGCAGAAGGAGAAATATCTGCCGGGCATCATCAGTGGCGAACTGCTTGGTTGTTTTGCAGTCACCGAACCGAATGCGGCCACGGATGTGGCGGGGATCGAAACCAAGGCCATTAAAGACGGCAATGATTACATACTGAATGGATCGAAGATGTGGATTACCCATTCGTCTGTCTTTGATGTGGCGATCTGTTTTGCCAAGACAGACCCCAGTCAGCGGCACAAGGGACTTTCAGCGTTCATTCTCGAAAAGGGTATGCCCGGTATGAAGGGGATTGCCATTAAAGATAAATTGGGCGTGCGTTCTTCCGATACAGGGGAGATTGTTCTCGAAGACTGCCGGGTGCCGAAGGAAAACCTGATTGGCCAGGAAGGACAGGGCTTTAAAATCGCGGAAAGTGCGCTTACTTACGGAAGGGCCAATATCGCCGGACGTTCCTTGGGGATTGGTCAGGCCGCTGTTGATGCCACGCTGAAATATGCCAATGAGAGGGAGCAGTTCGGACAGAAGATCGGTTATTTTCAGATGAATAAACAGATCATCGCGGATATGGTTGCCGAAATAGATGCAGCAAGGCTTTTAGTGTATCGTGCTGCTTGGTTGCAGGATAAGGGACGCCCCAGTTCTGTGGAAAGTACTATTGCCAAGTTTTATGCCTCGGAAGCGGCCGTCAGAGCGGTAATTGGCGCCGCCAAGGTCCACGGGGCTTACACATATTCCGGGGAGTATCCGATAGCCAGACTGTACCGGGACGTCATGCTGATGACGGCCGGAGAGGGAACCTCCAATATTCAGAGGCTGATTATTGCCAATAGCGCGTTAGGTTGGGTAAAGTAAAATGGAAGCTTCCACGGCCGGCAAGCGCAAGATGTATGCGGTTTGCCGGTCGAAAAGGCGTGGCGAAGAGGGAAGCATTGCTTTCCTGGGAAAGGATAGAGGTAATCAATTATGATGTTGGAAGGTAAATCAGCAATTGTGACAGGAGCAGGAAGAGGCGTGGGAAAATACATTGCCTTAGAGTTTGCTAAGGAAGGGGCTGATGTTCTGGTAAATTACAGCGCCAGTGAAGGGCCGGCCAGGGAAGTTGTGCAACAGATTTTGCAAATGGGGCGCAAGGCCATTGCCTATAAGGCGGACGTGGCCAATGAGCAGGCTGTAATCGGCATGGTCGAGACGGCCATCAAAGAGTTCGGGAAATTGGATATTCTGATAAACAATTCCGGAAATTCCGCGCCGGCGATGCTCCACAAGATGACCCTTGATCAGTGGAATGCCGTCATAGGTGTTCATCTCACCGGGACGTTTCTATGCATGAGAGAGGCCGCCAAGCACATGATCGAGAGAAAGCAGGGGAAGATCATCAACGTAATCTCCGTGGCGGGTTTCCAGGGCTCGGTTGGGCAGCCGAACTATGCCTCTGCCAAGGGAGGTATCATCGGTCTCACGAAAAGCGGCGCGAAGGAATTGTCGAGGCATAATATATTTGTCAATGCGGTAAGTTTGGGAGTTACCAGGACGGATATGACTGCCAAGATCATGACCGACCCCAAGATGAAGGAAGCGACACTGAACAGGGTTCTGCTCCATAAGGCTTATGAACCGGCAGAGATCGCGCCGATCTTTGCGTTTTTGGCCTCCGATGTGGTCAACAGCATCCAGGGTCAGGTTATAGCAGTAGATGGGGGCATCGGTGGTTTAGGTTAATAAAGTTGTATCTCTTGCTATGCAAGAACGGATAATATTTTATGGCATATGGAAATCAACCAATAATAGGAAAGATTACTGCTGCCGAAGCGATAGGGATGATCAAAAGCGGCCAGCACGTGGCCCTGAGCCCCGTCTGCGCGGAGCCGCTGAACCTGGTGAAGGAACTGGTACAGGCTAAGGATCGTCTGGAAAATGTTACCATCTATACAATGATGCCCATGGGGGACTGCGAGTATGCCTTGCCGGGGATGCAGCAGCACTTTAATGTAAAAGCATTTTCCGTTGGCCCCAAGCTAATGGATCCTTTGAACAAAGGGGGCGCCGAATACGTGCCCTGCCATCTTTCAACAATTCCCGTATTTTTCAGGGAGCGTATACTTGAGGCTGATGTAGCTCTTGTGCAACTTTCAACTCCCGATAGATACGGGTATTGCAGTCTGGGGGTAAGCATCAGTTACATACGGCCTATCTTGGATAACGCCAAGACGGTTATTGCCGAAATCAACGAACAGATGCCCAGAACCCTGGGAGATTCTCTGGTGCATATCTCCCAGGTGGATTATGTTGTGGAATCATCACACCCGCTTCCCGTGATAACGCCCCCGAAAATTGGCAAGACAGAAAAGAGCATTGCCGAAATCACTTCTGAGTTCATTCCTGATGGCGCAGTTGTACAGGTTGGGATCGGCAATATAGCAGACGCCATCTTGCAGCGATTGACCACGAAGAAAAATTTATCTATCCATACGGGAACATTTTCAGATGGCGTTATGGAGTTAGCGCAAGCGGGAGCTCTGGAGGCAAAAAAGGGAGAATCAGCGAACGCAAGGATGACGACTACAGAGATTATCGGCAGCGCGGAACTTTACAGATTCTGCGATAACAATCCCCTGGTTGCCATGCGTCCCATTGATTATACCCATAATATCAGCGTTCTTAGTAAAATCAATGGTTTGGTTAGTGTAACCGCCGGTATAGAGATAGATTTGAGTGGTCAGGTTAATGCGGAAATGCGGGGCGAAACACTAATTAACGGCATAGGAGGGCAGCTCGATTTTCTTCGTGGCGCATCTGCCTCTCCGGGAGGAAAGGCCGTAATTGTTTTTCCTTCCACCGCACAGAAGGGAGAGGTTTCTCGAATAGTGCCAAAGCTGGGAGTCGGAGCCACGGTGACCGTGGGCAGGGCGGATATCGACTACGTGATAACCGAGTTTGGCGTTGCTCGATTAAAAGGAAAATCTCTTGCCGAGCGTGCAAAGGAACTAATTGCCATCGCCCATCCAAGCTTTCGAGAAGAGCTAAAACAATCTTTTAACAGAACAAGAAGTTAGGAGGTCAACGAATATGAAAAAAGTAGTAATTGGTTCCGGCTCCGCCTTTTGGGGAGATATTTTTGATCCGGCCCTGGAAATGGCAAAGAGCGGCGAGGTCCAATATATGGGCTTCGATCACCTGGCGGAATTGACCATGGCGCTCTTGAATCGCATGAAAGAGAAAAACCCGGAAGCGGGTTATATACCGGATATCGTTCCGTGGATGAAAAGACTCCTGCCGGTAACCATCAAGAATAATATTAAGATGATATCAGATGCTGGCGGCGCAAATCCCCTGCAGGCAGCGAAGGAAGTGGCCAAGGTGGTTAAGGAATTGAACCTGGCCCCCATGAAGATCGGTGTTGTTGGCGGGGACGACATCCTTCCCTACCTCGATGAGATCAGGGCGCAGGGCTGGAAATTCAAGAATCTGGATACGGGCGAAGAGGACATCGATTCCATCAGGGACAGAGTTGCTGCGGCCAATGCTTATACCGGCGCTGACCTGATTGTAAAGGAACTGGCAAACGGCGCGGATATGGTTATTACCGGCAGAGTTTCGGATAATGCCCTGTACGTTGGACCCCTGATGTACGAATTCGGCTGGAAGTTCGACGACCCGGCTTATGTTGATCTGATTGCCGCGGCCGTGACTGTGGGGCACATTATAGAATGTTCCGCCTGTGTCAGCGGCGGAATGTCGAACATGTGGAAGGTATCTGAGAGGCCATGGGATATCGGCTTCCCCATTGCCGAGTTTTATGAAAACGGTGAAGCTGTTATAACCAAGCCCAAGGGTTCCGGGGGCATAGTCAATCAATGGACAGTGAAAGAGCATCTGCTGTACGAAATCGTTGATCCGGCTAATTACATGATGCCCGATGGCATCGGTGACTTTACCGCTTTAAAACTGGTCGAAGAGGAGAGGAACCGCGTAAGGGTAATAAACATGAAGGGTAAGAAACGTCCTGACACCCTGAAGGTCTGCATCGGATTCAAAGACGGTTTTATAGGCGAGGGTCTGGTCTTTTTCCCCGCGCCCGATGCCTTGGAAAAGGCGAAGTGGGCCGAAAAATGGGTAAGAGAGCGATTCAAGAAAAGTGGAATTAATTTCAGGGAACTGCGCGTTGATTTCATGGGCGTGAATATGCTCCACGGTGAAGCCGCGGCGATAGAGGACCTGGATTATAACGAAGTGGGTCTGAGGATAGCCGGCCGGACGAATTCCTATAAAGAAGCGGAAGCCGTGCGCAGAGAGGCGACCCATTTGTGGACAATGGGGCCCGTTGGCGCCAGTTTCGGCGTTCCCATGAACGTCAGGCCGGTTGTTGCGCTATGGCCTTCGCTGGTTCCGAGAGACGCTGTCAAGATCGAAAGTCAGTTGATGGAGGTGAATTAATCATGAAAAAGGTAAAGCTGGCGGAATTAGCCTACGCAAGATCCGGGGACAAAGGGGATGTGAGCAATATTGGGCTCATGGCCAAGACCAAAAATATTTATGAATTTTTGACAAAGGTTATCACTCCGGAAAAAGTCAAGGATTATTTTGGAGCAGAGGTAAAAGGCGGTGTGGAAATCTATCCTGTGCCCCACCTCGACAGTTTGGAAATTATTTTGCGACGCGCCCTTGGCGGCGGTGCGACGTGCACCCTCAGGTTTGATCAGACAGGAAAGTCCAGAGGGCCGGTTTTATTGGGAATGGAGATACTGGTGAGTGAGGAGATGCTTGAAGAGGCAAGGCAGGCGGAGAAAGATATAATTAAACAGTACTCAGTGGCATGAGGAGACTTGGTTAACCAACCTCATTTGGTCTGAAGGAGATATTAATGGAAGACATTGCGATTGTAGGAGTGGGACAGAGTAATTTCTCACGTAAGTGTGGTGTAACTATTAAGGAGTTAATTTTTGAAGCCTTTAAGGAGGCCATGGAGGGTTTGGATATTGTCAATTCCGATATAGATTGCTCAATAATCTGCTCTTCACTTTATGACAGCCAGCGTTCAGCCGAGGGTCCGGTATCAGAGTACCTGGGATTGAATCCACAGCCTACCTTTCTTATTGAAAATGCCTGCGCAGAAGGCAGCACCGGCTTGAGGACGGCGTGGGCCCTCATAAAGTCGGGTCTCCATGATATAGTGCTTGTGATAGGCATAGAGAAGATGTCTGGTCAGACATCCCGCGAGGTAGCGGAGATGATGGGCAGGGCCTATGACGTTACCTGGGAATCTTCTCTCGGTCTGACGATGCCTGCTGGTTATGGAATGATTGCCCGGGCTCACATGGCCAAGTACGGGACCACAGAGGAGCAACTGGCAAACGTACGGGTCAAGAATTCATTCTATAGCGTGAAAAACCCTAAGGCTGCCTTTAGAAAAGAGATTACTCTTCAGGGAGTTCTTGAGTCAATGCCTGTGGCCAGCCCGCTTAAGATGCTTGATTGTTGCGCTAATGCCGACGGCGCCTCCTGTGTGATATTGGCTAAGGGGGATGTAGCTAAAAGAATAGCGCGGATTCCGATCTGGATTGCCGGATTAGGGTCAGGAAGCAACACCACTATGGGGCGTAGAAATTCGTATACTAGTTTCACCAATGCTAAAAAGGCGGCTGAGGAGGCTTACAAAATGGCCGGCGTGGGACCAGGCGATATTGATGTTGCCGAAGTTCATGACTGTTTCACCATAGCCGAGATCATAGCTTATGAAGATATGGGCTTTGCCAGGCCAGGCGAAGGTCCCAAGTTGGTGGAAGAAAAGGAAACATACCTGGAAGGAAGGATTCCGGTAAATCTTGATGGAGGACTCCTTTGCAAGGGCCATCCGGTTGGCGCAACGGGGGGCTCCCAGATCAGAACTATAGTAAAACAGCTCAGAGGAGATGCAGGGGACATTCAGGTAAAGGATGCAGAGATAGGCCTGGCTCATAACATAGGCGGTATCGGTCACTATGCTAATGTAACTATTCTAAGGAGATAGGAAGATGGGTTTCGAGACGTTTGAGAAGTTTGGCATTGTTACTCATACAAAAGAGAGCAAGGCAGCAGATTTTGTAACCTATTTAGAGCAGGGAAAGGTGATGGCGACGAAGTGCAAGAAGTGTCAAATCAATTACTTCCCGCCTCAAGTGGATTGCCCGAAGTGCTTGCTCAGCGATGTGGAGTGGCTTGAAGTTAAGGGAAACGGGAAGTTGCTTACCTATAGCATGGTGAATTACGGCCCGTTGGGTTTTGAAGATAAAGCGCCATATTTCTTAGGGGTAGGGGAATTTGCCGACGGAGTTAAAATTTTTGCTACGCTCAGCAAAGATATTAAGGAAACTGATATCAAGGTTGGTATGGCGTTGAAAGTAATCCCGGTGAAGTCTAATGATAAAGTTTTTTTTGAACTTCAAGCAGCAGGATAAAAAAACCTTTCCATTTCATCAGATAGATATTTAAGAAAGGCAAAAAACCAAAGACGGGAGAAGAGAAATGGATTTTGAACTTACAGAAGAACAGCGGCTATTCAGGGATCAGATCAAAAATTTTGCCGAGAAAGAGATTGGTCCTCTGGTAGAAGAAGCAGAGGAAACAGAACATACTCCGGTGGAATTGTTTCCTAAAATGGGCAAACTGGGATATTTAGGTGTTACTTATCCGGCGAAGTATGGGGGGGCTGAGGTAGACAAGGTTACCGAGTGTATCCTGATTGAGGAGCTGAATAAGGTATGTGCCGGAATTGCCGGGGCAGTAAGCACCACTCACTCAGGTTTGGGCACCAGGGCTATTAATGAGTATGGAACCGAAGAACAGAAGCAGAGATTTCTGGTGCCTGCCATCAGGGGGGATAAGATTGGCGCCTTTGCCCTGACCGAACCTGATGCCGGTTCCGATGCCATTGCCATGAGGACAAGAGCGGTAAAAGATGGCAGTGATTATATAATAAATGGAACCAAGATGTTCATCAGCAATGGCACATTTTGTGATTTTGTTCCGGTTGCCTGCTATACGAGCGATCCCAAGACAGTAAAGAGAGGGAAAGGCATCAGTTTTCTCATCGTTGAGAAGGGTATGCCGGGTTTTAGCGCCATTAAGTTAAAAAAGTCAGGAAACAGATCGCAAGAAACTGCGGAGTTGGTTTTTGAGGATGTAAGGGTTCCTAAAGAGAATTTATTGGGAGCAGAGGGGGAAGGATTGTCTCAGATATTAACAACACTCTTTCCCGGCAGACTGGCGTATGGGGCAAGGGCAACAGGTATGGCCCAGGCAGCCTACGATATAGTTTATAAGTATTCTCAGGAACGGGTCCAGTTTGGGCAACCGATAGCCAAATTTCAGGCAAATACCTTCAAGCTGGTAGATATAGCTATGAATGTAGACATCATGCGCCTTATGACCTACCGGGCTGCCTGGTTATACGACCAAAAGGCAAAATATGCGAAAGAAGCTTTCATGGTAAAAATCTTCACTACGGAAACCCTCCAGCAGGTAATGCTGAAAGCCCTGTCGATCCACGGGGGATACGGTTACATGAGAGAATATCCCATTGAGCGGATATGGCGTGATGCCAAGATGTTAAATATCACCGAAGGAACCACAGAGATGGCTTATCTGGCAGCCGCCCGAGAATTAAAGATATAAGGCAGCAGGTAGGTACAGAGAGGCAAAGGCACAATGCTCTGCAGTAGAAAATGTAGGATGCGTTAGTAACGCACCGCTGAAGTTAATCAGCAGGCCTGATTAAGGAAAGGAGGTATTAACTTATGCAAATTTACAGCAAACGAGCCGCAGAGAGCCCTTACTGGAACGAGTACATGGAAACCATGCCTCGAGAAAAATTGGATCAGCTCCATCTGCGTCGGCTTCAACGGTTAGTTGAATATGCTTATGAAAACATTCCCATGTAT
>Ga0066636_10002113_pt1 | contig 12540 bp, 7 predicted proteins | sample CryGeyCG2014_080_2_FD_62736 | JGI IMG/M metagenome (GOLD analysis project Ga0066636, IMG submission 62736) | Groundwater microbial communities from aquifer - Crystal Geyser CG07_land_8/20/14_0.80 | ecosystem: Environmental > Aquatic > Deep subsurface > Groundwater | place: USA: Utah: Grand...
GTCTCCTTCTAAAAACGCCTTTCATTCTTTTATTTCTTCGTTAACAAAATTATCAGATAATAGGCGGTCTTTCTTTTTGTAAACATGCGCCCTTGCGCTAGAAAACTCATAATCCTCCGCTTTTTCTACAATACCAGCCCTCACCGGATTACGCTCTACATAACGGATTGCCGCATAAAGATATTTTCCGTCTAAAGGAAAGGAACTAAACCTTCCTTGCCAAAGATATCCTCTCCAATTCTCTCTGAAATTGACCATGCGCGTATAATATTTATTTGTGTCACCTATTCCTTTAGCCAAACTATCTTCTTTTTCAGGAACAACAATCAAATGAATATGATTATCCATAAGGCAATACGCCCAAAGACTTAATCCTGACTCATGGGCATGCTTATGTAGCAAGTTAAGATAAAATTCCTTATCCTTACTACTGAAGAAAACTTTTTGAGATCTATTGCCACGTTGGACAATGTGGTGGGGTATGTTTGGTATTACAATTCTTGCTATTCTTGCCATAGAAAAAATTACAGCGGAGAGGAATGGTTATGTCAATGAAATAAGTTATGTGTCCCCTGATTCTCCTCTGATTGCTCCTGATTGCTGATTCCCTCCCTGATTCCCTGATTTGATTTCCTTGCCCTGACTTGCACAGGCGTGGCGCCTGTGCCTCATTTTTTTTGCCTCTCGCTTATAGCCTTACTAATACAGCCCTTGCAAAGTTGAACCGATCCTCGTTTCAATCTCTCTCTTTTTACGCATTGCTTCAGTAATTGGAATCTTCCCCGCTAACTCCATCGGGAATTTCAGGCTAGTCAAGTAAGGCGGATAATACCTGTTAACTTTTCTTGCGGCGCGAATCAGATTTGCAACCAGAATGCATGCTCCATCCATTGAGTCTTGCTCAATAGTTTTATTTCCTAGCGTGACTTTAACTACACCTGTCGAATCTAAAACAAAACTTAAATCCAATGTAACGGACGAAAGTTCTGTCATCGGTATTTTGCTGAAATTCCATGCGTCTCTCATACCTCTTCTATATTCCACTGAATAACAATCGAACGGCTTTCCATTCAGTAATTCATATACGTATCTGTAGTTTGCTCTCAAATTATACAAAGCATCATCTTTGTCAGACTCCCATGAATCGCATCTTCCGTCAGAATCGGTAAGTAAAAATGTCACTCGCCCTCCTTCCTGAAATCTGAAAATCGACGCTCTGCTCCTCGCTGACCTTCCGAAAATTTCGCAGAGCATCTGTCCTGTTTCATTTGAAGGCAATCCTTTCAAGCTGACTTTTCCTTCAAACTGGCCGAGACTAAAAATAAGCTCTTGAACTTCGTTGATTAATACTGTCTTGCCTCTGCATACCAAAATATATTCGTTTACATCCTGGACGATCATAATAGTGCTGGTCTCTTTATCCTCTTCTTCATCATTCTTCAAAAAAATATTTTCGAGTATTGCCGGGTCGGGACCTTGGATAGGATCCAAAATGTATTCCGTTTTTACATCCGGCAAAGGCAATGAGAGCAAATCAGTCAGCATTATTGCCATCGCTTTTTTTCCTCTATAAGTCCTTACCTCAATTAAACCCCATGTTGTCTTTGTAAGAACTGTAACCATTCTGGACTCGCTGTTTCTAGGTTCAGGTTCTTCAAGGACAATAAGATGTTTGAAGGGTTTTGAGGGGGTATCCAGCCAATTTTCATTCGTCTCCATAGCAATTAACTTTTCTATCGAATCAATAATTTCGTTCAATCTTCTTGGCGAAAAATTCGAAGGATAAATTCGCAAATCTGTTTTGTTTCGATTAAACAAATTGTTGTATATCGCAAAAGCAATCAGCAAAACCAAAGTCTTAGCATTTCGTTCAGTTTTCATTTTATCGAGATCAGGTCTGCCGGAAAAACGTTCCAAAGACAAGAGCCAATCTTCATTCGATTCGTTAAAAACTATCGAAATGACCTGTTCTCCTTTCGACGGCACATCCGAAAAAGTTATGCTCTCAAGAACATCGCCTCCCGCTCTTCTCAACATCACTTTTCTCATAAGCCTTCTGAGCCTAGACGGATCAATTTGAGAAGTACCCAGGTAAGAACTAATCTCTCTGAGCGAGTCCTGCAGATACCTTGTTATTTCATCTGATAAACCCTTTCTTCTTTCGAAAGGCCAGTCAAAAAAATTATCCAAATAATCCAGATCGATCGGTTTGCCAACCGCCTGAAATCGAGCCGCAATTATTCTGTCCTTATTGCGCCGCGCACGCTCAGGAGAATTTTCCTCCGCAATCATCTTCAAATATAAAAGTTGTTTCAAAAAATTGTGCTGTTCCTCAGACTCGATCTTCTGAAAATGATTCCAGAGATAATCGAGCAGTAGAATGTAAGGATCAGGCTGAATGCCAAGTCCAATACGCTCCCAAAATATTTCCGCCGGCATCTTTTCAGTCGGCCGCGCCGCAAGACTCCTCAATAAAGCAATCTTCAATGAAGACTTGAATGGTTTTGTAAATGCTTTATCGAGCTGAGTGAGGCAGGCTGAAAGATATTGATCAGTGGAAAGCCGCGGGATCGCCCCGAAATCTATCGACGGTTCTTCACCATGCCAATGCGACGGTTCGAATCCGGCAACATACACGGCTGTTCTCAAAAACTCTTCTTTCAATATCGCTCCGAATTCTCCGGCGTTCTCGCTGTCATAAGAAAAAGTCGCTCTCTGAATTTCAGAAAGCTCGTGAACGTAGAAATGTATTTCGAGCCCTGCAGTATCAATCGCCCACTTTTCAACTGCTCTAAGTTTTCTCTCTAATCGTCCTCGTTCAGGCTTTTGAAAAGATTTCGAGTCAAGAATAACCCAAAAATCTATGTCGGATGCAGAAGTAAAAAAAGCCGTTCCGACCGATCCCATCGCATATAATCCAAGCAACTGAGATTTTCGAGGCGGAGCAGTTTTACTGCGAAGCTCAGGAAAAAACTCTCCTGCTCGATGAAATGTGTCGGTAACAAATGAAGGCCTGATAAAACCATGAGGACTAAGTCCGTCTTCGCATCCAGGAAGGAAAGGATGGTTGAAGTGCAGTAATGCCGGGATTGCTGAAAATGCCTTCCACTTTAAAGTCGTCAGCGCATCCTCAAGCATCTCCAATCTGCGCCTATTTGCATTCCCGCATAAGTCATAAAAGATCATTATGTGATTATCAAACATTATTCCTGTTCAATCAAAAGAAAAAAGGTTCCTGACCGCTTTTTTCTTTTCTGATATAGTTCATTTCATGTCTAAATATCTAAATATCTTCCTTATTCTGCTGTTTTCATTTATCGCAACCCTCCCCTTTTTTCTTCCTTACGATCTCATTGTCTCAAGAACTGTTTTTCCATTTATCGAAAATAAAACAGGAATAAAAATAAAAGCTGAATCAATAAAATATAGTTTTCCATTTTCGCTATCGGCGATAAATCTAATCATCACTCCAAATGATCAAAAGAAAACTTCTTTCATCTTTGATGAGCTCATTTACACTCCAAAACTCCAAGCACTGACTGGGAACCTGTCGGGTTGGGTAAATGCCTCGGTTTTCAAAGGTCAAATTAGTTTAGACTTCGACCAAAAACATATCTATTCTTCAGCAAATGATATCGAGCTCAAAGAGCTTTTTAAATCAAATACTTCTTCTCAAATTAATGGCAAAATGAATTTTTCAACAAAAATAGGTTTTTCCGAAAGTAGCTCTAATCTCTCGTTTGACGGTGAAATACGTGTAAAAGATTTTTCACTTAAAAACTACATAATGGCTGGGATAACTTTACCAAAGATAGAAGTCGATGAACTCAATATTCTTTTTTCCGCCGCAAATGGCGCTATAAAAATTAGCCGAGTGCAAAGCATAGGAGGCAATGTTCGAATCAGCGGAGAAGGAATGATCTCGGCCGGGCGCAATCCATTAGAGTCGCCCATAGATATCCATCTCAAACTCTTTCCACAAAGAAACTGGCTAAATCAAATCACAAGTTCTGATCGTGCAATTAATAAAATTCTTAAGCCAGACGGCTCATTGGGATTGCGCATGACAGGAGCTCTATCATCTCCTCAATCTTCATTTGAATGAAATATTAGAGATCAATTATCAGATATTAATATTCTTTTTTCAGTCATAAAATTTAAATAATTTTAGAATTCTTACCTATAAATTTCGTGCGTTCCAATATCAAAATACAAAACAGTTTCGTCATCGATAAATCTGAATAGTATTCTATATTCATATCCAACTGAAAACGCCCAATAATCTTTTAATTTTCCTTTTAATTTATGTGTTCTGAGTTTTGTAGAAAATGGATTTGCTATGAATTCCTTTTCTTTTTCAACTGCAGATTTTTTTACATGATTAGGAATTTTCTTAAAAGAATTTCTAAAATGGCTTGTAGGGTAAACTTTGCGTATCAAAAAATTATTCTAATTCTGCGAGTGAGCTAATAGGTTTAATTTTAGCCATTCCATATTCTCTCTCGCCTTTATTTATCATTTTTATTATTTTTGTTTCTTCAATTAAGCTCAATAATTTTTTATACTGCCTGATATCTAATACTACAGCTTTATGCTTCCCATTTTTATCAATAATGTATTCTGTATCCAATGCCATAAATGAAGTTCCCATAGCAATCTCCTCTTATTTCAGATTATATTTTTTTGGATATCAGTCAATTTTTTTATTTGAATGAAATATTAGAGCTCAGATCCTATTTAAAAATTCTTTTATCTTCTTCAATGCCGAGTTAATTGTATTGATTGAAGCAGCATAGCAGAGTCTGATATGTCCTTCTCCGCACGCTCCAAACGCTGAACCAGGCACCACTACAACTTTTTCCTCGGTTAATAATCTCCTGCAGAATTCATCTGAACTCAAGCCGGTCTCTTTTATTGAGGGAAAAACGTAAAACGCGCCTTCAGGCTCATGACATTTCAAACCGATCTTTTTAATTCCATCCAAAATAAGTCTGCGGCGCATCGCATAAGACGCTACCATTCGCTCCATTTCGCTCCATCCATTCTTAAGCGCTTCGATGGCGGCGAACTGCCCCATAATTGGAGCGCACATAATTGAATATTGATGGACCTTCATCATAGCTTCAATAATCTCCGCGTTTCCGCATGCGTATCCGACGCGCCAGCCGGTCATGGCGTAAGCCTTCGAAAGTCCGTTCAAATATATCGTTCTGTCCTTCATTCCCGATAGACTCGAAAAAACCGTGTGCGGCCCCGTATAAGTCAGCCTGCAATAAATCTCATCTGAAATTACAATGATATCTTTTGAATCCGCAATCTCCGAGATCGCAATCAGTTCATTGCGGCTAAAAGAAGCGCCCGTCGGATTTGCAGGATACCCTAAAATTATCGCCTTCGTTTTCGGTGTTATTGCAGACTCAATATCTTCAGGAGTTATCTTGAATCCATTTTCGATCGATGAATGCACAAGCTTCGGAACTCCACCCGCCATCGTGACCATCGGAAGATAACTGACATAACACGGGTCCACCATAATAACTTCATCGCCCGGATCTAGTATCGAACGCATGCAGATGTCTACAGCCTCCGATACTCCGATGGTGACAAGTATCTCCTTCTTCGGATCGTATCGAGGTCCTTTCAGCCTGTTTACCGTATAATCTGAAATAGCTTCTCTCAATTCAAGCAGGCCGTAATTCGATGTGTAGCTCGTCATCCCTTCCCCAAGTTCCCGAATGGCGCGATCGATGAACGGTTTTGGAGTAACAAAATCCGGCTCGCCTACCCCGAGCGAAAGAACTCCCGGCGTACCCAACACCATTTCGAAAAATTTACGAATTCCGCTAGGCGAAGTGTCCGCAACTCGCCGGCTAATTTTATCCTTTACGGGCTTCATTCACTTTACTACGCGTGTGCCCGTTTTGCCGGCAATAGCATCGTTGATCTTCTCCGTCGAAGTTATTATCACTTCTTTGCCGCCGGATTCGAGATAATATACTGCGGCTTGAATCTTCGGCCCCATCGAACCGGGTGGGAACTGTCCTTCTGCAAGATATCTTTTAGCATCAGCAAGCGTCAAAACAGATATATTTTTTTCGTCAGGTTTCTTAAAATTAATCTTGACCTGTTCTACTCCGGTCAAAATTACGAAAGAGTCAGCTTCAATTTCCAAAGCAAGCAGAGCACTTGCAAGGTCCTTGTCGATGACCGCTTCCACTCCAACAATATTTCCGTTCTCAGCATACTTCACAGGAATTCCGCCGCCGCCGCAGGCAATTGTAATGATTCCGTTATCCAAAAGAATCTTAATAGCTCTGCGCTCAATAATTGACTTAGGCCACGGAGACGGCACAACACGGCGCCAGCCTCTGCCGACGTCCTCTTTCAAAATCCAGCCTTCCTTAGCTGCGTGTTCTTTTGCAAGAGCTTCAGGCATTGCCGAGCCGATGAATTTAGTCGGGTTGTTAAACGCAGGATCGTTCGGATCGACAATACATCTCGTTATCACAGTGACAACATCGTTCTTCAATCCGAGTTCAAATAAAACATTCTTCATGACCTGCTGGAGCATATAGCCCATGCCGCCCTGTGAATCCGAAACGCATGTATCGAGCGGCAATGGATAAATTTCTTTCATGGACAATTCCACTCTGCGTAGAATATTTCCTACCTGCGGCCCGTTGCCGTGAGTCAACGCTATTGAATGACCTTCAGCAACAATCTTGGCAAACTCCCTACATGCATCGGTCGAATTCGTAAACTGCTCTTTTATGTTTCCGACTTGGGAAGCCTTCTGTATTGCATTGCCGCCCAAAGCGATAACGTATTTTTTTTGCGCCATTTCTTTCTCCTTTTTTTTACGCGATTCTATGAATCAGCGATTCTATGAATCAGCGATTCTATGAATCAGTGATTCTATGAATCACAAATCCATCTTTCAATTTTGGTTCGAACCATGTCGACTTCGGAGGCATAATTTCACCCGCATCTGCAATAGAAAGCAAATCCTCGACAGAAGTCGGATAAAGCGAAAACGCAATCGCCTCGCCTTTTCGAACGCGCTCTTCAAGTTCCGATGTTCCTCTGATTCCGCCGACAAAATCTATTCGCTTATCACGACGCGGATCGGTAATGCCTAAAATAGGTTCGAGTAAATTCATCTGCAGTATACTCACATCAAGACTCTTTACCGGATTTTTTTCGTCAAATGTGCCTGCTCTGGGCTCTAATCCGTACCAGTGATTATCAAGAAAAAAAGATATTTCATGCTTTTGTCTTGGAGTCGGAGGAGCAGAATTTTTCAGAATAAACTTCTGCTCCGCTCTCTTCAGAAATTCATCTTTAGTAAGTCCGTTCAAATCTTTCACAACTCGATTGTAAGGCATAATTAAGAGCTGATCGTGAGGAAATATAACCGAAAGAAAAAAATTGAACGGCTCATCGCCGACTACATTCTTAACTTCTTCTCTTCTTCTCATTCCAATCTTCGAATATGAAGCGGCGCGATGATGGCCGTCAGCAATATATAAACACGGCAGTTCTTTAAAAGCATTCCTTATCGGCTCAGTGTCTTTTACCACCCAAACTTCGTTTCGGACTCCGTCAAATGTTGTCACATCATATTCCGGCGAGTTCTTTACAATTTCGGCCACAACGGAATCTATTCTGGGTGTAGCTCTATGAATAAGAAAAACCGGGCCGGTGTGCGCTTGTAAATATTCAGTGTGTTTGGTTCTATCGAGTTCTTTGTCGGCTCGGGTAAGTTCATGTTTCTTGATAAGTCCCTTTGTATACTCTTCTGCTGATGCGCCTGCTATTATTCCAGTCTGACTTCTCCCATCCATTGTCAGCCTGTAAATGTAAAATGCCGGAAAGCGCTCATCGATAAACCATCCGCTCTTCACAAAGCTTGTATAGTTCTCGCGAGCCTTTTCATACACGCGTTCATCGTAAAGATCTATTGACGGATCAAGATCTATCTCCGGTTTTGAAACGTGAAGCCATGTATGAGGATTTCCTTCCGCCATTTTCCGAGCCTCATTAGAATTGAGAACATCGTAAGGAGGAGCCACTATTTTATCTACCAAATCTTTTTTGGGTCTTAACCCTTTTATAGGACTAATGTTTGACATAGATGTAGTTTAGAAAAATTGAAGGAAATAATAAAGTTTTTTCCTCACAATTTTTTTAGATCTTCTTGAGGTTGTCCCAAAAGTGTTTACATATGTCATCGCAACGAAGCAATCTAAAGAAAAGTCAAAAGACAAAATACTACTTTTTGGACAGCCACCCACAATAATGCTAATGCAGTTTCTACTTCTTAAGAAATCCAAAAATGTTTTTTCTACCGAGCTTGTCTTCTATTGCTGAAAATAATTTCTTTGTTTCCCGAGGAAGAGCCACTCCGCGCTTTTTTGCATCGTCTATAAGCCGCACGGCTCCGTCGAAGTCCACAGACCTGAATCTCAATAACGCAAGATTATGAATTGCTTTTATATTCGAAGAATCTTTTTCCAATATCTTTTCCCACATATTCATTGCACCATTTGAATTGCCGTCGTCTTCCAATTTATAAGCTCTTTCGATCATCTCTTCAAGTTCGTCAAACTCAACTTTATATTCGCCGGATGAAGATTCAGCAGGAATCTTAGCTCCCATGAATATTCGAGGCTCGGCTATGTCTTCCACCTTTTTTTCCTGTGGCAGAAGCGCAGCAGAATCAACAGGTTTATCCTCTACAGCATACGAATCCCTTGCTGACTGAATTACAGCCTCCAAACGTTCGCGCTCCCGACGGAGCGAAAGTAAATTTGATTCCAATTCAGATACTTCTTTCTCTTGAGCCTTCTTCTTCTCGGTTAAATTTATCTGTTCGCTTTTCAATCGCTCCAGCTCATTCCGCTCACGATTTGTCTCATCTCTCAGTTTCATTACAGTTTGCTTCAACAATTCAGTCTCGGATGTAATGGTTTCGATCAGCGTCCCTTTTTCGAGCTTTAAATTTTCAAGCTCTTTTCGTTTTTCATCGATTCTCTTATCAATTTCCAGAACCGACTCTTTATTTTTTTTATCTGAATGTGATTCGAAAGTAAGAAGTTTTTTTATCAGCTCATTCCGTTCTTCCTCAATCTCGTTAACCGCATTTATCGCGCGCACTTCGGAATCGACCGTTGCTTCAAGCTCTTTCTTCAATCTTCCGATTTCCTGCCTTAATACATCAACATCACTGCTCGAATCGGCAAAAGATCCGCTCATAAAAACAAGCTGATCCAGCTTTTCCTGTTTTTCTTTAAGGCTCTTCTTTAATTCTTCATTCTCTTTTTTTACGTCATCAAGCCGGACCGTTGCGTCATTAATCTCTCTTTGTGAAGCAATAAGTTTTTCCTCGAATAAACGCATCTTCTCTAAATATGCTTTAGAAGCCGCTTCCTGAGCTTCAGTCGCAACCAGGCTCTTCTCTATTTCATGCCTGCCTCGTTCATTTTCGAGTTCTTGAGTTAAAGCATCAAGCCTGGACTTAATCTCTGCTTCACTCACTTTATATTCTCCAAACTCCTTTTCGACTTTCGATAGCTGAGTCTCAAGCACGGACTTTTCTTTGCGAAGCATGTCAATCATAGCTTCACTTTCTTTTCTGTATGATTCAAGCCGGACAGAAAGTTCTTCATTATTTTCTGATGCTTTCGAAAGTACTAATGCTTCCTTTTCTCTGAACCGGTCTGCTTCTTCTTTCCGAGCCTGCTCAGCTTCTTTCCGAGCCTGCTCAGCTTCTTTCCAAGCCTTTTCAGCTTCCTGCCGAGCTTGCTCAGCTTCCTTTCGAGCCTTTTCAGCGCGGTTAGCTCGTTCGTTCTCCTGAATCAAACTTTCTTCCAATTGTTTCGATAATTCTTCTTTCGAAGAAATCTCGCGTCTAAACTTTTCGATTGAGCCTTCGAGATTATTTTTTTCTTCTACTAAAACTTCAGCTTTTGCTCGGTCATTCTCAAACTCTTGCAGTCGAGCAGTAAGTTCAGATATCTTCTGCTCAAGTTGAGTTCTCTTCAATGTCTCTTCGTCGCGCAACTTCAATTCATTCTTCAGTCTCTGAATCTCATCGGCACTTCTCTGTGCACTCTCATCTTTTACTGCTGATGCAAGCTTCGTCTCTTCGAGAGCGTTCTGCAGTTCTTGCTTCTCTTTCTGAGTCTTCCCGAATCTCTTCGCCATGTCTTCCATTCTTGTATCGTATTGCCCGATTCTACCTCTGCTTTGTTCTATCTCTCTGCGATGCTTTTCAGCTTCATTTGCTGAACTCGCTTGATCTCTTCTCAGTAATTCCGTATCTTCAACAAGCTGTTCTACTCTTCGATTCGATATTTCAAGTTTTGTTCTTGCATCTTCCAGCTCTCTTTGAAGTTTTTCTATCTCTCTGCGATGCTTTTCAGCTTCATTTGCTGAACTCGTTTGATCTCTTCTCAGTAATTCCGTCTCTTCAACAAGCTGTTCGACTCTTCGATTCGATATTTCAAGTTTTGTTCTTGCATCTTTCAACTCTCTTTGAAGTTTTTTCATCTCATCAAGCGCGCCTTTGGTATTCGAGCTTCCTGAATCTTCGCTCGGGCCCGATGAAAGCAACTCCTGCCTCAAATGTTCTATCTCTTCGCGCATCTCCATCAATAATTCAATATCGCCGGCAGGAATAAACTTTTCTTTTTCTTTCATCCAACGGCTGACCTCAGTCTTCAATATCTCGATGGATTTAAGTTCGAACTGCTTCTCTTTACGGAGTAAATCTCGGTCCTTCCGCAACTTCAAAACGTTCTCTTCTAATGCCTTCTTCTCTTTCTCGATCTCGTAGGTTCCTCGCGTTGTGTCTTCACTTAACTGCTTGATCTGCATCCTCGCCAGATCCAATTCTGCGGCAATTTTATTGAATCGCTCTACAGAATCTTTCTTCTCTGATTCCGCATTTCTAAGCGACTTTTCAAGTTCTTCTATTCGACTGTTGTCTCTCTTCTCCGATTCCAAACGGAATTCAGAAGAATGAGAAATTTCATTCTTTACTTCGATAAGCTTCTGCTCCGATTCTGTCAGTTCACGCCGAGCTGTTTCGCAATTCGTCTCCAGTGATGAGAGCTCTTTTATTAATGAATCACGTCTTTCTTCAAGCTCTGCAGTTTCGTTTCGGAGTTTCTCGAGCGCTTCAGATTTTTCGTTTAATTCGTTGCTTATAATTTGCTCTTTCTCTTTCAAATCTTTGAGCTTTTCTTCTTCGCTTTTTAATTTTTCAGAATAAGTTGTCTCACTTATTTTCTTCTCTTCTTCCGCCTTCGTGATCTCTTCTCGAATTTGTGAAAGTTCCGCTGCCCCGGCAGAAAGCTCTTCTTCTATTAGAAGTTTCCGAGCTTTCAGCTCTTCATGCTCTTGATTCATCGATTCGATGCTGGCGCGAGTCTTCTCCAATTCCTGATTCAATTTAGATAATTCCTCGCTTTTTCCGCGCAATGCATCTCTTTCAGAACTGAAAGTTTTCTTCTCTTCTTGCAGCCGCCCGCATTCTTCCTTCAAAGCTTCCATCTGAAATCGAGTTGCTTCGACTTCTCCTCTCAATCCGGCTTTTTCAAGATTCATTCGAGCCCTAAGCGCATCGAGATCAGATGCTACTCCGTTCTTTTCCGATTCAACCTTTTCCTTTTCTGTAAGCAATGACTGAAGTTCGGCTCTGCGAGCATTTATCTCCGCTCGAATCTCTTCTAAGTAATTTTTCTCTTCATCGGTTCTCTGATCAACAACAGCTTTTTTGCCGGACTCGATCTCATCCAGCTCATTCTTAATTCGTATTCTATCGTTCTCGAGGTTGGAACGTTCTTCTTCCATCGTAGTAAGCTCTTGCTTAATTCTTTCGTATTGAGTATTAACTTCGGCCAGTTCTTTTTTTGAATCTTCAAGATTTGTTTTCAATTCCGAAAGCTCGTCTCGCACAATAGCTCGGCTCTTTTCCAATTCATTCAGTTCAATTCCCGCAGAGTCGCGGCTCGATTCCAAAGATGACATTTCACTTCGAATAGCATTGCAGCTCTCTTCAAGTGAAGTCGTCTCTGCTTTCGCTTGAGAAAGTTTCTCTTCCTTATCTGATATCTCATTTGACAGAAGCCGGCTCCGCTCTTCCAACAAATTAATTTCGTTCCTGACTCGATTCAAATCTTCTTCAGCAGTTTTAAAACTTTCTCTCTTCTCTTCAGCACTATTCAATTCATTGTCAAGCCGAGCTAATTCCTCGGTCTTTGTCAAAAGTTCTTTTTCAAGATTCGACGCTTCTTCATTCAAACGCTCACGTTCTTCATTCCTCAATTCAATCTCTCTGCGTAATGATTCAAGCCCCTGATTTAGTTCGGATAAAGTTTCTCTCTTCTTCGTCTCTTCTTCTGTCAAAGAAGCATCAAGCAATGATCTTCTTAACTCGATCTCCTTCAGCTCATTCTCTATTTGCAGTTTATTCTTCTGCAGCAGCTCTATTTCATGAGCTAATCCCTCAAGTTCACGTTTGCGTTCCTCGGCAAT
>Ga0066636_10002131_pt1 | contig 12494 bp, 12 predicted proteins | sample CryGeyCG2014_080_2_FD_62736 | JGI IMG/M metagenome (GOLD analysis project Ga0066636, IMG submission 62736) | Groundwater microbial communities from aquifer - Crystal Geyser CG07_land_8/20/14_0.80 | ecosystem: Environmental > Aquatic > Deep subsurface > Groundwater | place: USA: Utah: Grand...
GATGACGCTCACTGACAAGCGGGGCATAGTTCAGCAGAGGGAAATAGAGCTGTTCCAGAAAGAAGGTGGGAAGCGCCTGATTAAATTTTTAAAACCTGCCGACGTAAAAGGCGTCGGATTTTTATCCCTGCCTGGCGATGAAATGTGGCTCTATATGCCTGCGCTGGGAAAAATCAGGAGAATCGCGTCACACGTGAAGAACCAGTCTTTTATGGGAACGGATTTTTCATACGAGGATATGGGCGGGGAGAATTTCAGCAAGGAGTATACGACGAAAGATTTTAAAGAAGAAGGAGAGAACTATACCCTTGAAATTTCTTCAGACAAAAAAGATGCGACTTACCGCAAGGTAAAATTAGTCGTCAGCAGGGAGACTTTTATACCTGCAAAAATCGAATTTTTCGATAAAGCGGGCAGGTTATTGAAGATTATGGCAAATTCCCTTATTGAAAAAATAGAAGGGAAGTGGGTCGCAAGAGAAATAAAAATGACGAACGTCCAGGACGGACACGTAACTGTCCTGAAAATGTTAAAAATCAGCTTTGACCAGAATTTGAGTGACGATATTTTCACTCAGCGCAACCTGCAGAAATAATATGAAACAACATATTTTAATAAATGCAACGTGCATACTTTTTCTATTCGCTTGCTGGAACGGAATTGTCTCCGGCATTGATACAGAATTGTTTTTCAAAAATATAAGGGACAAGTATGAAAAGGTCAACAGCTATTCCTGCACGATGGAAATTTATGAAAAACTCGGAGAAAAAACCGAAGAGAGGACCCTGCGGTTCTATTTCAAAAAACCGGATTTAATAAGGGCAGAAGTGACAAAAGGCAGGGATTCGGGTGGAGTGGCAATATTTAAAAACAATTATGTCTGAGCACGCCAGGGCGGGATACTGAAATACATAAGACTTAAGTTTAAGCCCACGGATAAAATAGTCCTTTCGCTCAGGGGTTCCAGAATTTATCAGTCCGGCTGGGGATACAACCTCGAAACTCTTGGCTTGCAAATCAAAAATGGATATAAAACTACAACTGAAGAAATTAAGTATGAGGCTCAACCCTGCTGGGTCATAAGCACCCTTTCGCCTGAAAATCAAAAACCGATTACAATGGACAGGTACTTTATTGAGAAAGATTCAGGCATAATAATAGGGCATGAGAGCTACGAGAATGGTATTCTGGTTCTCAGGAGTATATACAAAAATTTCGCGATAAACAATCTCGACGATTCAGTCTTTGATACAAAAAAATTTTAAAGAGTAAGAGTCATTGCGAGTCGCCGCGGCGACTCGCAATGACAAAAAGGAGGGAAAAATGAAGAAATTGGTCTTGGTGGTTTGCCTGCTGATGGCAGGCAGGGTATGGGCGCTGGATTTGAACGGGTACCTGAAGACAGACTGGAGGATGAGAGTGGACGGGAGCGGGCAATTTACCTACAATGAAAACGATTTTGATTTGAAATTGAAATCTGCTCTCGGTTCAGGAGCCAGCGCATTCGCAGATTTGGAATTGAAGAATATCGGCTTTTCTACAACGACAAATCTGTATAGTCTGAGCCTTTATGATAAAACAAGGGTCGGCCCCTGGACACTGGAATTGAAGGAGGGATATTTAGACCTCACTGGTTTTTTGCTCAAGGGTCTTGACCTTCGCATTGGGAAACAGCGCCTCACCTGGGGAACTGCTGACAGGCTGAACCCGACCGACAATATCAACCCTCTGGATTTTTCAGACATCACCGACCTCGGAAAACGCCTTGGGACAAATTCAATAAAGGCGACTTATTATCTTGGCGATTGTTATTTTCAGGGCGTTTACGTTCCTGTGTTTGTTCCTGCAGTACTGCCATCTGACTATCAATCGATGTACCCTTTCCCTGCAGGTATTCCGCTAAGTGATACGCTTGTCCTGCCGACCACAAATTTCACAAACTCAATGTTTGCATTGAAGGCGGGTGGAAGAATATTCGGTTTTGATTCTTCAATAAGTTATTTCTACGGGTTTGACAATATTCCAGCTCAAAAAGAACTTACCTATGTAATGCCAACAGGAACTCTGGCTGGGCTGGGTGTAAAACTGGAATATCCGAAAATCCAGACAATAGGTCTTGATGCTGCAGGTTCTATAGGGGATGTGGGCATATGGGCTGAAATCGGTTATACTATACCTGAAAAATTTGATACAATAGCTTATATTATTTCACCTTTACCATCTTCAAATACAGGAACATTGCTTCAGAATCCCTACACAAAATTTACTATCGGTGCAGATTATACTTTTCCTGTCGTAGGAATTTATGCCAACATCCAGTATTGCCACGGTTTCTTTGATGAAAGGGCAAATGACATAAGGGACTACCTGGTTGCAGAAGTGGAAAGGAAGTTTTTTTCTGACAAGCTCAAAATTGCACTGGCAGGATTTTTAGAAATGGATTTCAGGGGTGGTGCGCATTTCTTCCCGAGTTTTGCGTTCTATCCTGAAATCAGTTATTATCCTTTTGAAGCGACAGAGATACTCCTGGGCGCCTATTTCCTGGATTCCTGGGAAAACGGAAAGTTCTATTTAAGCAGAACCAGCGACGAGATGTACTTAAAAATTAAATATTCCTTCTGAAAAGCATAGATTTGTTTTCTGACAGATTCTCTTCTCAGTTTCTCTGCCGAGGTTTAGATACATAGGTAACACCTGTAGACTTGCTTTAAACTAGTGGTTATAGTATAATAGCAAGATAGAAAGTGAGGTGTTGCCAATGGAAGGTATGTATGAAACCTGCCACATGCATCTGGATTCTATATTCCCTGAGTCTACAAGAAACTTTCTTGCTGGACTAGATAGCAACCTGTCTGACGAAGCAAAACTAAGACTCAGGTGGTTTGACTATTATCAGAAGACCGGAAATATTTCATTAACTTGCAGATACTTTGGTATTTCCAGAAAAACATTCCATAAGTGGAAGAAGAAATACAATCCTTGGGATCTGAACACCCTTAATTCCTGTTCAAAGCGTCCCAAAAGAGTTCGCAGTTCAAAAATTCCCTTGGAAACCCAGGACCTTATATCAAGTGTAAGAAAGTCATATCCTGCATGGAGTAAATACAAACTACAGGTTATCCTAAAACGTGACCATGGAATAAAAATTTCTTCTTCCTCCATAGGAAGAATTTTAAAAAAAAGAAACTTAATTCTTGCCAAACAGACAAGAAGGAGACAACTGGCTTACAGGCGTAAAAGATTAAGACCATCCAAAGAACTAAAGATAGATAACTTTGGAGACCTTGTCCAGATAGATACAAAACACTTCTGGCTTCCCTGGGGAGAAAAAAGATACCATTATACTGCCATTGACTGTCTGGGTAAAATGAAATATAGCCGTGTATACAAAACTCTATCCTCAAGGAAAGCAAAACAATTCTTCCAGGAGGTAAAGAATAAATTTCTTTTTCCCATAAAAAGAGTACAGACAGACAATGGTCCTGAATTTGCTCTTGAATTTGATAAGCTATTACAAAAGGAAAAAATTCCTCATTACTTCATTTATCCTTCTACTCCAAAACAAAACTCTATCGTAGAGAGGGTAATACAGACTGACATAAAAGAATTCTATGAACAGGGAAATCTTGCTCCGACCATAGAAGAGCAAAACAATCTCTTAGAAATATGGGATGAAACATATAATACCGTTAGACCGCACCAATCACTTGACTTTTTAACACCAAAAGAGTATAATGAGAAGTATAGGTTAAAACATCAAATTTTAAGGCCAATAAGTGTTACCTATGTATTGGACCAGAACACAGTTGATATATATCCCTGTTGTTCACAGTGTAGCAGATATGGGTTCTTTGTCTGAAGTAGTAAAAAAAGAATATATAGAGAAATATAGTAAGGAAAAGTGGGAAGAACACCTCAGAATTATCCAGGATATGTGGGATGGAATAAGAAAAAAAATTGATGAATTAAACTTAAATTATAAAAAAGTGAAGATATATCAGGATGGCCTTCCTGTTTGTGGCAGGGAGCAAGAGATAGTGCAGGAGGTAGCCGAGAAAGGAAGCAAGAATTATGAAATAATCCTGGAGTTAATGGCAAAAGGAGCAATACTTGAAGGAACAGAAAATCCCGGGTTGTTGCTTGAGGAATACAAATATATGCAGAATATTAGTAAAATTACAAATTTAGCTGAAAAGGAAATGGCTATAAGAAAATATGAGGAAAAGAGTAGAGAATTGTTGTTTCAGCGCGATGTATACATCGCCAGGCGAATTGACCGGACTCTGAGTGAGGATGAAATTGGAATTTTATTTATGGGTATGAAGCATGAGGTAGATAAGAGACTTCCAGGAGATATCATTGTTACATATCTTATCTATAGATTGCCATTTAAAGCAAGTTATGAACCAGCAAGGATTTAAAATGAAAGAGAAAATTCTTATTGTTGAGGACGAGAAAGATACACGGGAAGGTCTGTGCGAACTTCTTGAGGCAGAAGGATATGAGTGTCTCGGTGCAGGAGATGGAAATGCTGCCATTGAAGAAACGAAGAAGAAAAATATCAGTCTCATTATTACTGATTTAAAAATGCCAGGCATGGACGGGATAGAACTACTACACCACATCAGGCGGATTAACTCTACATTGCCCATAATTATCATCACTGCGTATCCTTCTTTAGAATCAACTATTCAGGCTTTAAAAGAAGGTGCCTATGACTACATTACCAAACCCTTTAACATTGAAGAAATCAGGCTCACAGTAAAGAGATGCCTGGAAAGAGAATCTCTAATTGCTGCTAAAGAGCAATTGCTTGGGGATTTACAAATGGCTAATGAGGAATTGAAAAAAGTCAATGAAGAGTTAATAGAGGAGAAGAACCTGAAGATTAGTGCTCTTTATGAGACATCAAAAACAATTGAGGCAATCTTTGAACTGAATTTGCTGTTAGAACTAATTGTGAAGATGATTACCAGGATAATGAAAGTTAAAATATGTTCCTTGATGCTGATTGATGAGAAGCAGGGCGATTTAATAATCAGGGCTGCTCAGGGTTTACAGGATAATGTTATTAAGGAAACAAGAATAAAAATTGGTGAGGGTATATCTGGATGGGTGGCTCAGACAGGAGAACCACTTTTGATTGAGGATATTGAGCAGAACCTTAGATTTAAGAAAAAGAGTGAAGAAAGATATATTACTAAATCCATTTTAAGTGTGCCCATGAAGATAAAGGGTAAGACAACAGGCGTAATCAATGTAAATAACAAAATTTCTGGTGAAGTCTTTAATGAGGATGACCAGAATATGCTTTTAGCCCTATCTACCCAGATTTCAGTAGTGATTGAGAACGCATACTTATATAATAAGCTGGACCAGGCCCATGAAGAATTAAAAAAAACTCAGGAAGAATTAGTAAGAAGTGAAAAATTAGCTACTGCAGGAGAATTGGCTGCTGCTGTTGCCCATGAGATAAGAAATCCCCTTTCAATTATTGGAATGTCTATCCAGCATCTTCAGGATAAACTTACTTCTGAGGATCCTTACAGGGAACTTACAAATGTAGTGATGAATAATGTCCAGAGATTAGACAAAATTAGCAAGAGATTAATTGAATTTGCCAGGCCACATCCCTTACACCTGAGTTCTTATGATATCAATAAAATTCTCACTCAGACCTTAAACCTTATGAAGCGTAAATGCATTTCACAAAAGGTAAAGATAATTAAAAACTATCAGCATAATCTACCACTTGTTTCCATAGATGAAGAACACATGGAAGAAGTTTTCTTAAATATCATAAATAATGCCCTTTATGCTATGCAGGGCGGAGGTGTTCTGAAGGTAAGAACCTGGCTTGAACCAGAAGAAAATGAGGTGAAGATTGCTCTTGCTGATACTGGACCAGGTATTCTTGCGGAGAATCTTGATAAGATATTCAATCCTTTTTTTACCACCCGCGCAGACGGTACCGGTCTTGGATTATCTATTGTCCAGCGGATTATTAATGAGCATGGAGGTTCTATCAGTGTACAAAGCCAGAGTGGAACAACCTTCACAATTTCTCTACCCCTTGCAAGCAGATGAATAAGCATAGCTTGTTACTCGTAACTGAACGTCGATAAAAAGTCGTAATAAGAGAGAATAAAATGGAAGAACTTAAAGAAGTTATACAGGATATACCGGATAGTATAATCCTTCTGGATGCAGAAAGTAAGATAGAAGAAGTGAACCCCGCAACCCTCGAACTTTTAGGATTTAAAAAGGAAGAACTTGTGGGAAAACCATTCAATTTAATATGCAGGAATTTTCCACAAAAGGAATTTGCAGAAAAAACTCTCCTGCGAAACTGTGAGGCTATTTATTTAAAGAAAAACGGGGAAGAAATCCCGGTCAATCTTAGTATATCAGTAAAAAGAGATGATACAGGAAATACTAAAAAAATAATTTATGTAGCGAGAGACATTGGTGAAATGAAACATATTATAGAGGAATTGACCAGAGCAAAGGACGAACTTGAAACTTCATATAAGGAGTTAGAAGAAAGTAAGGACCAATTAGTTCGTTCAGAGAAATTGGCATTTGCAGGAAGAATGGCTGCAAGTGTAGCCCATGAAATAAGAAATCCTCTAAATGTGGTGAGTATGTCAATTCAGCGCCTTCAGGAGGAACTTAAAAAGGACGACCCGAGGAGAAAATATCTCTTAGCGGTTAATAAGAATATAGATAAACTAAACTATCTCATTACTGAATTTGTAAATTGTGCCAGGCCCCCGATGCTCAAAATGCGTCCTTGCGATATACATAAAGTTTTGAATAATGTGCTCACTTTCATTAGAGACAGATGCCAGAAGCAGAAAGTAAAGGTGATTAAAAATTTTACTCCTAAATTACCAAAAATAAAAATTGATGAGCAGCATATGAGACAGGCATTTTTAAATATTGTGCTCAATGCCTTGCAGGCTATGCCTGATAGGGGTGAATTGAAAATTGAAACCAGATTTGAAGGAGATGCTGTTGTGATTAAGTTTAGCGATAATGGCGTGGGTATTCCTGAAGAAGATATTATCAGAATATTTGACCCTTTTTTCACCACCAGAGAAAAAGAAGGTGGAATGGGTTTAGGATTATCAGTAGTTTATGGAATTATCGGAAGCCATGGTGGACTTATAGATATAGAGAGCAAAAAAGGAAAAGGAGCAACTTTTTCTGTGAGTCTGCCGATTAAGAAAGTGAAACTTGGCGAGATAGTGGGAGGGTAAATGAGAACTTTTAAAGAGATAAAATGGGATATAAAAAAAGGAGCAGGTATTTATCGAACAATTTATACTTCTCGGTTGTGCAACTGGATTATAAATGGTATAATAAAAGAAGGGGATGTTTTTGTCTGGCGCAGTGGATTCTCTGGCTGGCGCAAGCCTGAAGAACTTGAAGAATTAATACCTTTTTTTGAAGAGTATAAGAAAAAACAGCTAAGAGAACTAAAAAAAGAAAGAAAGGTTTTAATTCCACGAAAAAAGATAAAAAAGATTCTTATTGTTGATGATGAAAAAGATATGTGCTGGCTGCTCTCTGAGGCATTGTGCAAGAGAAGGTATAAGGTAACCACTGCCAGCACTGGAAAAGAAGGAATTGCTCAGGTAAAAAAGGAAATTCCAGATTTGGTATTTTTAGATTTGAAATTACCTGATACTGATGGTACAAAAGTCCTGCACAGGATTAAAAAAATCAACCCAAAAATTGCCGTATGCATAATTACTGCTTATGGAACACCAGATTTGCGCAAGGAGGCAAGAAATAAAGGAGCTTCCTATTTTCTTGATAAGCCCTTTACCATAAAAGAGATATTGCGGGCGATAAGGGAAAGTTCAAAAAGGTTTTAAAATGGACGAAAAGAAAATTTTGGTTATTGATGATGAACCAGAACAGGGCTGGATTTTTTCCAAAGTCTTGAGTGAAGAAGGCTATCAGGTGCTCACGGCTACTGATGGACCAGCGGGTTTGAAAAAAATTGAGAATGAATCTCCTGACCTGGTGATTCTCGATATAAAAATGCCTGGAATGGATGGACTGGAGACACTACGTAGAATAAAAGAAATTAATGTGGAGTTATTGGTGATTATGTTGACTGCTTATGAGACAGTGCAGACTGCAGTGAAATCCATGAAAATGGGTGCATATGATTACCTGAGCAAGCCTATTGATAATGAAAAACTAAAGATAATCATTAAAAATGCACTTAAGACCTTAGATTTAACCCAGGAGGTTTTTAGACTGAAAGAAGAATTGAAAGAAAGATTTAAATTTGCTTCTCTCGATGGAGAGAGCGCTGCAATGCAAAAACTTTATGCTCTTCTGGAAAAGGCAATTTCTACTGATGTTTCTGTTTTGCTGCGAGGAGAAAGTGGAACCGGTAAAGAACTTGCTGCAAGAATTATTCATTATAATTCCTTAAGAAAGGATAAACCTTTTATAACTGTGGATTGCGCCACTCTGCCCGAGACTCTTGTAGAAAGTGAAATATTTGGTTATGAGAAGGGTGCTTTTACAGGGGCAATATCAAGAAAATTGGGCAAATGCGAATTAGCAAATGAAGGAACCCTATTTCTCGATGAAGTTGGAAATTTAAGTTTAGATACCCAGAAGAAGTTGCTCAGAATGCTACAGGAAAGAGAAATTGTGCGTCTCGGCAGTAATAAACCGATAAAAATAGATGTGCGGATTGTCACTGCTACCAATACCAATTTAGAAGAATTAATCAAAAAGAGAGTTTTCCGCGAAGACCTTTACTATCGTTTGAAAGAGTTTTCTATTGTACTTCCTCCTTTAAGGGAAAGAGAAGAAGATGTTTTGCTGTTAGCCCGACTTTTCCTAAATGAATTCAATAAGGAATTTAATAAGAAAGTTAAAGAAATCTCTCCAGAGGCAATGGCTTTATTGATGAGATATTCCTGGCCAGGCAATGTGCGGGAATTAAAAAATGTAATGAGAAGTTCAGTTCTCTTAGCTAAAAAATATATCCTTCCAGAAAACTTTCCCCAGGAAATACAATTAGATGAAGTTTTCTCTGAGAGAGTTCTATCCAGCAAAGTAGTTCCTGATGAAGAATCTCAAGAAAAGAAAGATGTTATTCAAGAATCTCTTAAGGAAATAGGAAAAACAGCAAAAAAAGAAGTAGAAAAGCAAGCAATTCTTAGGGTATTAAAAGAAGTAAATGGAAACAAAAGTAAGGCAGCCCGCCTCTTAAAAATAGACTACAAAACTTTATATAATAAAATAAAGAAATATAATATCCATGCCCAACTGAAAGATTGACTTTGGAGAAATCCAAAAATTTGACATTTTCTTTGGAATTGAGTATACTATGTAATACACCAGATGTGGGAAACAATACAGGAGGTAACGATGTTTGAAGAAAGGATAACAATTGATGAACAGATTCTTCATGGGAAACCTGTGATAAAAGGAACAAGGATACCAGTTCAATTGATTCTTGGTTCTTTAGTTGGTGGAATGACTTTTGAAGAAATTGAGAAAGAGTACAGAATAAATAGAGAAGATATTTTAGCTGCCATGGAATATGCCGCGGAATCCATTGAGAAAGAAGAAGTTTTTTCTTTAAAAGCGAGATGAAAATTTTAATTGATGAAAATCTTCCTTATTCTACCAAATTTGTCCTGAACGAATTAGAACACGATGTAAGAGATGTAAAGGATACAAATTTAAGAGGAGAAGAAGACAAAAGAATATTTGCCTTTGCTCAGAGCGAAGAAAGAATCTTTATTACCAGGGACATGGACTTTGCTAATATTTTAAAATATCCTCCAGGAACTCATGGGGGAATCATAATTTTGAGGTTACCTATGGAGCGTTGTGTTGAGGAAATAAATGAAGTAATAAGAGAATTTTTTCAAGAAATTACTGAAGAAAAAATAAAGGGAGCAATTATTATTATTGAAGAAGGAAAATATCGAATAAGGAGATAACCAATTATTCTTGATGCAAAGAAAGATGGTGTTATAAATTTGGGTAGGAAGAATTGTAAATGTTCTTTATGGAAGTAATTCCAGAGGTGTGGAAATAATTCCATAGTTTTTGTTAGAAAATACCAGACCAAAAACGATAGAAGAAGGATAAACTTTCCAAATTCCGGAAAATAAAAATAATTTTGGTGTAAGTGAGTGATTGTAACTTAAGCCATCTCAAGAAAATTGAGGTGGTTTTTTTATTTAAAGGGGAAAGTTGGCATAGAAGTTGCATTAAGATATGTTAAAGAAGTAGTGGCAGAGTTTACTCTGGTGGTAGTGGCAGAGTTTACTCTGGTGGTAGTGGCAGAGTTTACTCTGCAAATAAGTCGAGCAATCTCGACCACTACAAAAAAAGGAGGTGAATTAAAATGGCAGTAGAAAAAGCGATTGGTTCTTCCAGTTTGGTTGAGGTTATTGACCGAATCCTGGACAAGGGTGTTGTAGTTGATGCCTGGGTAAGAGTCTCTTTAGTGGGTATTGAAATACTCGCGATTGAGGCAAGAGTCGTAGTCGCATCAGTCGAAACATTCCTGAAGTATGCTGAGGCTGTTGGTTTAACAGCAACAGCATCTGCTTAAGGATTGGTTAATAACGAAGAGGATTCTTGCCGAATTATCCTTATCCCCCCTGCTTTCTTGCCGAGTAGGTCTTGCGACGAAAGCAAGAAGGGGGGAGAAAGCATAATTCGCCAAGGAATTCCTTCTGATTTGAGAGAAAAAAGGAGATGAAAGTAATGCCTTCAGTAAAAGATATGGAAAATATTGTGGATAATGTCCTTTCTTCTTATGGGGCCAGAGTCCAGAGCATTGCAGACACCTTTGACACTACCAGCCAGCTCCTTGAAGGCTTCCAGGGTTTCTTCCTTGATACAAAACAAGAAAGGGAAAAAGTTAGTGCTGAATTGCGGGAGAATCTTGCTAAAAATGAGCATCTAAGAAAGAAAGACTTTGACAATATGATGCAAGACATTCTTTCAACTCAGGATGAAAGGGAGAAAGAAGTAAGGAATTTGTTAAAAAACTACCTTAATGAACAGAAAGAGATGGTACAGGTTTTAAGAGAGGATTTAGAGAAGTTTAAAAATTCTCTTGCCAAAGGCGAAGTCCAGAGGGTCAGGGAATTCCAGGTATTAATTAAAGATATTCTTACCAAGCAGGACGAGAGAAAGAACGAAGTTACTTCTAAGTTAAAAAATTTTCAAAAAGAGCAGCAGGAAATGGCAAAAATACTTAAAGGACTTTTAGCAAAAAGAAGAGAACTTCGGATAAAAGATTTTAAATCAATGCTTAAAGAATTCAGGTTCCAACATAAAAAGCGGATATCTCACCAGGAAGAAAGAAAGCAAGAAGTTCGCAGTATGCTTGAAGGATTTAAGAAGGAAAGAATGGATTCCCGTTTTCACGGGAATCCAAAAAGGAGGGTAAAATGGGAATAGCGGAGAGTATGAAAGGGATTACAGAAGGTATTGTTGCTTCCTATGATGCAAGGGTAAAGGCACTGGGCGATATAGTGGCTGATACCCGTAAAACTTTAAAAGAGTTTGCATCTGATAGGGAGAAAATGGCTAAGGAACAGGCAGAAAACCTGGCTAATTTTGTAAAGGATTTGTCAGGAAGCGTAGGAAATATGCTTAAAGGATTCCGGAAGAACCATAAAGAAATGAGTGACGAGCAGGCAAAAAGTTTAGCAGATTTTGTGACAGACTTAACTAAGAATATGGCCACCATGATAAAGGGCTTTCAGAAAGACCTTAAGGAAATAGCTGCCAACAATAAGGAAATGGCTGCCAATCTTAGAACAACGCTTAATAAAGAGGAAAATGAGAGGCTTAAGGATTTCAGGGCTATGAGGGATAATATTCAAAAGGGTATAAAAGAAATTGAGAGTTATGTGAAAAGCAAACTCAAGGAATTTTCTGATGCCCGCGCTGACATGAGCGAAGAACTTAAGGAAGATCTAGCAAAATATGTTGATGGTATAGTCAGCGGTGTCAAGAGACTCTTAGGCGAATATAGCTCGGATATGAAAGGAGCAAGAGGAGCCTGGCAAAAAATGTCTTCCACTTTGGCTAAGGACAGGGGAAAAGGTATAATACCAACAATTGAAGCCGAAGAAAAAGTAACTACAGTTGAAGAAGCGATTGAGAAGCCTAAAAAGAGGGGCAGGAAAAAGGGTAAAAAAAGAGGCAAAAAGTAAGTATCGAGGTAAAGGAAGTAAGACGCATAGGGAGGTTGTTCGAAAAGGAGGTGAGACAAGATGATTGATGAGATGACTACAGTATTAGAGCCAAGTCCTTTACCAGACTTTGTAGAGACAAAGTATATAAAGGAGATTACTAATAGAGCCCTTTCCTATATTAAAGCTGGTTTTCCAGTTCATTTTAGGGGAGTGTCTGGCACAGGAAAGACAACGCTGGCGATGCACATCGCAAGTAAAATTAAAAGGCCGGTAGTAATGATTCACGGC
>Ga0066636_10002133_pt1 | contig 12492 bp, 15 predicted proteins | sample CryGeyCG2014_080_2_FD_62736 | JGI IMG/M metagenome (GOLD analysis project Ga0066636, IMG submission 62736) | Groundwater microbial communities from aquifer - Crystal Geyser CG07_land_8/20/14_0.80 | ecosystem: Environmental > Aquatic > Deep subsurface > Groundwater | place: USA: Utah: Grand...
AAGGAGCCGGCCCAGCACGGAAGAGAGGGCGTCGGACGCGTCTGCTTTCTCAGAAACTGTCTTTGCCTGAAGGAGTTGACTGCGCATTCGGGTTACTTCCGTAAAGAGTTCCCTTTCATGTTATCTCCCTTCCATAGATTTGGCGAATTTAATTAGATTAGCAAGGTGTTCTTTAGCCAGGTCTTCCCATTTACTTCTCCCATATTTTAACCTTTTTCGTCTTAACTCAGCAATTCTTTCCAGGTAGGTAGTATCCGGAAGGACATTAGACAGTTTCAAATTCTGGCTGGTTTTCAGGTGGAGCCGGAAGGACTTGGCGGATTTCAGGAGCAGCGCCGTTATGTCAAGTCCAAAGAGCAGCCCTTGTTGAAACCGGACGAGGTTCTCTTTTATCTCTCTTTCCAACTGTAATCTTAAGTCGCTTTCTTCAACCTTGATATCTTTTATCAGGTCCTCACCGTAAAGTATTCGGTAGGTCGATTTAACGTCGTTCCATTCCAGAGCAAAACTGTCCCAGGAAGAACGGAAGAAGTCAACGGAAAGAAACAGCGGCACCAGCCTTATTTTATGGTGGAAATGTTGGATCATCCTGCGGGAAATCAGGAGATTGTCTGCGTTAACCTCTTTTACCAGGACCACCAGGTTAATGTCTGAGGTTCTGGGAGCAAATTTTTCACCCACAAAACTGCCGTAGGCGACAATACTTATCAGGTCTTCCTGCCAGATATCCTGCATCTTTTCGGTAAAGGATTTCAAATGCGTCATTAATTTTTCTTTTTCCATAATAACTCCGTATAGGTTAAAATGTAGGGCAAACCTTTAGGTTTGCTTACTTATTGCAAGGCTGAAGCCTTGCCCTACGACAACAGCTGCCTTGCCCTACAGTGGAACTGTTCATTTACCAGCCTCCGCTGGCACCGCCGCCTCCGCCGCCGCCTCCGCCAAAGCCGCCGCCACCACTGCCAAAGCCACCTCCACCGCCACTACCAGATGATACTGAACCATACCACCAATACCAGTGTTCCTGCCAGGCGCGTCCGTACCTTTTTTTGATTCGCTTCAGGCGGTGCGGGTTGACCATTGAGCCGATGATGCCGAGGAGACAGAAGCCAATCCAGAACAGGAGAAAGAAGACAGGTATTTTCTCGGTAGAAGATTCACCAGCCGGAATAGTTACGTTCTCTCCGCTGATAACCTGGGAGATTAAGGTTGTAGCCTGGTATAGACCTTCGCCAAATTCCCCTTTCCGGAAGGCAGGTGTTAACACATTTCTGATTATTTCCCCGCACTTGCCGTCCGGCAGGATTGGTTCAAGACCATAGCCTGTCTCTATCCGAATCTTACGCTCATTTTTGGCAACTAAAATCAGGGCACCGTTGTCTTTCCCTTTCTTTCCGATACCCCAGGTATTGAAGATTTCGTTGGCAAACTCTTCCAGGTTTGCACCTTCCAGGCTGTTTATGGTGACAACCGCAATTTCTGCTGAAGTCTTTTTTTTGGTTTCCGTTATTAAGGTTTCAATTCTCGTTTTGTCTGCTTCGGTAAGGATACCCGCGAAGTCATTGACATAACCAATTGGTTTCAGGGAAACGTCCGGTTTCAGGGAAACCTTTGTCCAGGCCGTTCCGGCGGAGAGGAATATCAGGCCTAAAATAAAGAGAACCTTTTTCATATCCGGTTTACATTATAACATACAACCCGGTTGTGGAAATTAACCACGCATGATATAATTTTATTCAGGGAGAGAGCAATATGCGCTCTGAGAGAGATAAAAAGAAAACCGCATCTACCGTACAGAGCAGGTTGAAAACGATACAACGGGAAGACGTAAAGAATTATAAGGACCTGCTCTACTTCATACCGGATATCGTTTACAAAATAGACCCTGACGGCCACTTTGTCTTCGTGAACGAAGCGGTGCATAATTTGGGGTACGAACCCGAGGAGTTGATAGGAAAACATTTTAGCGTGATAGTATATCCAGAGGATATTGAAAACATCAGCCGTGGTTTTGTGCTACCCAAGTACGTTGGCAAGCGAACCGGCGGCGAAGAGGCACCGAAACTCTTTGACGAGAGACGGACCGGTTCCCGGATGACCAGAGGGCTGGTCTTCCGGTTATTGCCTAAGAGCACCGTACAGTCTGCGGCAGACTCTTTGAAAGCAACGGAGTCTAAAGTAGTGTGGGGTGAGTTATACACTACCGGGTATGTCAATTTGAAAGGGGTTTCAGAGCATGGTGTCTGGGTAGAAGGAGCCGCCAGGGGCCACTACGAAGAGGATATCCACATCCCGCAAGGGCGGTTTCTGGGAACAATCGGAATTATCCGTGATATTACTGACCGCAAACGGACGGAAGAAATTCTCAAACAGACTCTGGAAAATTTGGAGAAGACTTTTGAAGGAACGGTCTACGCACTTTCTTTGTTGTCGGAGAAGAGAGACCCCTATACCGGCGGACATCAACAGCGTGTTTCGTATCTGGCTTCTCATATTGCGGAAGAGATGAGCCTCTCTTCCGAACAGGTTAAGGGTATTAAAGTTGCCGGCATTCTGCACGACATCGGCAAGATATATGTGCCGGCGGAAATCCTTTCCAAGCCGGGTAAACTTACCGAGGGTGAATTTGGGGTGATTAAGTTTCACCCCCAGGTCGGTTACGATATCCTGAAGACGATAGATTTTCCCTGGCCGGTTGCCCAGGTTGCTCTTCAGCATCACGAAAGGTGTAACGGTTCCGGTTATCCCTCCGGTCTTTCCGGCGACCAGATTCTTCTGGAGGCAAAGATTTTGTCCGTAGCCGACGTGGTTGAGGCGATGACCTTCCACCGGCCTTACCGGCCCGCCCTGGGCATTGATGAGGCACTGAAAGAAGTTTCTAAGAATAAAGGTACTCTTTACGACCCGGCAGCGGTTGATGCCTGCCTGACCCTCTTCCGAGAAAAGAATTTCACCTTCGAATAAACCTTATCTTATTATGTATTTTCGATTTTACCGTCATTTAAAATGTAGATATTATCTACCGTCTCTTTTAGGAGTTCACGGTCGTGTGCGATGATTATGTATGTCTCCACCTCTTCTTTCAGATATTTCAAAAACCTTTGCGTAGTAGTCTCATCAAGTCCAGCAAATGGCTCATCAAGCAGATAACACTCTGGATGCATAGCCACAACGGTAGCAAGTGCCACAAGCCTCTTTTCGCCTTCTGAGAGTTGATAGGTAATCCTTTTTTCAAATCCCTTCAGTCCCAACCTTTTGCAAGTTTCTGCAACAATGGCTCTTGTCTCTTTTTGAGATTTAGCAAGATTCAACGGCCCGAAAGCAATATCTTCTTCAACAGTTGGACAGAAGAGCTGGTCATCTGAATCCTGAAACAAGAGACCAATTCTTTCCCTTACTTTTGTGAAGTCTTTTTCTTCCTTTCTAACTTTTTGAAATATCTCTATCGTTCCTGAATTCGGTTTCAATAATCCCATAATTAGATGAAACAGTGTGGTCTTACCAGCGCCATTTGGGCCGGTAAGCCCGATTTTCTCTCCCTTTCTAAGGGTAAAATTCAGATTATTGAGCAGGTTTCTTCCCTCCAGGTAACTAAAATTAAGATTCTTAATGCTTATCAAGAAGAAACTATCCATTTCTGGAGGCCAGTCCTATTATAAATATCATCAAAGCCATTACCAGACCAAATAGTACATCTCCTTTCTTGGCCTCAAAATGGCTCATAATAGGGAATTTTCCCTTGAACCCTCTACATAACATTGCTTGGTATATCCTTTGAGAACGATCATAACTCCTCACGATTAACATGCCCACTAGATATGCATATGTTCGGTATGTATGCATATTTGTTCGCGGTTGAAATGCTCTAATAGTTATGGATCTTTTTAGCCTTACATACTCCTCATGCAAGACACTTATATAGCGGTAGAAGAAAAAGAATAGATGGATGAGCTTTTTGGGAACCTTGAAGTGGACAAGTGCATGGGCAAGGGAAAAGAGTTCTGATGTACCAAGGATAGCAATAGTGGCTATCACGATGGCATTAGCCTTTAGCGTTATGGAAAGAACATAAAGCAGACCTTCGCGGGTAGCCTTCAAGGGGCCTATATAAAAGATAGCATCTCCAGGGTAACTGAAAGGAAGGAATATCCACAGGAGAAATATAAATGCATTTACCCCGAGCAACCTATTTAACAAATTTTTTATATTTAAGCCTGCAAAAAGTACCATTACTATGGAAAAAAGTAGACCTATTAGCGGGCCGTTGATTCCAGTAATTAGCGCAATGAGAAAGATATATGGAGTGGCGGTTATAAACTTAACTCTGGGGTCAATCCGGTGAAGAAAAGAATTACCCCTGGCAAATTCCTCAAGGTGCATATAGTCTTTATCTTTTGGCTTTAAAATAGGCTATAATACCAAAAATACCTATAATGTAACCAATTCCACCAATTATTTCGGTAATACCTGGTCTTCTGTTGCTTTCCTGCAGTTTGAAAAGCATCCTTTCTGTCGGCTTCAACTCTTTATCCACCACAGCCTCAACTATTGTTTCTATTTTTGATTCAGGCATATCTTTTAATTCTGGTACTTCAGCGGTCTTCTTCTTTCGGGTCTTTATTGCCGCGCCACTTTCTGGTTTTGATGGAACCTTAACCGCTTCTCTCACCTCATCTTCACCAAGGATGTATTCTGCTTGATGCCCCATGCTGGCATGAAGAATAAGTTTGAGGGATGTAGTCTTGGGGATTTTGAATGAAAAGATTCCGCTTTCATCTGTTTTTCCCTCAAGGAGTTTGGTTCCACTCTTTTTATCGAACACCTCAATAACGGAATCCTTACATTTTGTGCCATCGGAAAAATAACTTTCCGTATGGATCATCCCATTTTCTGCGTAGGCATAAATATTAACTTTATGAGCGTATGCAAAGGGGACAGAAAATATCAAATAGACGTAAAGAAACGAAAAAACAGAGAATAATTTCATCTTTTTACCTCCAGAATCTCGGGTTTTACCCTTTTCAAAAAGATAACACAAAAGGAGGTTATAATTCCTTCAATTACCATCACAGGAAGATGAGCAACAACCACTATTTTTGCAATATTAAGAAAGCTTTCTCCCGTGGTTATGAGAGCTATTGCAACAAATAGTGCACCAAGTCCCACACCTGTCATGCCGGCCCCAAACCCTGCGAGCATGCTTATAGAATGATTGGCTTTTCTTATTGGAAAGTTAAAGAGATAATAGGATATGACAGCCGGTGCTGCCATATTAAAGGTATTTACACCAAGAGAGGTAAATCCGCCAAATTGAAACAGGAGTGCCTGTAATGTAAGGGCTACAAGGATGGAAGGGAAAGCCGCTAATCCAAGGAGTATGCCCAATAAGCCATTCAAAACAAGATGTACACTGGAAGGACCTATAGGTACATGTATCAGAGAAGCGACAAAGAAAGCAGATGAAAGGACGGCCACCTTAGGCATCTTTTCATAACTGATCTTTTTAAGACCTAAACCTACTCCTACTGCTGAAAGCAGGGCACCGGTAATCAGTACGGGTGCGGATAAAACGCCTTCTGAAATATGCATAGGCTTTCTTTGTCGCTTCTCTGAATGTTACTTCATCTCCCTTGTCCTGATCCAGTAGACAGCACCGAGCTCAACAGGCTTATCTTTGTCATCAGGCCCCTTCATTGTCCATGAGGCCTCATTTAAAGCCGCAAATCCCCACCAGCCGGCCTTAGGCATAGCGTATGAGAATATACCGTTTCCATCGGCTTTGATTACCTGGGTGATGTATGGATCGGCCGGGGGCTTGATCTTACCGTCCTCGTTATAGTACTCTACCTCTATTTCCGCATAGGGTACAGGCTTGCCTTTTAACTTCACCACACCCGTAAAGAGATTACCGCTCCAGAGTCCATAGGGCCGTGTCAGGGGAATGATCTCTGTCTCCAGTCCTATCTCATCAGCCCAGCCTTCCTCAAGTCCCAGGGCATTAACGCACACCTTAGTATGGTGGACAATAAAACAGTCCTCTGCTGGCTCCCAGTAGGGCTTAGGCTCAACATAGAAGGTGTAATCGCCTGGCCTATTAATTTTGTAGGCAGCATTCCAGGTTGAAAGATTGTCTACCTTTTTTTCCTTGAGGGTATTAACAAGATCAATCTTTTTACCCATGTGCATTACACCAAACTGGGAGGGTTTCTCCATATTCATGTAGTTACCTTCCATCGGGTGAAAGAACCTTACGTTCAGGGTGATAGTCTTCTCATCGTTCTGAGAGACAATGTCATCGGATGGGATTATCGCCCCAAAATGCGCACTTGCCTCTCCCACCCACAGAAGGACCGCACAAATCGCCATAAACATCATTTTCATCTTCATCTTTATTCACCTCCTTTCTAAATTTTCAATCAAAACTCAACCGCTAATTGAAGAGTAACTCCATCTTCTTTATCACCGTTTTCATACTCACCCTGGAGATATTCCCAGGAGAGGGTGGTATTTTTAAACAAGGCATAGGAGGTAGCTACTCCATACCGTTTTTCAGGCAAGAAGTTTTCTATGTCGTCCGTAACCTTTGAGCCTTCATACTTACCTGCAACTTCCCACTTATCGTTTATCTCATAGGCCAGTTCTATATTATAGGCTCTTGGTCTTACTTCCATAGAGGCAAAGTTCAATTCCCCGGCTTCAAATTCATCGGTAGCGGTGAGGTATTCTGCCTCCAAGGTAAAATTCTTGAAGCCTATACTTAAGAAGGTATTGAACCCACCTATATAATCTTCTACATTGTCAGTAGTAGATTCTTCTTCAAGGCCATTACTATCGGCAATATTGGAGATATAGGAAGCTCCTAAGGAGAGAACTATATCTTTTGATTTTCCTGAAAGTGGATTAAATACAACGGAAGCTACGTAATTCTCTATCACATTATCTGAATTAGCCTTATCAATGTCTCCATTAAAGAAACCAAAGGAGGTTTCCATGAGGTCATTGGCATAACCTACTACCACAGCCGATTCTCTGGTCTCTCCAATTTCTAAGGTTAACGGGTCGCTGACAAAGTGGGTCTCAAAGTTGCCAAAAGGGACATACAATTTACCCACTGAGAGGTAAACCGGGAAGGTCCCGGTTCCACCTAAGGTTATGATCCCTTCATCCAGGTCAACCGGTCCTTCACCTTCTTCCCAGAGCCAGAGAAGATGGGCTTTGGTGTATTCATTAATATCTATATCCAGCCCAAATTCTACAGTAGATAGCGAGATGTCACTTTCGTTCTCTTCATCTTCTCCTTTAGGCTTACTTTTGAGATAGGAGACTTCTGCTTCTACCGCCCCGCTAACTTCTATCTTCTCAGCCAATCCACTTAAGAGCCCTACACCTTCTTCTTCCTTTTGGGCAATCTTTTCTTTTTCTTCTAACTGGCTAATTCTTGTCTTTAGTTCAGCGATCTCGTCTTCAATTTCTTCTGCCAAAGCAAGATTTACCATTAGAAAAGAACCCAATAAAAGGCTAACCACCAAAAACAACTTTATCTTTCTTTTCATTTTTTATTGCCCTCCTTTCTCGCGTTTCCTCTGACCGAGGATTTAATAGTATTACCTTTTTAAATTTTGTGCTACCAAATTTTAACACGACCATCTGCATAATGTCAAGTCGTTCGCCTTCGGCGAACTTCCCAACGGGGGTTTACACCCCCAATGGCGGTCGCTTTCACTCCCTGTTACCCCCTCTACTGCGCAAGGGGGTTTTCTCGCCACCCCCTTGGCAATCCCCCCTTGATCCTACGGAGATAAAAGATATAAATTCCTGTAGGTTCAAGTCAAGGGAAAGAAAACAATAATTTCAATTTTCGGTCTATCAGATAAATTTTGAGTTGAATGAGGGGAATAGAGAAAGGAAACTGGTGGATTTAATCTCGGGTCGTTTTTTCTCTTTTTAAGATAAGACCTAATACCTTTTTAATCATTCCTTTCTGTTTAGCATAATCACTTATTGCCTGCCAGCGAAAATTGAAATATCTGTGAGCCAGGCGATTTCTTTGGAAAGCCAATCGTGAAAGGTTCTCCTGTTCTTCTTGAGAAAGTCCAAAAAATTCTCCAATCTTTTTTAAGGTGTCGCTGTAACTTTCCACCGCAATGCCTTTTTCAGTGAGAATAGTTCCACTTATTTCTATGAAAGCGGTGAGGATATTTTCTATGGTTCTATCTATTATCTTTTGAAGTTTCCTATCATCCTGATACTCTTTCCAGGATTTACAGGCGTATTCTTTGTCAAATTCAACCATCTCTTCGGTAATGAATTGAAGAGATTCGGCAATTCTACCTTCGGCGTATTTAAAATCAGGCATAACGCAGTTCCTCTAAATTGCGGCTTGTTCTTTCCAGTTGCCATTTTACACCAAACAGGCTGAAGTCTTCCATGTGGAAAATAGCCTTCATCCTATAGGTAATATATTTCGAAGAATTTCTTATGTAAACAGGCTCACCGGCAATGATGGCATTGTAATAAAGCATTGGCTTTCTGAAATCAGGATAGATAGGAATCGTATTCACATCTTTCCCAAAGTTTTCAGAAACATTCACGGAAATATTGGTAATTAATTCGTAAATTTCCTCTTCGGAAGTAAAAGAATCGTCAAAAATCACCGCAATATCTATATCCGACTCCTCTTTAGGATAACCTCGGTACCAGGAACCGAATAAGAGGACTATATCTACGTGATAAAATTCCGCCTTTTCCCTGAAGAACTTCTTAAGGGCAAAGATAAGTTCTTCCCTTTTCATTTTTCCTGTTGTTTTCCTTTTAACAACCTAAGTGTCTAAAATATATCACAAGTTAGTAGCAAAGTCAAAAGCTATGCCGACAGCCAGATTTTGGTGAATGGACAATAGGAAGCCTTATTTTAGAGGGAAGAATCGGAGCGTCCTATGTCACTTGAGGCGGCGGCCGGTGGAAGCCATGGTCAGTTCACCAAACTTCACGCCCTTGGTGGCGCGCAAAACCCGGCTCAGGTTCAGCACTTCTTTGGTTGTTCCTTTTACCACGATAACCTCTAAGCAGTTGTCGTGGTCCAGATGGATATGCTGGCTGGAGATGATGAGGGAGTGGAAGTCATGCTGGAGGTCGGTGAGCCGTTTAACCAGTTCCCGCTGATGGTGGTCATAAACCAGGGTTATCGCACCTGCCACGTCCTGGCTCTTTGCCTGCCATTCCCGCTTGATTAAACTTTCCCGCATCAAATCCCGGATGGCTTCAGACCGGTTGGGATAAGACTCGCTTTCTATAAGCGCATCAAAGCGCGTCAGCAGGTCTTCCGGCAGCGAAACGCCGAAACGAATCAGTTTTTCTTTACCCATCCGTGTTATTCAAATACCTACTTGAGGGAATCAACCATCTCCTGGTACTTCTGGTTGGCTTTAGAAGATTCCTCCTTAAAGGTTTTATACTCTTTATCCAGTTCCGGGCACGAAGATTCGGAGAACGCTTCCAACGTTAGTTCATCCTGTTCAAACATCTTCTGGAGGGTGGTATTCCAGATTGCTTTTCTTCCCTCAATGACTCCGTTGCTCTTTACCACTTTTCCCGGCATCACGACCACCAGGGCAAGGTCTACTTGCGAAAATAACATATTTTTCATCATCTCCGCCTCAGGACCTTTTCCTAAGTTTACTTTACCCTGGGGAGAACTTTCCCGTGCCGTCTTGAGGTCAAATACCGCTTTGAAGTGATACTGGTCCTTCTCTTTTGCCCAGACAAACTCTTTTATTCCTTTAGAAATAGGATTTTGAGGGTCTTTGAATTTTTTGATATCGTCGGTGTAAATGCTGAAAGTAAAGTCTAAATCAGAAAGGCCGGAGATACCCAATTTTTCTATTTCCAAAGAACCTACCATTGGACCGGCGGTGGAAATAGTCTTTGCAATATCTATGTTGGAGACGGTCGTTATTTTTCCTGCGCCATCAGGATAGACATAGCATCGGTTTTCTATCTTTATACATCCGGCAAAGCCCACACTTAAGAAAATCAGCATTAAGACTAAAACCCTTTTCTTCATTGTTACCTCCATGTTTGTGTAAACCAAATTATATCACATTCTGTGGTTTTCTGCGCAATTCAGGTATTAAAAAATGCAAAACTGTGCTAAAATAAAAAGAGAGTATTCCTTGGTATGAAGATAATAAAGCGATACCTGGTAAAAAGTTTCTGGCTCCCTTTTTTGGTGGCGTTGGGCTTCATCGTTTTTCTTTTGTCGTTAGGCAGTCTTTTCCAACTGGTCGAACTGCTGGTACGCAACGTCCTTTCCGGTTCGCTCTTGCTCAGGTACTGGTTTTTCTTGCTTCTGGCACTTCTACCCTATGGTTTTTCGTTAGCCGCCTTGCTTGGTACGTCCCTTACTTTCAGCCGGTTCAGTCAGGACCACGAATTTTTAGCCATCAAGAGTCTGGGTATCCCGTTCAGCCAGGTTCTGATGCCCTTTTTGTTACTGGGTCTTTTTCTCTCAATAGTGAATTTTTTTCTGGTCAGTTTTGTGCAACCCTTCGGGCTTTATCAGAACCGTCTGCTCCTTTTCCAGGCACGGCTTGGCAGCCCGAATAACCTCTTTAAACCCGGTTCCGTAATAACCGACTTTCCCGGTACGGTCATCTTTATTCCGGATAAAGGCAGCCGGGAAACCAAAGTTACCATCTATCAGAAAGATGAAAATTTGGTGCGGTCCATTTCCGCCGGTCGGATTAAAGTGGTCCAGCGGCATGGTCAGCCATACCTCTGCCTGGAAGATGGCGTCATTCAGATTTATCAGCCTCAGGATTCAGACGCTTCTCAACGGCTCAGTTTCAAGAAGTATCTCTTTCCTTTGCCCCAAAAGGCAAATAAGATAAAATCTCCCGAACCTAAACTCCAGGAGCAAAGTTCTTATCATCTATCACGGCAGACTATGGCAAGTGCAAGAGCAGAGCAGAAAAGGCGCATTTCTTTTGCGATAACGCCGATACTCTTCGTGTTTATTGGCATACCATTAGGTATTTTTATACCACGCAGTCTCTGGAGTGTTACCAGTGCCTGCGGATTGGTTTTTGGTTATTACTTCGCCCTTTCCGGGCTGGATGCCCTGGTGAGAGTAAAACCGTATCTTGCACCAACCTTCTTTCTTCCGGATATCCTTCTTCTGGCAATCGGAGTCTGGTTGTTGAAGAGGATTGACTGACTTAAATGAAGAGGCTGGACAAGTATTTAGGGCTGGAGTTTCTGAAGGTCTATATTCTGTCGGCATTAGCGCTTACCGTAATCGGTCTGACCGGTGTCCTGTCTGATGACCTCAACGACTATTTACGGAGCGGATATTCTTTAGCCTCGGCCCTGCGTGCTTTTTTGTGGATGGTACCGGGTATCTACGTCCAGTTTTCACCACCGGCGGTTTTGGTTGCGGTACTTATCACGTTGGGCCTGATGGGTAAATATCAGGAAACCCTGGTACTGGAAGCCTCGGGTCTTTCTCCGTTGCGTTTCTTATGTCCCTTTCTCGGGGTAAGTCTGATGCTGTCCCTGGGGACTTTTCTTGTGAACGAAAGAGTGGTTCCTGTTTCCTACAACCAGTTTAAGCAGGAGACAGAAATCCGTAAACCGTTTCTGGCTTTACCGGCTTTTTTTCTCTATGCGGACGTTTATCGGGTTAAAAAAGATTTATTTGAAAACAGCACCATCCTCTTTTTTTATCCGGATGGAAGACTGAAGGAGGTCTATCAGGCTAAGCAATCCTGGATTGGGAAGGACGGCAAATGGCAGATGAAGATTGGTTCCCGTACCGTTTTTGCCGCTTCCGGACAGTCAGCGTACAAAGATTCGTTTGAAAATCTTGCGGCTGAATTCGGTCTTGTCCGAGAGGACCTGCAGCCTTTTTTACGGCCCCTGGAAATGTTAAACCTCCGGCAATTGTCCGATTATCTCAAAAAACTGGCTAAAGCAGGGGTTTCTCCCGCTAACGTCAGAACCGCTTACTTCAGCCGGTTCAGCACCCCTTTACTTAATTTGGTGGTGGTTTTTCTGGCGCTTCCTCTGGTCCTTATCCGGACCCGTTCCCGGCCAATACTGATTATTACCGGAATCTGTTTAGCTGTCTTTACCTATTGGTTTTATTCTTTGTCTCTGGCATTAGGAAAAGAAGGATACATTACTCCGATTCTGGCAGCGTTCCTGCCCCACCTGATAATTCTGGGCGTGGCCGGGATTTTCCTTTACGCCAGATCCTAAGGAGTTGCTAAGCCTATTTCTGGAGGAGTAGATGAAAAAACAGAAGGGAAAAGGATACAAGATTTATCTTGATAATACCCAGGCGGTTGAAAAAAGGGTTAAAGACTTGCTGTCCCGGATGACCCTGGAGGAGAAGATTAGCCAGTTAGGCGCCAATTTATTGGAGAGTCTTTTAGGAAAAGACCATTTTTCGATTCGAAAGGTCAGAAAGATTGCCGCGGATTTGGGAATCGG
>Ga0066636_10002144_pt1 | contig 12467 bp, 12 predicted proteins | sample CryGeyCG2014_080_2_FD_62736 | JGI IMG/M metagenome (GOLD analysis project Ga0066636, IMG submission 62736) | Groundwater microbial communities from aquifer - Crystal Geyser CG07_land_8/20/14_0.80 | ecosystem: Environmental > Aquatic > Deep subsurface > Groundwater | place: USA: Utah: Grand...
GAAAACTGGATGTCCACAACACGGCTTCCCTCCCCCAAAAGGCCGTCTGGCTCTATCCTCTCACCCCTGCCTTCAGGCAAATATTGTGTGCCCCTTGACGGGTTAACCGAATATTTACCCACCTGATTCAACTTATCCATATAGATCAGGATATTATCAAGCTGCGAGGTGAATCTTTCCTTCTCCTCTTCGTTGATCTCAAGCCTGGCCAGATGGGCTACATACTCTACATCTTCCTTATCAATCTTCAATTCTGACCTCTCCTGGATGGTTGTTCTCCTTTATAAACATTTAACACCCGTTACTTTTCTAACAGAGGTTAGATTTTTATCACAAAAACCAACAAAAAGCAAAAACAGTATGAACTCTACACTCGAATTCAGACACAAGACTCCCTGTTGACTCATAAAAAAGGCTCTTTCGTCCCGAATGGCATATGGTCATAAAAATGTCCACTACTTCTTACCTAAGATCCATCAGCACTGTGGACTACTTAATCCAAGGGTTTCAACTTAAATACGAAAGAGGGAAAAATATTGACATCTGCATTATTTTGTTGTAACTACTCACGTTAATAGGGGCAAAGGCACAAAGGGGCAAAGTTGTCTTGCCTATTTGCTGTTTAACTTTCTGATTAAAACTGCTAAGCATTTGTTTTTTCTTTGCGCCTCTCAAGTCTTTGTTCTCTGTGCCGACTTGTTTTAGAGGTTTCCTGAAAATGTATTCTGGTGTGGGAATAGATCTGGCAATAATGATAAGCACACTGGCCATCCTAGGCCTCGCCCTCCTCCTTTGCCTCTTGTATCATACCCACCGCCCATCGTTTTTAGGCAACCCATAATCAATAATTAAATAGCGTACCTAAAGGCCATGGGCAAAAAACCCATGGCCTTTTTATTTTGGCAGGGAGGCGAATATTCCCCGGATCCACGTTTTTCTGTCCTCGTCGGACATCCATTTGCAGTATCAACTCAGAAAGACACGGGATCAGATTCTGAAGGAGGCCTGTGCCGCTGTGGCGCATGCCCGTACCTATACGGAAAACGTCGAATTTTCACCCATGGATGCCACAAGAACGGACAGAGATTACCTGTGTGATGTGGTCGAAGGAGCTATTTCTTCAGGTGCGGGAACCATAAACATACCGGATACCGTGGGTTATGCCACACCTGACGAATTCGGCGAATTGATCACCCACCTCTTTGAGAAGGTCAGAAATATCCATCAGGCGATCATCTCATGTCATTGTCATAATGATCTCGGTCTGGCGGTGGCAAATTCCCTCGCTGCTATAAAGCATGGGGCAAGGCAGGTAGAATATACGATCAACGGCATCGGGGAGAGGGCCGGAAATGCTGCCATGGAAGAGATAGTAATGGCCCTCAAAACGAGAAAAGATATCTTCGGATTTTACACGGGGGTCAAGACGGAACATATCTATCAAACATCCAGGCTTTTGACCCGGATCACCGGCATCCCCGTTCAGCCGAACAAGGCGATTGTGGGCGCCAACGCCTTTGCCCACGAGTCAGGTATCCACCAGGATGGTTTGATAAAGAAAAAAATTACCTACGAGATTATGACACCTCAATCGGTGGGCATATCGGACAGTTTTCTTGTCCTCGGTAAGCATTCGGGACGTCATGCTCTCGCCGAACATCTCAAAAAGATGGGTCACTCTCTGACCAAAGAGGAGCTGGACAGGGTTTTTGTCCGCTTTAAGGAGCTTGCCGACATGAAAAAAGAAGTTTTCGATGAGGACTTAGAAGTCATCGTTGCCTCCCTCGGCAAAGGCCTATATCAATGCATTGAATCGGCTTGAATGCGTAAGGAGAGATACCAGAGAGGTTCAAGTTGAATAAAATGGGATTTTGTTGTAAATCCATGTAAAATTGATCACGGAAAAAACAGATGGGGATGACGATCACGGAAAAGATTCTCTTTCAGCATACGGACATCGGAGAGATACATCCTGGAATGCTGATCAATGCGAGGGCAGACATTGTCCTGGGAAACGATGTGACGGCACCCCTTGCCATCGGAGAATTTAAAAAAGCTGGCGGGAGAAAGGTTTTTGACCGGGACAGAGTAGTTCTGATACCAGACCATTTTACACCCAATAAAGATATCGCCTCAGCCCAGCAGTGCAAGGTCCTGAGAAATTTTGCAAAAGAACAGAAAATCACCCACTACTATGAGGTTGGTGAGGTCGGTATCGAACATGCCCTCCTTCCTGAGCAGGGTATCGTCCTTCCCGGGGACCTGGTCATTGGTGCAGACAGTCATACCTGCACTTACGGTGCTCTGGGCACCTTTGCCACCGGTGTTGGCAGTACCGATCTGGCCGCGGCCATGCTTACCGGTAAAGTCTGGTTCAAGGTTCCTGAAACGATGAAGATTATCTTTTACGGCAGCCCGGGGAAATGGGTCTCTGGCAAGGATTTAATCCTCTATATTATCGGTCTGATTGGAGTGGATGGGGCCCTGTACAGAGCCATGGAGTTTACCGGCGAGACCGTTGGAAAGCTTACTATGGCGGACAGATTGACCATTGCCAACATGGTTATTGAGGCCGGGGCAAAAAACGGTATCTTTATGCCCGACGAGGTAACGAAAGAATATGTGCAGAACAGGGCAAAACGGTCTTATACCTTCTATTATTCCGATCCTGACGCTACCTATTCTGAGGTCATCGAAATTGATGTGAGCAAAATCGAGCCCCAGGTTGCCTTCCCTCACCTTCCCTCAAACGTAAGAGGCATCAATGAGGCAGGAGATGTTAGGATAGACCAGGTGGTCATCGGCTCCTGCACCAACGGCAGGATCGAAGACCTGAGGGTAGCTGCCAGCATTTTAAAAAATAGAGAGGTAGCCCCCTATGTCCGGTTGATCATCATACCTGCCACCAGGGAAACGTACAGGGCGGCTCTAAGAGAGGGTCTTCTCGAGATATTTCTCGATGCCAAGGCTGTTATCAGCACCCCGACCTGTGGTCCCTGCCTGGGCGGACACATGGGAATACTCGCCGATGGCGAAAGGGCCGTCGCCACCACAAATAGAAACTTTGTCGGGCGCATGGGGCACCCGGGAAGCGAAGTGTACCTGACTAATCCGGCTGTTGCCGCAGCCTCAGCAATCCTGGGAAGAATTGCCAGCCCCGAGGAGCTAAGACATAAGTCGTAAGTCGTAAGTCGGGGATCAGGGATCAGTTATCAGGAGCGGAGAAAGAACAACTGATCGCTGATAACTGGCAGACGACAATTGATTTAGATATTTTGAGGGAAACTTGTTGTCATGAAGTTCGCGGGAAGAGTCTGGAAGTTTGGAGACAATATAGATACCGATGCCATTATTCCGGCGCGGTATCTAAATATATCGGACCATAAGATACTTGCCGCCCACTGTATGGAGGATGCCACTCCCGCCTTTGCAGAGAAGGTCAAAAGCGGTGATATTATTGTGGCGGGGAAGAATTTTGGCTGTGGGTCTTCGAGGGAACATGCACCCATCGCCATCAGGGCAGCCGGAATTTCCTGTGTCATTGCCAAAAGCTTTGCCCGGATATTTTACAGAAATGCATTCAATATGGGCCTGCCTATCTTCGAGTGCAGGGATCTATGGGAACAGGTTTCCGAAGGTCAACAGATCGAGGTGGACGGGGATGCGGGACGTATTGTCATTACGAACTCTGATATGGAACCACTCTATACTAATCCCATTCCGCCGTTTATGCAGGAACTCGTCAGAGATGGTGGTCTGATGAAGCATCTGGCGAGAAAGAGCGGACAGTATCGAAATGGAGGAGAAGAGCTATAAGATTGCCGTCTTTCCTGGTGATGGTATCGGTCCGGAGATTATCAGGGAGGCCCTGAAGGTTTTACAGGTAATTTCCGCCGTCTCCGATAGGATCTTTGAAATCGAAGAGGGGCTGATAGGTGGTGCTGCCTGCGATCATCATGGAGAGCCTCTTCCCGAGGAAAGCATGAACATGGCCTTAAGGAGTGATGCTATCCTCCTTGGTGCGGTGGGAGGGCCGAAGTGGGAATCCCTCCCTTACCATTTAAGGCCGGAGAGGGCGCTCCTCGGGTTGAGGAAAAGGTTGGGACTTTTTGCCAATTTAAGACCTGTTGTAGCCTTTGAGGAACTGATAGATGCCTCACCGCTGAAGTGCAATATCGTCAGGGGTATTGATATCATGATTGTCCGGGAACTGACGGGTGATGCCTACTTCGGGGAACCGCGGGGGATCAAAATAGAAAATGGGGTAAGGGTTGGTGTCAATACGATTATTTATTCTGAGGAGGAGATCAGGAGGATCGCCAGGGTTGCCTTTGAGACCGCCCTGAAGCGCCGGAAAAGCCTTGTTTCCGTGGACAAGGCTAATGTCCTGGAGAGCACCCAGCTCTGGAGAGATGTGGTAACCGAGGTTGGCCATGACTTTCCCGATGTGGAACTGAAACACATGTACGTGGACAACTGTGCCATGCAGTTGATCCGTCATCCCTCCCAGTTTGATGTGATCGTTACCACCAACATGTTTGGTGACATCCTGAGTGATGAGGCTTCCATGTTGACCGGTTCCATCGGGATGCTCCCCTCTGCAAGTCTGGGGGAGAAGACGGCTATGTATGAACCGATCCATGGATCTGCCCCGGATATTGCCGGCCAGAATATCGCTAATCCTCTGGCCACCATCTTATCCGTGGCCATGATGTTCCAGTATTCTTTCGGGATGTCAAAAGAAGCCGGTGCAATCGAGGATGCCGTCAGGGAGGTACTGAAAGATGGCTTCCGGACAGGAGATATTTACCGGGACAGTACACTCCTTCTCGGTACCAGGGAAATGGGAGATGAGGTGGTAAAAAAGCTCAAAGCATTACTGAAACCGGCGTGAAGGATGGTTCTCAAAAGGTGTGTATGACAGAAGGTAAAAAAATGGGGGTACGGAGATGATCTCCGTACCCCCCAGAAAAAGGTTCATAAATTTCAATTACGGGTTACTTAATAGCAGGGGCTGCCTTTTACTCAGCCGGTTTTTCTTCTTTTGCAGCACCCTCCTTCATTACCTTCTTGGCACGCTTCTTAACCTTGGTTACTTTAAGGGCGACATTCTCGTCGTCTCTCGTCACGTAGCTGACCTTCACCTTGTCCCCGGCAGCAATCTTCGGACAAACCTTCGCACACGGGCACGGCTTTTCCAGGGTAAATTCCATGGTCTCCACTTTTCCCTTTACAGTACGCTCGATCTTCAACATTGTATCGGAGATTTCCATGACTTTCCCTGTAGCACTCATCTTGGTCTCCTCAGCAGCCGGAGCTGTTGCAGCCGGCTCTGCTTTAGCTGGAGCGGCAGCAGGCTTCTCAACCGCAAAGGCCGAGGTACAGAAGAGAAAAGACACTGCAACAAAAAACACTAAAAAACGCTTCATCTTGAATCACCTCCTCTCTAAATTTATTTGCCATCTGTAAAGCAATTGGTATGCCACACTACGACCCAATATAGGGGGTAGTCTATTAACTATACGAAAGTTCATGGTAAAAAAATTACCGGGCAGGTAAAAAAATAAAAACCAGATGGGAAAAATGGAGAATTGCTCCTCAAATGATGGGGAATTTTTCATCTCAGATCCGTCCCTTTTCCCTGAGTATCTCCCTGAAGACATGGTAAAAAGCTCTGTTGTCAGTGGTACCACGCTCGATGATCGGGCCAATATCATCGATGTTTTTCGGATTGATAACAAGATTGACACTTCTGTTAAAGGCCGCCATATTATCCATGGTGCGGAATCTATCACTGACTAGGGCCACAAAAATCTGTCTCCTGGTACTCATGGAAAGGCTATTTAAATAATTGAGCACATTGTTGTTGTCTGCATCCTCTGTATCAAAATTCTCATTCAAGACAACCAGATTATAGACATGAAACCGCATTCTCTTGAGGGCATCACGTGTAGATGTTGGCTCCGTAATCTGGTAGCCAAGGCCCTTCAGGGTATTGCTGATCTTTTCCCTCATGGATGGATCGGCTTCACAGATCAAGGCTGTTTCGCCGCCTGCTTCGAGAAAATCAAATGGCCTATCCGAGGCATCGTATGTATCTGATGCCACCTCACTTAAAAGAGTCTCCTCCTCTTCCATGGTATCTCTTCTCCTGCTGGGTCGGGCTGCGTATAACGCAGGCTAAAGCCTGCGGCTACCGGCTACCGGCTACCGGCTACCGGCTACCGGCTACCGGCTACCTACACCCTCTACCATTTCATTTTCGGTTTCCCATAATCACTATCAACCTGAAGCTTACCGATATCAGTTGTGGCCTCTCCTCTGGCGCTCTTTATAGAATCAATGCCCCGGCCAACAATCCCTTTGTTAGAGGCATAGGCCTTGGCAGTCTCTTCGCTAACAAGGCCATCCTTGTACAATTCAACAATGTAATCGTCAAATGTAATCATACCAAAGGCCTTGCCTGCCTGGATGATCTCATAAAATGTTTTCCCCTCCGATTCTCCATGCAGGATGGTGTCCTTGACACGCAGGTTGGTACCCATAACTTCAAAGGCCGCCACCCGACCTCCCCCCTCTTTGGGGAGAAGTCTCTGGCACACAATCCAGCGTACTGTATCAGCCAGACGGATCCGGATCTGATTTTCCTCCTCCGTGGAAAACATGCCCAGTATTCGATTAATCGTCTGACCGGCATCAACTGTGTGAAGTGTGCTCAATACAAGATGTCCCGTCTCTGCGGCAGAAAGACCGATCTCCACGGTTTCCCTGTCCCGCATTTCGCCTACGAGAATGACCTTTGGCGCCTGTCTGAGAGCGGCACGGAGACCATTGGCAAAGGTATCGAAATCGTTCCCCATTTCCCGCTGGTTGAAGGTTGCCTTCTTATGAGGATGGGCAAATTCCACCGGATCCTCAAGGGTAACGATATGGACAGATTGCTGCTCGTTAATCTCGTCTAATACCGCAGCAAGTGATGTGGATTTACCGCTACCTGTTGCGCCGGTGACGAGAATAATCCCGTTTTTCTCCTTCGCCATCTTGTAAAAGGCCTCGGGAAGCTTCAATTCCTCGCAGGTGGGAATTTTGGTCTCGAGTTTTCTAAGGACGGTGGAATAATTCCCCCGCTGGGAAAAGATGTTGACCCTGAAGCGGGCCTTACCGGGCAGTTCGTAAGAAGAATCGCATGAACCCTGCGTGATGAGTGTCTCTATAAGACGGCGGTCCTGATTTATCAGGTTCAGGGCGAATATCTCCGTTTGAAAAGGGGTTAGCTTCTGAAAGGAAGGATCAAGCTCCACAGCGGTTAATTGCCCGGAGCTTTCCACCTGAAAAGACTTACCCACCGTAATGTTCAAGTCAGAAACATTTCCCTCTGCATCGAGCATTCTGGTCAGTATATAATCAATTTCCTGTTTTCTCATAACGCTCTCCTCCTCCACATGGATGTTGTATTATTGACGATGGGCAGATTGCCAGCCTGCCATTCAACCGTTACACCTCGGTAAAATCTGTTGGCGGTGATTTTAAAAATGGCCTGAACCTTGTCTTGTCGTTACTCTTTATGTATGCCTCATCTGCACTGATCCAGCCCCGATTGTAGAGATCCATGATAGCATCATCTAACAGTTGCATACCATATTTTTTGCCTGTTTGAATCATGGAAGGGATCTGAAAGGTCTTGGACTCCCGGATCAGGTTTCGTACTGCCGGATTGGCAATGAGGATCTCAAGGGCTGCACAACGCCCCTTCTTGTCAATCCGCCTGAAGAGGACCTGACAAATAACCGCCCGGATACCGTCAGCCAGGGTAGACCTGATCTGCATCTGTTCCTCCGCAGGGAAAACCTCAACGATCCGGTCAACAGTCTTGGCCGCACTCGTTGTATGGAGGGTACTAAAGACAAGGTGTCCTGTGGATGCTGCCTCAACGGCCAACGATATAGTCTCAAGATCCCGCAACTCACCCACCAGGATGATATCTGGATCCTCACGTAGGGCACCACGAAGCGCGGCAGCAAAGCTCTTGGTGTGGATACCGACTTCCCTGTGGTTCACAATACAGCTCTGGCTCTGGTGAACAAACTCGATAGGATCTTCAACAGTAATGATGTGATCCTTGCGGGTACGGTTCGCCTCATCAATGATAGCGGCAAGGGTTGTTGACTTTCCACTTCCTGTGGGTCCTGTCACCAGTACGAGACCCCTCGGGAGAGAGGCCAGTTTGGAAATGACAGGGGGGAGGCCTAACTCCTGGGCAGAAACTATCCTACTGGGGATTTCCCTGAAAACAGCCCCCGCACCAAATTTTTGCTCAAAGAAATTGGCCCTGTATCGGGCAAGACCAGGGATCTCATAGGCAAAATCTACATCTCCCGTTTCTTCAAATTGTTTGATCTTATGTTCGGGTGCGATTTCATAAAGCATGGCCTTCAAGCCGTCATTGTCCAACACGTCAAACTTTATCCGTTCCATTTCGCCCCTTATTCTGATGACCGGCTGCTGCCCGGCCACGAGGTGGAGGTCTGATGCACCCTGTTCATGCATCAACTGGAAAAAGGCATCAATCTTTGCCATAGTAGGTCTCCTTCACAGTTGTATGTTAGATTTCCATCTCTTTGATTGATTTCTGAAGGTCTGCTTCAGATGAGGAATATAATAAAAAAACAGGGCTTGTCAAGAATAAAAAGCCCCCTTTCTTCCCCTGTCCAACATTTTATCGGATTTCAAGACGATGCAAATCTCTTGACAGATATTAACCGGATATTATATATTCATTGTAACTGCTCAGGAGTCAGGAGACAAAATTCAGAAGACAGAATAAAAGCCAAGCAAATTTCGGTGCCGAAGTCAGCAAATTGTTCACTTCATCGCTTTATTCTGAATTCTGTCTCCTGACTTCTGACTCCTGAGTAGTTACGAAAAACTCTCCTGAAAATAAAAGGTGGGGGATGTAGCTCAGTTGGGAGAGCGCGGCGTTCGCAATGCCGAGGTCAGGGGTTCAATCCCCCTCATCTCCACCAATTTGAATTTTTATAGCGTTGATCTAAATGGTAACTTACACATTCATCGTAAATCCAGATCCCGATCAGATCAGGCAGATAACCGCCCTCTACCGGATGCAGGGGTGGTGGTCGAAGGATACTGACGACTATGATCTCGTTGCACGCATTACCGCAGGCAGCCATTGCTTCCTTGCCGCCATCGAAGACGGCGAAATTGTCGGTATGGGGAGGGCTATCAGTGACAGGGCAAGTGATGCCTATATTCAGGATGTAACCGTTCATCCTTCTCACAGAGGTCAGGGAACAGGGACAAATATCCTGAAAAAGATAGTCGCCCGTCTGCATGCAGACGGCCTGCGATGGATAGGCCTCATTGCAGAGAAAGGCTCCTCTAAATTTTATCACCACCTCGGATTTAACGAGATGGCAGATGCAACCCCCATGCTCTTTAAAAGATGACCACAAAAATAAATCCCCTAAAACCCTCCGATTATCGTAACCTGAAACGATTTGTTAGAGGCCAGACCAACAAACTGGCCGTCTATTCCTTTCCTTCCATTATCGTATGGAATAACGATATGTGTCAGCCATTTTATGTCATTGAAGATAATACCCTCATCTTCTTCTGCATCGAATCAGTCAAACGCCCCGAGAATCGCCATCTGATCCTTCCCATCTCCCCTAGTCGGGATTTTTCACCAGAGGAGCTTAATAAACTTGCACGTCAATTAGGATTTACAGAATACTGGTTTATACCGGAAGATTACATTGAATACTATGGCCGTTCTGAAGTCGAATCATACTTTGAAGTGATCGAGCAGCCAGAATATGAAGACTATGTCTTTCTTACAAGAGACCTTGCCCAGCTCAAAGGCCGACGGTATGCGAAGAAGAGAAATCTCATCCACCAATTTACAAAGGCCTACCTTGAAACCGGTAGGGTAGAGATAGAAAAAATTTCTTCATCCAATAGCGGGGATTGTCTCGATTTCCTTGAAAAATGGTGTGAAGATTATCTCTGTGACAGCGCAGATGAGGAAGAAAATCTTGCCTGTGAAAAAAAGGCGGCGATCAATATGCTAAGCAACATAGAAGCCCTCGAAGTGGAAGGACTTCTCATCCGTATTGACGGTATCGTAAGCGCCTTCGGTGTATGTACCCATCTAACTGATAACATGGGTGTCCTGATCTTTGAGAAGGCCTTTTCCCACATCAAAGGACTTTACCAGTTCCTGGATCGTGAATGCGCCAGACAACTTTTTACCGGATACGAATACATCAACAAGGAAAGCGATATGGGGATTGCCGGTCTTGCACAGGCTAAACAGTCCTACCATCCCATCATGCGGGTAAAATCCTATCGCCTTAGAATTGAGATAGGTATTCTCTAATCCTGAACGAATCCGGTTTCCCTCGCGTAATCGAACTGCCTCTGATAGGGGATATTGGGATGGGCTTTATCAAATACTTCCGCTCCCACAATCCTTAGCGATTCCGCATCAACTCTCACCGGATGGTACCCCCCGACAAAACCGATATCCGGAGATATTACAGGATTTTCTCCACTGAGACAGTCGCAGTCAGTGGTTATGTTGAGCAGGGCATTGATGAGGACGCTCTTCCCCTTGATGAGTTTCCATACTGCCGCTGCCGTCTCCACCAGTTTTTCCTGAAAGACCGTATCATCGGTATCCCATAAGATTTTGAGGGCAATTTCAGGACAGAGGGCGATACACTGTGCACAACCGATACATCTTTTAAGATCATAGATCGGGTACCCGTCATCGGCTAACTGTGCCGCACCAGCAGGACAAGAATCGCAGCAGACACCGCACCGGACGCATTTGTCCTTTAGAAGAACCGGACGGACGTCTGAGTGCATCCGCTGTTTTTGTGCACGTGACGCAAAACCCATGGAAATATTCTTGATAGCACCCCCGAAGCCGGATGCCAGATGCCCCTTGAAGTGGGAGAAGATCACGAATCCATCGGTCTTATCCACCAACGAGGCAACCTGAACTGTTTCAAAATGCTTGAATCCCGCCGGTATATCCACCACGTCCCTGCCATCCATGCCATCGGCAATCACAACGGGACAGCCAAGATATTCTTCGGTATAGCCATGTTCTGCTGCCGTTTTTAATGCATCTTTCCCTGTACGTCGTCCACCTGAATAGAGAACCGTCGTGTCAAAGACAAAGGGCTCCGTCCCCCATTCCCGAAGCCAGCGCACAATTTCCCTGGCATAGACCGGTGGCAAAAAACTCCGATTCCCCCGTTCCCCCCAGTGCAGCTTAATCCCTACCTTATCCCCTATGGCAAAAGGTGGTTTTAATTGACCAAGAAGAACACACAGAGATGCTCTATACCCCTCCGGTGGAGGGCTGATTTTCTGGAACAAAAGATCAGTCATCCTAAATTCCTCATAACTACTCAGGTAGATAGGCTGAAGGCTGAAATCTGTCAGTCTTCCACCTTCAGGCTATCCACCTGACTGGGATCATTGTTTTATTGACGGATGTTTCCATAATGGCTATTATAGACAAAAATGTTTCCCCATTACCAGCAAAAAAGGGAATGCTAATGTTAGGTTTAAAACTTTTTGTCAGCAACCGCCTGGAGATGCTGGCGGAAAAACTGGCGGATCTCCTCAGGATACCCCTTGCGTCTCCCCTCGAAAAGGAAGTGATTGTGGTTCAGAGCAGGGGAATGGAGCGCTGGATCTCCCTGAGACTTGCCCGCTATCATGGTATCTGTGCAAACTACAGATTCCCCTTTCCCAGGGCAATGGTGAATGAAATCTTTGGCGCCGTCATTCCGGAATTTCAGGAAAGTTCATCCTTTGAACCCGAGATTATGAGATGGAAGGTAATGAAGCTCCTTCCCTCCTGTATCACGAGAGAAGGTTTTGAAAACCTCAGGAGTTATCTCGAAGATGGCAGGTCAAATCTGAAGCGATTCCAGCTTGCAGAACGGATTGCCGCTGTCTTTGATCAATATCTGATCTTTCGTCCAGAGATGATAATTGCATGGGAAAGGGGAAAGATTGGAGAAGAGGATGATCGCTGGCAGGCTGAACTCTGGCGAGAGCTGGTAAGGGAGAGAGAAGGCGCCCATCCTGCAGCACTCAGAGAATCCTTCCTGCAAAAGATTCGGGAACCATCCACGCAAGTAACAGGTCTTCCCGCCCGGATTTCTGTTTTCGGCATCTCGTTTCTGCCCTATTTCCACATGGGGATATTTGAGGAAATATCTCGCCAGATGGAGGTCAACCTTTTCCTCATAAACCCTTCCCGTGAGTTCTGGGGATATATCCGATCAGATCGGGAGATGGCAAGGTCTCTCCATTTCGTTCGAGATTTAGAAAGGGTCAAAGAGGGACAGGGAAAATTTCACCCGGAAGAGTTATACCTTGAAAAGGGAAACAGCCTGTTGGCCTCCATGGGAACTATGGGCCGGGAT
>Ga0066636_10002150_pt1 | contig 12449 bp, 9 predicted proteins | sample CryGeyCG2014_080_2_FD_62736 | JGI IMG/M metagenome (GOLD analysis project Ga0066636, IMG submission 62736) | Groundwater microbial communities from aquifer - Crystal Geyser CG07_land_8/20/14_0.80 | ecosystem: Environmental > Aquatic > Deep subsurface > Groundwater | place: USA: Utah: Grand...
TGTAGCGGCTCTGGGAGAGTCGTTCGGACGCGGTGCAATGACCAATCATTATATCGATTTTAGAAATGCCGATGTTATCCTGAACATGGGTGGGAATGTTGCTGAGAACCATCCAGTCTCTTTTAAGTGGATCCAGGCAGCCCGTAATAAGGGAGCCATCTTCATCCATGTGGATCCAAGATTTACCCGTACTTCGACTAAAGCGGATATCTTCGTCCGACTCCGTTCTGGGACAGATATCGCTTTTCTCGGCGGTATGATTAAGTATATCCTGGACAATAAGCTCTATGATGAATTTTACGTCAAAAACTACACCAATGCCTCTTTTATTGTAAACCCAAAGTATAATTTTGATGACGGGCTCTTCTCAGGGTATGACCCCACAAAAAGGGCTTACGATGCTTCGGTCTGGGTCTTAGAAAAAGACGAAAAGGGAATTTCGAAAAGAGACATGACTCTACAGGACCCCCGGTGCGTCTTTCAACTTCTCAAGAAACACTATTCTCGTTATACACTGGAGAAAGTTACAGAGATCACTGGAACCCCTGCAGCCGACCTCGAAAAAGTCTATAAAGCTTACGGTTCTACCGGAACCCCGGACAAGGCTGGTACAGAATTATACGCCATGGGTTGGACTCAACATACAGTAGGTGTACAGAACATCCGGGCGATGTCCATCATCCAAGCCCTTCTCGGAAATATGGGGATTGCGGGGGGCGGAATCAATGCCCTTCGAGGCGAATCAAATGTACAAGGCTCAACTGACCAAGGCCTATTGTATCATATCTGGCCAGGTTATCTCCCTACTCCGCAGGCTCATCTGGCAACACTCGCAGATTATAACAAAACTACTCCAGCTTCAAAGGATCCGCGAAGTGTCAACTGGTGGAAGAATCGGCCCAAATACCTTGCAAGCTTTCTAAGATCTATATCGGGGGAGAAAGCCACCAAAGAGAACGATTTTGGATATTCATGGATGCCAAAACTTGATCAGGGCCAAGACGCTTCCTGGTTAAACCTATTTGATGAGATGTACAAGGGAACCTTCACTGGTTTCTTTGCCTGGGGAATGAACCCGGCCTGCTCAGGTGCGAACGCTGGTAAGGTTCGTCAAGCATTAACCAAGCTTGATTGGATGGTCAATGTCAATGTCTTTGATAGCGAGACAGCCTGCTTCTGGAAAGGCCCTGGCATGGATTCCAAAAAGATCAAAACCGAAGTCTTCGTACTACCCTGTGCGGCCTCCATGGAAAAGGAAGGAAGTATTAGCAATAGTGGCCGCTGGATGCAGTGGAGATATAAGGCATCCAATCCCCCAGGGGAATCGAAACCTGATGGGGATATTATGTATGAGTTATTTAAAAAGGTTCGTACCCTGTACGGGAAAGAAAAAGGCGCATTCCCCGAACCGATCCTGAATTTAAAATGGGACTACGAAACGAATGGTCATTTCGATATCCACAAGGTAGCCAAGGAGATCAATGGCTACTTCTTAGAAGATATTTCAGAGCATCCAGTAGATAAAAAGGCATACAAAAAGGGAACCCTTGTACCAAACTTTGTTTTTCTGCTGGATGACGGCCGAACTTCATGCGGCAACTGGCTTTACTCTGCAAGTTATACTGAGGCTGGCAATATGGCTGCCCGGAGAAAGAAAACCGATCCCACTGGATTAGGCCTCTATCCTGAGTGGTCTTGGGTCTGGCCTCTCAACCGAAGGATCATCTATAACCGCGCTTCTGTTGATCTGGAGGGTAATCCACGAAATCCGAAACGCCCCTTACTCAAATGGGATGCAGCCGGAAAGAAATGGATAGGGGACGTTCCTGATAATGCAGTTCCTCCCATGGGCACCCATGGAGTCTATCCATTTATCATGAAACCTGATGGTGTCGCTTCGATCTTCGGACCCGGCTTAAAAGACGGACCATTCCCTGAACATTATGAACCTCTCGAATGTCCAATTGAGAAAAATCTGATGTCGAGTCAAAGGATCAACCCAGTTATTAAGATCTTTGAAGGGGGACTTGATACATTTAAAACCTGCGATCCGAGGTATCCTTTTGTCTGTTCCACCTATCGGGTCACAGAACATTGGCAGACAGGGGTTTTGACCCGTTGGCTTCCCTGGCTTATCGAAGCCGAACCTCAAATGTTCTGCGAGATGAGTTTGGAATTGGCCAAACTGAAAGGAATTAAAAACGGTGATCGAGTGTTAGTAGAAACTTCAAGAGGAAAGGTGGAGGCCGTGGCCATTGTAACATCCCGCTTAAAACCTTTCCAAATTGCTGGAAATACCGTTCACCAGATTGGGATTCCATGGCACTATGGTTGGCTCCATCCTAAGGATGGCGGGGATAGCGCAAACTTGCTAACCCCCACGATTGGAGATCCCAACACAATGATCCCGGAATCCAAGGCCTTTATGGCCAATGTCACTAAATTAACCAAAAAACCGGCCCAAAAAGGCTAGGAGGAGGTGATATAAATGGCAGAAGGAAAATCCTATTTTATCGATACAACAAAGTGCATCGCTTGCAGGGGCTGCCAGATCGCCTGTAAGCAATGGAATCAACGAGCAACAGAAAAAACGATTAACCGGGGAAGTCATCAGAATCCCCCAGATTTGTCCAATAATACATGGAAACTAGTTCGATTCAGTGAAGTGGCTGGCGAAAATGTAAAATGGTACTTCTTCCCAGATCAATGTCGCCATTGCATCTCACCTCCCTGTAAAGAGGTCGCAGATGGAAAAGCCAAAGGCGCCATTACACAGGATGAGAAAACAGGGGCAGTGGTCTTTAACTCAAAAGTAAAGATGAAACCAGCAGATTTTAAGGAAATTCGTGAGGCCTGTCCTTATGATATTCCAAGATTCCTCCCCAGTACTGGAATCATGGCGAAATGCACAATGTGTTTCGACAGGATCAAAGAGGGAATGTTGCCGGCTTGTGTCAAGACTTGCCCAACCGGCGCAATGAGCTTCGGTGATCGTAAGGACATGCTTGAGAAGGCAAATAAAAGATTGGCAGAGGTAAAAAAAGTTTATAAGGATGCCACGCTGGCCAATCCCGATGATGTACGGACGATCTATCTCTTAGTGGATGATCCCAAGAAGTACCATAAGTTTGCCGTGGCAGAGAACACGATCGGGATCACAAGGAAGATGGCGCTTAAGCGCCTCTTTCAACCTTTAACCAGTTTGCGTCATATGATCGGATAAGACCCTGAGAAATAGGGGGGTGTTATTAGGGCTTGTTTCGGTTGGAAGTTCCGAAACAAGCCCGTTTTTTTCTAATCAAAGACACGAATTCTGTCGAATGGCACCGAATGAAACGAATAATTCGGAAAATTCGCTGACATTCGCTATATTCTTTTCTTAGGCTGGGAGGGATTATTTTGGAAAAGTTAGAGAGGATTCAACAGATTAAAAAGAAAAGACCTGGCTACGGAGAAATTCTGGACTTTTACCAAATGGTCAAAGAGGAACGAGATAGAGTAAAAGCCTCTTTAAAAATTAAACCTATAAAGCTCAGGAAGGAATGGAAGGAACTCTTAGCCAAAGAAGGCTTCTCTTTGATTCAGAAAGAAGATTTTCCATTGGATATCGAGGCATCCGTGAAACTCTTTCAGACCCTCTGCCAGATCGGAAAGGATGCAAACCCCCATATGTCTGATCAAGTAAAAAAGATTAAGGAGGCGCTCGACAGCAAAAGAATAGATCTGAAGAAAATATTAAAGGAGGGAGTAAAGGAACAAAGGATTGAGCAGATGGCTGATGAATCGGGAGTGGATAAAAAAGTATTTTCATTTTTAATTCAGAGCAGCGCTAAGCCATCGATAGAAGCGGGAATGGAACAACTACGTAGCGAACTTGATCCTGAAACCTGGCTGAAAGGATATTGCCCGATGTGCGGCTCCCTTCCCTCCTTAAGTCTATTGAAGGAGGAGACGGGAAAGCGGTATCTCCTCTGTTCCTATTGCGGCTATCAGTGGAGAATTGAACGATTGTTCTGCCCTTTCTGTAATAACAAAGAGCATGAATCTCTACAGTATTTTTGTGGGGAGAATGAGGAGGCCTATCGTATCGATCTGTGCGACAAATGTCACCGGTATATCAAGACGATTGACTTTAGAATAATTGGAGAGTCTGACCCTTCTTTAGAGGATCTTGCCACCCCCCATCTTGATATCTTAGCCACACAAAAAGGCTATAAGAGACCAGTCCCCAACCCCTGGGCCGCTTAACTTCCCATTTGTTTGAAAATAATCTCTCCTCCACCCAGCAATTCTCGGTGAGTTCACAAACTATTGAGATTCTTCGCTTCGCCCTGTACCATACTAGGTTCAGGGCTTCGCTCAGAATGACAACTTGGGACTTTCGTAATGTCATTCTGAAGGAGCCCTAGCGACTGAAGAATCTCGCTGTATTTTCACCGAGAATTGCTCTCCTCCACCTTGACGATTCTGAATCGTAAGAAATCCAGGGCAGGTTACTGTTCGACACCCCCCTTTCTTTGATCCGCTCGGGTGTCGGTCCTATGCGTCCAACAGGTTCTCCAAACCAATAATGAGCCTTTTACTAAAATCATTAGCCGAAATCTCTGTTTTTTAGTATAATGATTAAAAAAAGGAAGTCACACGAGAGGTATTAAAACAGACATGACGGTCAATTTCTTATTGTAAATAATGCGCCCTGTGAGGAATGTGAATTCTGTGGGGAACAGTAAAAAAATAATTGGATTCCTGTTTTTGAAAGAATGACAAACTAAAAAATAGCCCATTTCTGATGAAATCGCGGGAAGATATGATCAATTTTGCGCGAGTGGCCCTGGGGCTTTCAATGTCCGTCTCCATAGAACTTTTTCCCTTCGAGGGGAGAGGGTCGGACCGGACTTTCTCCAGACTGAAATGGAGCCGCAAGGACTCGGCCATCCTGGTCCATTATGACCCAAACCGTGTAGAGAACACATACTATGCCGACATTGCGGCATTTCTCCATGACATCGATGTTTCGTCGCCCCGGGTGATTCGCCACGATCCGGCCGGCTGTCTCATCGTCATGGAAGACCTCGGGGATACGGACCTCCGGTCTCTCAGGAAAGCCTCCTGGGAAACTCGACGAGTCCTTTACCAAAAGACGCTTGCCATCGTGCGCAGACTTCACTGCTTCCCCGAAAAGGACTTCCCTTCGGCACGTGTGAATCTCATGGAGAGCTTTGGTCCTGATCTCTATCGCTGGGAGCGAAAGTACTTCAGGAATCATTTCGTCAGGGATGTCTGCGGGATCGAACTTGAGCCTTCCTTCGAGCGGGAACTCGAGGCGGAACTTTCCAGCCTGGCAGAGCGGCTTTCGGGAACGATGCGCTCTCTCGTTCACCGTGATCTGCAATCCCAGAACGTGATGATCCGTGACGGGGAACCCTTTCTCATCGACTTTCAGGGGATGCGCTTCGGAAACCCCTTCTACGATCTTGGCTCGCTTCTCTGCGATCCCTATGTGAATTTTTCCGGAAGTGACCGTGATGAACTCCTGTCCTTTTATTACGGGCTGTCGAAATGGGATCTTGATTGGACCACCTTCCAGAACACTTTCTGGGCAGCCTCGGCACAGCGCCTCATCCAAGCCCTCGGGGCCTATGGATTTTTGGGCCTCAAGAAAGGGCTTAAAGCTTTTCTCGCGCACATCCCTTCTGGACTCCATAATCTTCACCGTGCGGCCTTACATGTGGAATCCCTCCCCCGACTCCAGGAGCTTTGCCGAACATGCCAGAGAGCGATCGAGCAAAAGGATTTCTTTTAGCGTCATGGGAGATATTGAACAGGAAATTGGACGATTCTATTTTGGGTTGAGTTAAACCCGTTAGACCTCTGTTCAAAATCATATTCATCAGATATACACCTCATTCATGATGTGGTAAAATAGCGCTTAATCCTTCGTTTTGAAAAGGAGGAACGCAATGAAGGTGATTTTTCATCCAAGATTCTATGAAGTCTATACTTCTGATCCTGCGGCTGCTCCAGAAAGAATGGAACCGATGGTAAAAGCATTAGAAGGAGAGTTTGAATTCATCGAACCGGGACCAGCTTCAGAGAGGGATCTGGAGAGAGTCCATGGAAAGAATCATATTCAATTCGTTAAAGGGGAGCCTCAGGTTTATGAAGTTGGGATACTTGCCGCAGGAGGAGCCATTCTGGCAGCGGAAATGGCTTTTGAAGGCCAAACCGCTTTCGGTTTGATCCGACCTCCAGGGCACCATGCCAGTCCCCATTCCTGTTGGGGGTTCTGTTACTTCAACAATATTGCCATTGCCATCAAAAAGCTCATCAGTGAGGAGAAAATCAAAAGCGTCCTCATCCTCGATTTCGATCTCCATTATGGCGATGGCACATCCAATACCTTCGGTGGCTCACAATGGGTGAGTTATTTCCATCCTGAAGGAATCCGGAGAGAAGGATTCTTAGAAGAAGTCCAACGATGCCTTCAAACAGAAAGGCCCTACGACATCATTGCTATCTCTGCAGGATTTGACCGCCACGAAGAGGACTGGGGAGGGTTGCTTAAAACCGAGGACTATTTCACCATTGGGAAATGGGCGAAAATCGCTTCCCTTGAACATTGCCAAGGAAGGCGATTTGGCGTCCTCGAAGGAGGTTATAACCACTCCGTCCTCGGTAGAAATGTGAGGAGTTTTCTTCAGGGATTGAGAGATTGATATCCTTTAATGGAGCGTTCTCTTTATAAAAAAATATCTTCCATTCGAGCAACCTTCAGCATAAAAATTTGAAAAAGTGCGAAGGACTTGCTAAATTTCTGTCTATGGGAAAAGACTTTTTAAAGGATGTGGAGGCTATCCTTTTCGATTTCGAAGGGACATTGGTTGATTTCCAATGGAATCTGACAGGAGCTGTTCGGGAGACTCTCGAGATGCTGAGGGCGTCAGGGTTTCCGATCGACCGATTTCAGGGTCGTAAGTATTCAACATTGATGAACGAATCAATGAAAATAGCCATCGAGTTAGGGCGATTCCCTGATGAAGTGAGAGAAAAGATCGGCGCCATCTACGATCAATATGATGAAGATGCCTTGACACGCTGGAACCTGCGACCGGGAGCAAGAAATTTTCTATCTGCTCTAAAAACAAAAGGGATTAAGACCGGATTGGTCAGCAATGTTGGAATAAAGGCATTGGAGAAGGCTTTACAAAAAATGGATCTCCAGCGCCTTTTTAATGTGACGGTATCTCGAAACGAGGTAAAATCCTTGAAACCTAGCGGGGAAGGAATCCATTTGGCCTTTAAGCGGCTCCAAATCAAAAAGGATAGAGCTCTATTCATCGGAGATAGTTTAGATGATATTCATGCCGCTAAAGAGGCAGGCTTAAAAGTGATGATCATCCTGGGTGGAGAAATTCCAAAGGCAGATCTTCTCTTCGTAAATCCTGACTTCCTGATCCAGACCTTTGATGAACTCATCGCCTATTTAAAAGAGGAATGATAATATTTCCATTTTTTTGCTTAAGGTTAAGCCCTGGGAGGAATCTCCCAGGGCTTACTATTTTTATGCAGCTTGATCAGGGGGTGGCGTTCCAGGCGGGTTGGGAAGTGTCAGCGGCCATCTCAACCAGAAGGCATTATGGGCGATGAGGCCTGGAGCGACGATACAGAGATTAATATAAATGATGAGGATATTCACATCAGCGGGAAGTTTTGCAGCCGCTATGGCGCTGGCTTTAGGACCAAGAATCAGCGTTAAGACGATGATCCAGATGGCGATGATGACGCATTGGAGAATAAACGCAGAAATGGCTCTTTTAAAAAAAGTGTATTTCGTAACCCCCCAGAACTGGAGATGCCAGGAGTGAACCAGAGGCCAGAAGATGAGGGATGAGCCCACAGCAGCAAAAGAGAAGGTTGGGCTGAGACCAAGACCTAAGCTCCCTTTCCAAAAGATATACCCTAAAATGTGCGCAAGAATAGTCTGACCAATCGCAGCGCCCGGATGACCCCATTTGGCAAAGGGCGATCCTTGGGTGGTGAAGACAGGACTGAAGACGAAGAACCAGGCGATAGACCAGACGAGGTATCCTGTCAGCCAGTTCACATTGAGGGGGCCCTTATGATTGATTGGAGTATCCGCAAGAGGTGTTCCATCAAGATTGGTTAAGAAATTCCAGATGAGGATTGAAACAACCATTACAATAATGAAACTGGCTGCCATTGTTCCCCAGGGATGGAGTTTACCCTTAAAAGGCCATCCTCCCCAGTTCACTCCATAAAGGAGCGTGGCCCAGAATCCAATGACTCCAAACCAAAGGTAAAGCGGGCCTATTGGCCATTTGGGATAGATGAATTTCATAAAGAGCAATATAGCAAAAGTGAAAATGGCCCAAAGGATAGTCATCCCAATTCCCGGAATGAGACGGGATTTGGCAGGCGTCCAATTTCCCGCCGGAGGCGCCCATGGCCAGTTATCACCCAATAGGACCAAATGGCCGAGGGCGATGAGCATAATGAGTGTGGCAGGGATGATTTTCAAAACAATGGATTCAGGAGAGATGCAGTAGACGAATATGACAATCCCGATAACAGCGAAAACGATAAATTGAATGAGTCCTCCCCCTCTTCCAAGGGGACCGATGCCGATCTTTTCTGGTGGTTTTTCATTTCCCATAAAATTTACCTCCTTCTGTTAGCGAGGAGATTTAATCTCCTCGACATTTAAAAATTGGAACCCTTCTCTTCCGTCGACTTTCATTGATTTCCTGTAGGTTTTTACCGAGGTAACTGAAATGAGTCGGACTTATCGACTCAGTGCCTCAGGAGCTAATTTTTACACGTTGTAAAGCCTTCTCCATCAGAAGTTCGTAGGCGCTTTTCTTTCCGAGGACGGGCTCCTTTTTCTGCTGGCTCCATATCGTTTCGGGCCGGCTTTGAACCATAAAAATATTCATGGGAAAGGGTTTTTGTTTATCAATGGCCCATTCGATGTCCTGTGGACAGCCATAATATCCTTCTACTCTTTTTGCATACCTTGCTAATTCAAGGATTTCTTGATCTTCGATGCAAGGGATTTCCCGCCGTTCGGGAGGGGTATCCACATGGGCAACCCCCCCTCTCACAGGATCGTAGATACATTCACATTCTTTCAGGGAGATTGTTCTTCCTATCTCCTTGGTCACCTTGTCCACAACAAATTTATCCGGGTTACAAATCCCTGAAACGACGGTCTCTCCCAGTCCCCAATTCCCTTCGATCACCACTTTCGATGGATCTCCATTGGTAGGATTCAGGGTAAACATCACCCCTGCCGCTCTTGCATCTACAATCTTCTGGACACCCACGCTGATCAACACCTTCTCATGAGGAAATCCCATTTTTATTCGATAAGAAATGGCGCGTGGCGTAAAAAGGCTCGCCATGCATAACTTAACTTTTTCCAGAACTTCATCGTTTCCTTGTACCCAGAGAAAGGTATCCTGCTGTCCGGCAAAACTTGCCCCTGGCAAATCTTCAGCCGTGGCGCTTGAACGCACAGCCACAGGTAAGTCGGGGACATCGACTACCTGAGCCAGAGCTTGATAATTAAAACTTATTTCCTCCTCAATTCTCTTTGAAAATGTGGCTTCAGCCATGAGCTGCCTGATCACTTTGCTTACATTCTCCAAAGAAGAAACATCCTGAATGTCAATTTTGGAAAGGAGGCTTTCGATCTTTTCCTTCAGTCCCCCTCCACTGAGGAACTCACCATAGGTTTCGGTGGTAACAGAAAAACCGGGTGGAACTGGGATATCGGCCTTGATCAACTCACCGAGGCTAGCATTTTTCCCTCCAACAAGTCCAATAGCTTCCTTCCCAGCCTTATCAAACCATAATGTGTAAGGCACTGCAAACCCCTTTACAGGATACCAGAATATCAGGATATCAGGATATCAGGATATCAGGATATCAGGGTCGAGCATTTTCGTCTTCTGGTTTTCCTGGTCTCCTGATACCCTGATATCCTGCACCCTTATTTTTTGATAACCTGATACCCTTACAATCTCTTCCTTAGGCTCTCTTCAATATTTTCACTATCCCGGTATTACCGTCCACCTTTACCGTATCACCCGTCTTGAGCACAGAAGTAGCTATTCCTGTGCCGGTGACCGATGGAACCCCATATTCCCTGCATACGATCGCAGCATGGCTGGTTAAACCGCCAATATCTGTAATGGACGCTTTTATTTTGGTGAAGACTGGAGCCCAGGCAGGGTTTGTGGTTGGGCAAACAAGGATTTCACCTTGTTGGATCTTGGTAATTTCTTCAAGAAGTTTAACAACCCTCACCCTTCCTTCAACAATACCTGCCGAAGAGGCAAAGCCTTTCAGTTCGGTCACCTCGGTTGGAACAACGGCCATCCCTTTTAGCCAATCCTGAACTTTCTCCGTTGTAATTCCCCAGAGCATCACTGTAAAGGGTTCTGCAATCTCCTCAGGTGGTGTTCCAAGGCCAGGCATAGGATTCCATTTCTTTGCCGCTTCCAATATCTTCTTTCTCTTTTCTGCTTTGGCCTGCCAGTATTGGAACCTTGAAGGAACACCTTCACCCAGTGCCCATGTCGTTGCCATATCTTCCATGATTAAGGGGACTTCAAATCGGTTGAAGAGATAGATATCATCGACTCCTTTCAACATTCCAGACTTCACAAGGAGGCGACCAAACTCTCTAACCTTGTCAAACCATATCGTATGGAACCAGTGTTCCACCCAGAAGAGATGATCCTCCGCATATTTATAGATTGTTCGGACGGCTTTATAGGTATCATCAAAAGATTTTCTATCCTCATCGGTTTTGATGAGCTTTCTATATTCTTCAGCCAGTTCTGCCCTCGCTTTGTCAATGCTTGGAACATCCCTCTCAATCTTTTCTCCTTTTTCGATTCTTTCAATATCTCCCTTCAGATATCCAAAAGGAATCTCCGGCTTCGTCGTCCAGCTCCCTTCATAATGGAACCATCCACTCCCACAGGAGACAAAGAACCATGGGTCTTTCGATTTTTCATATTCTACCAACCAGTCATTTCCTTCAGCGGTCTTTCTCAATGACTCGATCTTCTTATCCGCAGGAATATCGTTCTTCAGGATCTTTGAAACGGCTGGTACCGCTGCTGCCAGGCGGGCAAGCCTGCATAACTCTTCTTCCGGTCGGAACATCTGGACATAGGCGCCAGCCACGAGCTTCCCGATGGTGCTTTCACTGAGTCCGGGGAAGAGCTTCCGACAAATGTCTGCAAACATTAAATAGGCAAGATAAGCCAGGTTTAGGTATTGGAAATGATATTGCCACCCTTTGATCATTAAATCGACAAGTTTATCCCAGGCATTGATTACATCATATGAAGTATAATAGCCTCTTGGTTCAGGAAGTACGGTATCGTCCGACTCAAACTTCGGGAATTCTGCCGGGACCTTAATGCTATTCATTTCCTCACCCAGAGCTTTGAACTTTTTCAGCCATGTCCCCCAGAGTTCATCATAATGGTCGAATACATAAAAAACACGTTTCTGGAAGAGACCTGCCTTCTCCTGGATAATTTCTCCAGGAGGAGGTGAAACCGGGGTAATGTACATATAGCAACCTACCATCCTTTGAGCAATCCCCTGTGCTGGTGGAATGCAAAATACTCTTGTGGTGTATTGAGAAAGGGAAATTTGCCAAGCCTCATGAAATATGAGATCGAGCGGATACATGGCTTCTGGGGCATGGATTTTATCATGAAACCAGAAATGTTTCTCTTCCCAAACCTTCCTGTCTTTGCTAAACATATACATGGGTGGATACATCTCCTCCCACCCCTCCAACTCTTTTGGATATTCCACCTCCAACGGCATTGGAAAACCTTTCTTCTGCGCCATAATTACCCTCCTTTCTTTTTTTTATTATCTCAAAGAGATAACAGTTAATTAATTAGGATCTCTCCCACCTTAAGCAGTAACTTGGATAAATCTGGAAGCTTCCTTTGATGATGGATAGCTAAGGGAAATCTTACCTCAGCTAATATCTTTACAAGTAGTTAAATAGAATGTCAATATGAAAAAATTCACATGATATGTTTGGTCACTGCAGGTTGGGAGATGAATAACTCCTCCGCGGCCTTGGAAAAGCTTCTACGTTTTGCTACCTCATGGAATACAAGCAAAGAATTTAATGAAGCATACAGGAGGCTTTTTCTGTTCATCTTCTTATAACCTTTGGTTATTTAAGCATAATAATAAATGAATTGACAAAAGGGTTATCTTAAAAGATAATTAAAAGTAGTTGAATTCCAATAAAAGAGGAGGTAAATGGATGAAAAACTTAAGAGAATTTATCGAAAAGTGTGAACAGGAAGGAGAACTTAAGAGGATAAAAGTCGAGGTAGACTGGAACCTGGAACTTTCTCATATAGCTAAGCTGAACGAAGAGC
>Ga0066636_10002158_pt1 | contig 12436 bp, 10 predicted proteins | sample CryGeyCG2014_080_2_FD_62736 | JGI IMG/M metagenome (GOLD analysis project Ga0066636, IMG submission 62736) | Groundwater microbial communities from aquifer - Crystal Geyser CG07_land_8/20/14_0.80 | ecosystem: Environmental > Aquatic > Deep subsurface > Groundwater | place: USA: Utah: Grand...
ACTCAAAATTAGGATGGCAAAGTAGAAAGATTCAGATGCAGCGCAACGCAGCAGATGGACTTTTTACGAAGCCATCGTTTTTAATGAAGGAGCATTCAGGGTGAAAGGCTACACAATAAGCGCAAAAAAAGTTGAGAATCCGGAAAAATGGTACGTCGTGGACGCCAGTGGTATGGTTCTTGGAAGGTTGGCATCTGTGGTTGCATCCCGTCTCCGGGGAAAACATAATCCGCTTTTTACACCTCATGTCGATATGGGTGACTATATGATCGTGATCAACGCTGAAAAGGTCATACTGACCGGTAAAAAGCTTACCGACAAGCGATATTACCGGCATAGCGGGTATATCGGGGGACTCAAGACCGCCACCGCGAAAAATCTGCTTGAGAAACGACCTGAAAATCTTATCCGATTCGCCGTGAAGGGGATGCTGCCCAAGAATCGGTTGGGAAGACAGCTGTTTAAGAAGCTTAAAGTTTATACCGGCGGGGAACATCCCCATGCGGCCCAGCAACCGGAAGCACTTGCCATTAAGAGCTAAAAGAAACACAGTCGGTAGGTGATAAACTCGGTTTTCGGAAGTCGGCGAAACGCCTGACGGATACCGACCTAAAACGATCCAAACGCCAATAAACAAGAAATCGTAAAAACTCAAAATTAGGATGGCAAAGTAGAAAGATTCAGATGCAGCGCAACGCAGCAGATGGACTTTTTACGAAGCCATCAATAAACAATCAAGGAAGGCATATGGAACAGAAGAAGGTATTTTACGCCACCGGAAAACGAAAGACTGCTATCGCTAGAACTTGGATGCGTCCGGGCAACGGTCAAATACTGATTAACGGGGTGAATCTGGACGATTACTTTCCGGCCGGATCGGCTAAGATTACGTTAACCAAACCATTGATTTTGACCAATACCCGCGGATCCTTTGATATTCAGATCCGCGTTAAAGGCGGGGGCATTTCCGGCCAGGCAGAAGCCATTCGTCATGGAATCACACGGGCTCTTATCCAGGCGGAACCAGAGTTACGGTCGCCGCTGAAAAAAGCCGGATTTGTCCGCAGGGACCCCCGGATTAAAGAGCGGAAGAAATACGGCCAGAGGGGGGCCAGGGCTCGTTTCCAGTTCTCGAAACGATAATATTTTCCATTGATCTGCAAAAGGGGACCCGAAGCTTCCGGGTCCCCTTTTTATTGATCATTCCAGATCGGCGGGCGTTTCTCCAAAAAGGCCCGCATTCCTTCCTGGGCGTCTTCGGCCAGGCAGTTCATCGCGATGGTCTCCTGGGCGTCATCGTAAGCTGTGGATTCAGGCATGTCCACCTGTCGATAGAAGGCCTTTTTCCCGAAGGAAAGCGTAAATCGACTGAATTGGGCGATTTCCATAGCAAAAGCTCGGGTTTCTGCTTGAAGGGCTTCGGGAGTGGTTACGCGATTCACCAGACCGAAGGTTTTTGCTTCCTCGGCCGAAATAAAACGGCCGGTCAAAAGCATATCCAGGGCCCTGCGCCTTCCGATTACGCGCGCCAGCGGGACCATCGGAGTCGAGCAGAAGAGGCCTATTTTAACGCCTGGGGTGGCGAAGCGGGCACCGGATTCAGCCACTGACAGATCGCATGCAGCTACCAGTTGACATCCGGCCGCAGTGGCGATGCCGTGAACCTGGGCGATGACCGGTTGCGGAAGGCGCCGAATGCCCTCCATCAGTAGGGTACATTCTTGGAATATGGCTCGAAAATGGTGGAGATCATAGTCGGTTCCTACCAATTCCTTGAGGTCATGCCCGGCACAGAAAGCCGGCCCGTTTCCCTTTACGACAGCGACTCGAATCGCCTCGTCGGTTTCGATCCGCTCCAGCGTCTTTCTGAAAGCCTTCATAAGCTCCATGGAAAGGGCGTTTCTTTTCCCCGGGCGGTTCAGTGTGATCCATGCCACGGGACCTTCTTTTTTCAGCAATACGGCATCCATCGGCTATCCTCCAAGTTAACCTTGTTGTTGCAACAACAGGGATCAGAGTGGTCGCAAGAAGTTTTTCACCTTTATAGATCAAGCCTTTTACGCAGAGTCAAGGAAATTGGGATCGTCTAAAGCGGTTCCTTGAAAAGAGTTCGGTTCTGATATATGGAGCAAAGGAAATTCATGACGGCTGTAACAGGCGGATTCGGTGGCGAGTTTCATTGAAGTGATCAGGGATTCGAGCAACCCTTTATAGGTAAAACACAAGGCTGGAAAGGGGCCTTCAAAATGGAGCGGATGGAGTATTTCATCAGGCGGATTCTGTTGGTGGTGCCCACATTTATCGGGATTACCGTCTTGTGTTTCGGCCTCATCCAGTTTGTCCCCGGTGGTCCCGTGGAGCAGGCGATCATGCAGATGAAAGGGATCGGCTCTGGGGAAGGGGCCGGCAGGGCGTCCGGGTTCCAGGTCTCAATCTCCGAAGAACAGCGGAAGGCCCTGGAGGTGCATTTTGGATTTGACCGGCCGTTTTACGAGCGCTACTGGAAATGGCTGGTTAAGGATCGGCTTGGAATGCGGATGGAATCCTATAAGTTTCCCGACAAGACCGCCTGGCAGCTGATCCTCGAACGGTTTCAGGTTTCCCTGATTTTCGGCATCACCGGTTTCGTCCTTTCCTATCTGGTCTGCATCCCTTTGGGAATCTATAAGGCCCTCAAGCACCAGAAGAGTTTTGATTTCCTATCCAGTGTGGCGGTGTTTGTGGGATATGCCATCCCTCCCTTTGCCTTTGGAATGGTCCTGAAGATGTTTTTTTGCGGAACGGTGGAAGCCTTTTGGGACTTCTTCCCGGTGACGGGATTCCACTCAGACGGCTTCGCAAGCCTATCGGTGTGGGGAAAAACGACGGATATCGCCTGGCACATGGCCCTCCCCGTCTTTTGCTATGTCGTCGGAAATTTTGCGATCCTGACACTCTTGATGAAGAATTCCCTTCTGGAACAGATCGGCAAAGATTACATTCGAACTGTACTGGCAAAGGGAGGGGGCTTCTCCAGGGCGGTTTGGGGGCACGCCTTCCGCAACTCCCTGATCCCCATCGCCACCGGTTTCGGCTCCATTTTGACCGTCATGTTTGCCGGATCGGTCATTATCGAGCAGGTCTTTGAAATTCCAGGGATGGGGCGCTTGAGCCTAGAGGCCATCGTGGGCCGGGACTACCCGGTTTTCATGGGAATCCTTTCCCTGACCTCTATCTTAGGGCTTGTTGGAAATATTTTGTCGGATTTTACTTATGTGCTTATCGACCCGAGAATTCATTTCCAGGAAAACTGACCGGGTTCAAACGCCATGATTTACCCTGTTGTTGCAAAAGCTGAGGATGTCCCAGATCCAAGGCGTCCAAGGGCGAAGCCGTAGTATTTTACTGCGAGCCCTTGGCAACGAAGGAGATGGGGCATCCTCAGCTTTCCATTCGGGTAAAAAATATGACAAAATTTTTCTTTGTTTTAGAAGTCACTAAAAGTATATTCGCAAACTATGCCTAAACGTATTCAAATGCCATGTTATCATTCTTTTTTCTATACCTTGTCATGTTTTTTATGCAACTGCAGGGTTTATTATGCCCAAGACCGGACCGGTTTGCTCTGAGTTCGAATTATGTCCATCCTTCTCAAGAACCCCATTACCCGGAAAAGGCTAGCCCGCTTCAAAGAGGTCAGACATGCCTGGGCCTCCATATGGATCCTATTGGGGCTTTACCTGATCAGCCTTTGCGCGGAGCTGATCTCCAACGGCAATCCCCTGTATGTTCGCTTCAAAGGACATTCCTATTTTCCGGCATTTTTCTTTTATTCGGAAGAGATTTTCATTAAAGGGGGAAGAAAAACCCGTCCGGACTATAAAGCCATCAACGCCATGGCGATGTTCATGAAAGATCCTGCCAACAGGATGATCTTTTCTCCAATTCCCTTCGGACCCTTTGAAAGCATTGATCCGGCATCGATACCGGTATCCGAAGATGTCGTTGTCCTGCTGACCCCCATTCCGGCCGTTGGATCGGTCAATATTGATAAAGCCTTTTCCATCATCAGTTCCCTGTGGTTTGCCCCTTTTTCAGGAGAAGGTGAAGGCCGCCTTGTAGGAAAAGATTTAAGGCGGATCTTTCATCTTTCCCCTGACATCGTCGCAGCGATAAAGGCACGTTTCACGAATATGTCCGCCCCCGCCTTTACTGAGGAAGTCGAAGGCAAAAATGACCCGAAGGTGCGAGTGTATCTTTCCACCTTCACCCCCCGGGATGTTCCTCCGGAAAGCGTCCGGCTGACCTTCAGAGAAGTCAACACCCCAGGCGCAATGAAGCAGATACCCATTGTTTTCAGCCGTCAGGACAAGGTGATAAAGGCCGATGAAAAGCGGTTTCCGGTGATACAATCCTTTTCGCCCGAAGACCGCCGCATGATTTTAGAGCAAATTGAAAACCGGTTCCGGGGTCCGGTGGAGCCGTTCTTTTTGACCCATCAAAATCGCCGTTTCCAGGTGGACTTATCAAAAGAAGAGGTACGCTTTCCCTATCCGCCGATTAAGGGACATCGGATGGGAATCGATGCCGCCGGCAGGGATGTCCTGGCAAGGATCCTTTATGGATTAAGGACTTCCATGACGTTCGGCCTGTTGCTGGTGGCCGGATCCATGGCCTTGGGAATTTTCGCTGGTGCGATCCAAGGGTATTACGGGGGCTTGCTCGACATCACCGCTCAGAGGTTTGTCGAAATATGGAGCGCCCTGCCGTTTTTATATATCATGATCCTCATGGGGTCTGTGTACGGCAGGAGTTTTTCCTTGCTGCTTTTTTGTTACGGACTGTTCAACTGGATCGGGATTTCCTATTACGCCCGGGCGGAGTTTTTAAGGCTCAGGCGACAGTCATTCGTGGAAGCGGCACGGTGTATGGGGATATCCACGCCTAAAATTCTCTTTCGCCATATCCTTCCCAATGCTTTAGTTCCTGTCATCACCTTTTTCCCCTTTTCATTAGTGGGAGCCATCGGCTCCCTCGCTGCCCTGGATTATCTCGGTTTCGGACTTCCCCCCCCCACGCCGAGTTGGGGGGAACTTCTGTTTCAGGCCCAGCAATATCGATGGGCGTGGTGGCTGATCCTGTATCCCTCCGGGGCCTTGTTTATCGTGATGCTGCTGGGCGTATTCATCGGGGAAGGGGTCCGAAACGCCTATGACCCGAAGCGGTATGCCCGGATGGAGTAATTATGGAACCTCTGCTGCAGGTCAAAGGGCTCTCCGTATCGTTCACCACCGATGAGGCTGCCTTTAGAGCAGTAGACGATGTTTCTTTTCAGGTTTCGGTCGGTGAGATCGTGGGCCTGGTGGGGGAGTCCGGGTGCGGCAAATCGGTGACGGCGCTAAGCGTTCTCAGGCTCATTCCGTCTCCTCCGGGAAAAATCGAATCCGGACAGATCCTGTTTAAGGGAGAAGACCTCCTCAAGGTTGACGTTTCCCGGATGCAAAATTTAAGGGGAAAAGAAATCAGCATGATTTTCCAGGAGCCCATGTCGGCCCTTTCTCCGTTGCATCGAATCGGAAACCAGCTGGTCGAGGCGATTTCGCTGCACCGGGCGCTTTCGAAAAAAGAGGCCTGGAATCTGGCCGAAAGCTACTTGAAAAAAGTGAGCCTCCCGGATGCCGGTCAGAAAATGTTTGCCTATCCCTACCAGCTTTCCGGAGGGATGCAGCAACGGGTGATGATCGCCATGGCCCTGCTTCTGGAGCCGGATCTTGTCATTGCCGACGAACCCACTACGGCGCTGGACGTTACGGTTCAGGCACAGATATTCGAGCTTTTGCAGAAAATGCGGAAGGAACATACCGCCGTGTTCCTCATTACCCATGACATGGGGGTCATCTGGGAAATGTGCGATCGGGTCATCGTCATGTACGCTGCACGGGTTGTGGAAGAAGCTCGCAGAGACACCCTTTTTCAAAGTCCGGCCCATCCTTACACCCAGGGCCTCTTGGCATCCAGCCCGAAACCGGTGCGTAACAAAACCCGGCTTAAGGCTATCCCCGGGCAGGTGCCTTCACCGATACATTACCTTCCCGGTTGTCGTTTTCGGGACCGATGTGCCCACACCCATGGACGTTGTGAAAGGGAAATCCCGGAATGGGTGGACTTGGGAGATGGGCACCGGGCCGCCTGTTTCCTGCTTTCGAGAGGATAACCGATGTCCAATCTTTACTCTTCTATATTGGCGGTTCGGGATCTTAAAATGTATTTCCCGGTCAGGCGCGGCGTGATGTCCCGGACCGTGGGATATGTTTACGCAGTTGACGGGGTCACTTTTTCCATGGACAAAAAGGAGATCCTGGGCCTTGTGGGCGAATCCGGGTGCGGCAAGACGACTCTGGCCCGAACGATACTGATGCTGGAAAAGCCGGTATCCGGGCAAGTTCTGTTTGACGGAAAGGATCTTTTTAAATTGCGCCGACGGGAGCTTGCAGGGCTTCGAAAGCGGCTGCAGATCATTTTCCAGGACCCGACAGCTTCCCTGAATCCACGAATGAATATCCTGGATATCCTGACCGAGGGGCTTTTACAGTACGGCATGGTGGAAGGGGACCGGGAGACCCATGCGAGAAAACTCTTGGCGGAAGTGGGATTGGATGGGGATGTGATCTACCGTTATCCCCACGAATTTTCAGGAGGCCAGCGCCAAAGAATCAGTATCGCCCGGGCGATTTCCTTAAGGCCGGATTTCATCGTTTGCGATGAACCGGTCAGCGCCCTGGATGTCTCCGTTCAGGCTCAGATCATCAATCTTCTTTTGGATCTTCGGGAGCGCTACGATCTTTCCTATCTCTTCATTTCGCACGATTTGAGCGTGGTGGGGTATATTGCGGACCGGATCGCCGTGATGTACCTGGGTCGTATGGTGGAGGTGGGACCCGCCGGGGACGTGGTTGAAGATCCCCTGCATCCCTATTCCCAGGCCCTTCTCTCGGCGGCAACGGCTCCGGGAGTTTATCGAAAAAAGAGGATTATTCTCTCAGGAGAAACGCCATCGCCTGTCGCACCCCCTCCTGGGTGCGTCTTTCACCCCAGGTGCCCGAAAAGCATGCCCGTCTGCCGGAAAGAAGTTCCCCGGGAAACCGTTTCAGGAAAGCGCCGGGTTTGGTGCCATCTTTGTTAAGGACCGGCAACGCCACCATTATTTTTTTTCAACGGGCGATGGTGATTGCGCCTCCGATTTCGTCTGTGCTTTCGCTTTCAAGTCCGCGACGATTTTTCGGGCGGCGTCCATCCTTCCTTTGACGATCTCGATCTGGTTCTTATCCGGTTCCATTGAGCCGGCCTGCTCAAGGTAGGCTATCGCATTTTCCGCTCCATCAAGAGTCCCCTTCCCAAGGGCCACGTCTGCCCGGTAAATCAGCAGCATGTAATCGATATTATTCAGGCGCTTGTTTACCGATACCTGTTGGGCCTTGTTGGTCGCATAGGAAGATGCGGTTTTCAGATATTGCCGGATTCCTTCCAAATCCGGAATACCGCTGACGTCCAAAAGGGCATCCGCCTTATTGAGATAATAATCGAAAGTCAGGGAGAAGGCTTCCTCTTGGGAATAGCGGCTTTTCAGAGGCTCCGGAGCCTGCATGCCGGAAAGGACCATGAAGCGCTTCTCACCGATGGGGGCGAAACTCCCTTTCCATATTTCAATTCCGCCGTTCGCGGGCTTTATGGCATAACTTTTGGAATTGGAAGCGCTGACGGCGATGAGGACCAGTATCAAGAGCCCAAATCCGGCAATGACGAATTTCATTGTTCGATCGACGGGATCCGCTCCTTTAAAGGGTGTCGGAGGTTGATAATGGATAACCTCCTCTTCAGGCATTTTCTTCGGCTCATCCGCGGCAGGCAGCGCCTGGGTCTTTTCAGTTTTCATGGTTTTCTTTTTGCCTTTCTCTTCAGCGGGCATGGTGTCTGGTTTGGGTTCGACCTTCTTTACAGGTGGGGATGGTTTTTCGGATACAGGGGCAGGAATCGCTGATTCAGTCTTTTCGGGAGATGGTTTTTGAGCCGGCTTTTCCGGGGGAGGCTGTGAAGGCAATTCTTTGAGGTCGAATTTTTTAAACAGCAACGCTCTCAGCTCTTCGGTTTCCGCCTCGGTTTTTCCGGTAAAAAAAGGCGGGGCGGAAAAATCCGCGGCTTTTTTTTCAGACCGCGGGACATATAATTGATCGGGTTGCCATGAGTCGAATTTTTTAAAGATCAATGATTCCCGAGAAGGCGCCGTTTCTTTTTTTTCTTTGTCGGATGCCACTTTGGGTTTTGCGGCCTCTTTAACGGGCGGCGCTTTCAAAGTGGAGGCGATTTCAGGCGCGCCTTTGGGTTTTGGAGTCTCGATTTTTTTCATGCCGGTACTTTTTTTCTTGCCGGTGGATTTGACCAGGCTGTTTTTACCCATAACAAACCCCTTTATTTATTGGATGTTGAGAAATGGAACCTCTGACTTAAGCAAAACCACCTATCAAAATGCACTCATTTTGTAAAGAATTTTTTGGTTATGGGGCATAGATGCCTATATCCGTTGAAACAGGCTTGAGGAAGGAAATCTCTTTAAAAAAAGGATTCCTTGGCACGGAAGCTTCACCGGCCGGTATCTATTCTCTTGGGGTTGAAGGTTATAGGGAGACGCAGGGAAAATGTGGCGCCTTGTCCTTTATCGCTTTTCAGTCGGATGTCTCCGTCAAGGGATCGGGCCATGATAAGGGCCCCGGCAAGCCCCAGCCCATGCCCTTTCCTGGAGAGCTTCATCGACGCATCGGTGACCTGGACATACTGTCTGAAGACCAGTTTGTGGTGTTTCGGATCGATGCCCGGGCCATCGTCGGTAACTTCAATCATGAGACAATCGTCGGTCTCCTCCACATGGATATCGATCCGGTTTTTGCGATGATAAAGAGCATTTTTTAGCAGGTTTCCCAGGATCTGGCGGAACCGGGTTTCGTCCTGGCACATATGGATCCGACCGATGTGGGGGGATAAGTCTAAATAAATGCCGTCTTGTTCCAGGGTGTGCTGTAATTCGATGGGGTTGTTGATCCGGGTCGATGGGTCGACATCGGGCGCCAGGCGGGTTTCAAGGGCATCGAGGATAACCTGGAGGATCACATGCGCCGGGTCGAATTGAACGCAACAACAGACCCCGGCTTCCGACCGGCCGACTTCCAAGAGACCGTTGAGCATTTCACGCGCCTTAACGACGTTTCTTAATGTGCGCTTAAGCGTCTTTTCCTGCTGCGCTGAAAGAGGTCCGAATTTGTCCTGTTTGTCCAGGAGGGTGCGCACGCCGGTTTCAACGATAGCAATGGGGTCCTTCATCTCGTGGATGAGAAACTGGATCTCGATCTCCCGAAAAAAGCTCTTCGGGTTATCAATCTCCGTTGGATTTGTCTGCATTTCGATATTTCCTTTTTATTTCAACGCTGTTTTGGACTTCGGTTTCCTTGCCGGGGCCGGCGCGAATTGGATGGTAATGGTCGTCCCGCCGGACTCGATGCAGTCGCGCTCACTTTTGCAGTGCCGGCAGTCGGCGATATCGCCCGGGCAGACATCGGAGTCCAAGGGGATAAATCGGCAGCGATGGGATTCGACGCCAATAGCAAATTGGTAGCGCTCCGAGAAAATTTTGATGCGCAGAAGATCGAATCCTTTTCCTCCCGCATTGAAGTCATAAGGCTTTTTCGTTGCATAACTGGCGGTGTCATAGGTGACGAAATGGTTCTGAAACACCATACGCTGTTTTTCCACGGTCATGCCGATTCCGCAATCCGCAACCACAAATATCGGTCCTTCCTTTCGATCAACTACGCGGATTTCTATTCGGCTCCCGTCCGGCGTGTTTTGCACTGCGTTACGGATGATACCGTCGACGGTTTTTTGCAGGACTTCCGGCGGGATCCAGACGGGAGGCGTTTTTTCGTATTGTTCGACGATACGGCACTTTCGATGGGTAAAGAGAGGACGCGTCGCCTTGAGGCGCGCTTTTACAAACGTATCGAGTCGGATTCTTTCGGCCCTTGCCTCTTTAGGCCCGAACAGCGTATCGATCCGTTTTCTCAATCGCCCGACGAGCGCATCCACACCATCGCCTCTATCCGGATCTGCAGAAGCGGGATGCATCTCTTGTGCTTCGGTTTCCACAAGAACCTCCAACTCATCTGCACAAGCGTCTAAAAGGGTTACCAGCATCAAATGAGCCGTGTATCCCTTTTCTTCAATGATATCGTCCAGTTCATATTGCATCTCGAGAAGACGGTTTAAATTTCTCTGGGCACGATCCAGGATTTGCCTCCAGCGCATATCCACGGCAGCGGCTTCAAGCTTTTTTTCCAAAAGACCCAAAGAGGCGCTTAAGATCGATACCGGTGTCTTGAGTTCATGAGAAAGGTGATGGATGATGTTATCCTTGGCGCTGTTGAGGCTTTTGACCTCTTCATAGGAGCGTGATAGCTCCTCGTTGATCCTTGCATTTTCGATGGGAAAGGCCACGGTCCCGGCGATGGTGGAAAGAAGGGCCACATCGTCCTGTGCGAATATCCCATCCCTTTTATTTACGGCGCACAGTACACCGATCATCCGGTCCTGGATCCAGATGGGTACATCCAGCATGTTCCGGGTTTTGTAGCCGGAGAGTTTGTCTACAACACTGTAAAAGTCGGGGATGGTGTAAGGGTTGGGAGCAATAACGGGCTCTCCTGTTCGATACACAAGACCGGCTACCCCTTTATTCAGGGGAAACCGGATTTCCTGAATCCGTCGGATGGTTTCTATACTCTCATAATCGGCCACCCGGAAAAAAAACTCATTTTTCGCCTTGTCGATCAAAATGACTGATGCGCCGTCGACGCCGATGAGTTTGCGGACCTCCTGAACCACCACAGCAAGTCTTTCATCGAGAGATCGAAATTGGACCAGGGCCGTAGCCATGTGAAAAAGGGCTTGGCTGGTTTGGGCGGCCCGTTTTTCCGCGGTGATGTCCCGGGCGATTCCGCGAAAACCCACTTTTTTCCCTTTATCGTCGAGAATGAGCTTGGCAGAGATTTCAAGAATGCATGTTCGACCGTCTTTGCGGATGATCTCCCAGATGATGTTGGTAATCCCTTTGCCGGTGCGGAATACACGGTGGGTACTTTCAAAAGCTCTTTGAGCGTTTTCTGCGTTCATGAACCGGCGGAAATTTTGGCCCTTTATCTCCGCTTTTTTATATCCAAAAATACGGCATAGCGCATTGTTGAAAAACGTGAAGTTGCCCTTTAGGTCGGTTTCATAAAAGGCATCCGCCACATCTTCGATAAATACGCGGTATCGATCTTGATAGGTTCTCGAGTCTTCAGGATTTCGGTAAAAGTCGTCTGCGTCATCCATAGTTTTTGTAGGACGCGATCCGTGATCAGATTCTTTTTGAGTGTTGGCCATCTTTCGGATGCTTCATTGGGTTTCAGCTAAAACTATAAAGTATTTTCATACCCAATTCGGAGGTCAACCTGCAAGAAAGAAATCGATCTGCACAAAGACTTCGGTAACATGATAAGCGTAAAACCTACAGTTGCATAAAAAACATGACAATGTATAGAAAAAAGAATGATAACAGGTCATTTGAATACATTTAGGTATGGTTCGTGAATAAACTTTTAGTGACTTTGAAAACAATAAGAATTTATCATGTTTTTTTACCCGGAGGGAAAGCCGAGGATGCCTCATCTCCTTCGTTGCCAAGGGCTCGTAGTAAAATATTACAGCTTCGCCCTTGGATGCCTTTGATCTGGGGCATCCTCGGCTTTTGAAACAGCAGGGTTAATTACGTAAGGGCCTTAAACGCCGCCTGGGCCAGGTCGCTGTAAAATTCTATTTGCATTTTATCAATCACTTCATCGGGCAAGGTGGCAAAGTCTTTGCGGTTTATCGTGGGGATCATAACCCGCTTGGCCCCGGAATCCATGGCTACACGCAGTTTATCCCCCAGCCCCTCGACATGGCTGAGAATGCCGTGAAGGCTCATTTCACCCAAAACAACCAGTCCTGCCGCCACCGTTCTTGAAAGAACGGCAGAGACTAGTCCGACAAAGAACGCCACCCCCAAGTCGTGCGCGTCCTTGCCCTGCATCAGGCTGATAACCTGAATATTCGCATCATAGCTGGATAATTCCCGGTCAATTCCGATCTTCTTTGCGTTGGTTTTCAGAAAATCATAAGCCATTTTTGCCGATTCACGAATTTTCTTTGATGATGTCCCGACCAGATTAAATTTCCCCGAACCCACGGATATATTGATCTGAATACGATACAAAGAATAGCGGGTTTCGATTGGATCATAGCCGATTGTAAAGATGTCCCCGGGCGGCAGGGGCGTGTCAGGAATAAGCTGGATATTCCCTAATTCAGGGCAGCCCACAAAGAACTCTTC
>Ga0066636_10002162_pt1 | contig 12428 bp, 12 predicted proteins | sample CryGeyCG2014_080_2_FD_62736 | JGI IMG/M metagenome (GOLD analysis project Ga0066636, IMG submission 62736) | Groundwater microbial communities from aquifer - Crystal Geyser CG07_land_8/20/14_0.80 | ecosystem: Environmental > Aquatic > Deep subsurface > Groundwater | place: USA: Utah: Grand...
CATAAAAAGAGAAGTCCCTTGGATATAGCGTGAAAGATTAGGAGCATAATGCCCACAGCTATGGCTAACGGAGTATTTATGCCAGCACAAAGTATGATGAGACCGAGATTGCCAATTGTGGAATAAGCCAGAACCCTCTTTGCTTCGCTCTGGCTTATAGCTAGTATGGCGGTAGCTAGGAAGACTGCGCCACCATAAATAGCTATAAGGGTGGAAAGGTGGGTGCCTTGAAAGCCAGGAGCAACACGGAGCACAAGATAAACTCCGGCGTTAACCATGGTGCTGGAATGCAGTAAGGCGGAAACTGGTGTGGGGGCAACCATGGCTCCCAGTAACCAGCTCTGAACCGGGAGTTGCGCTGCCTTGGTGAAACCAGCCAGACATAGTAGAGCGAAGGGCAAAAGAAAGAGGGGACCGGCTGAGGCGCCATTACTGATGACTTCCATCAACGAAATCGTGTTAAGTGAGCTGTTCCACAGGAACATGATGGCCAGGCTGAAGCCAACGCTACCAATAAGGCACATCCATAAGGCGCGGAAGGCGTTGGTTATGGCAATGGGAGTTCCATCATGGCGAATCAAGCCCCAGCAGGCCAACGTGGTCATTTCCCAGAAGAATCCCAGCCAGAGTAGATTATTGGCGAAGACCAGTCCGTTCATAGCACCCAGAAACATGAGCATAAAGAAGAAGAACCTCGGCTGTGTTGTCTCCTTAAGCTCCCCGAGATGCATACGGTGCTCTTCATGGTCTCTCATATACCTTATGGCATAAACACAGATAAGCGAGCCTATAATGGAAATGATTAGGCACATGATTATGGATAGATGGTCAATATAGAGGGCAGGGGCAACTTCCAATGGCGTGTGTGGCGCCCAGGAAAATTCAAAAATTGCTAAGGGGATACCCGCGGCTAAGGTTAAAACTATGGTGAGGATATTATGTCGAGATATACCTCTTTGGGCAATATCCCTAATAGCCACAAAGATAAAAAATGCCAATATGACATAATTAAAAACTAAAATGACCGAATCCCATGTAGGAGCAGGCGAATACTCTATGGGAAAAGAACCTTGGCGTAGGAAAAGGATGGAGCTTATTACGAGAACCGCAGCGGTAAGAGAAACAATGCCGCCTCTAGCTCTGTGGTTTTTAATCGGTAGGCAAATAAGACCAGCGATGATAGGAAATAGAATAGCTAGGCCCACCAAAGTGCCAATCACCAGCTATTACCTCCAAACATGACGTGGACTATTGTAAATCAGTGTTTTGGATAATGCAAGCGTTTTTGCACAAAAATTCTAAAAAACTAAATTTTTGCCCATAATTCACCAAATGCCTGATTGCTCTCCAGCCAGGTCATATCTTCAGCTTTGTATGCCTGTCTATTCGGGCGAAGGCTGGGAATGGTACTGAGCAACACATTTCATTTTAATCGAATTGGAATAGCAGGGATGTTGGTATGAGGACAAAGATAGTCTATAATGCAGTTTTGGGAGTTTACCGCATGATCTCTGTGGAAGAAGCTCTGGAGAAGATTTTGAGCTATGTTGAGGTTCTGGAGCCCGAGCGGAAGCCTATTCTGGATTGCTTGGGGCAGGTTCTAGCTGAGGATATCTATTCCACTATAGATATTCCCCCGCTGGATAATTCCGCTATGGATGGTTATGCTCTGCGAGCTGAAGATACCCAGGGTGCCAGTAAATCGTCCCCCGGATATTTAAACGTTATCGGAGAGGTTGCTGCTGGGTCTCTGCCCACGAAAAAGGTCAGGCCGAGGACGGCTATCCGTATTATGACGGGGGCGCCATTACCGGAAGGGGCTGATGCCGTGGTTCGATTTGAGGACACTGATGAAGTTAGCCGTAAATTATCCGGCGGTGACCTTTCGCAAATCGGTATATTGTGCCAGGCGAAGAAGGGATTGAATGTCCGCTATAGGGGCGAGGACATTGCCAGGGGAGGCTTAATTCTTAAAAAAGGAACGGTGCTTCGCCCTCAAGAGATAGGAGTGCTGGCTTCTCTGGGGCGCTCTACTGCGATGGTTATCCGTCGCCCGATTGTGGCTATTCTAGCTACGGGGGATGAGCTTATTGGAGTTGACCAGCCATTAGCTCCCGGTAAGATTTATGATAGCAACACTTATACCATTGCCGCCGAAGTCTCTCGCTATGGTGGGATTCCCAAAATCCTGGGCATAGGACGCGATTCGGTTCAGTCTCTAACTGAGAAGATAGATGAGGGGTTGGACGCAGATATGCTCATTACCTCTGGCGGTGTGTCTAAGGGAGACTACGATATAGTAAAGGATGTCCTGGCAGAGCGTGGGAAGATTGGCTTCTGGACGGTTTGTATGAAGCCCGGAAAACCGCTTGCCTTTGGGATTATGAAGAAGATGGAAGGAAGAAGGAAGAGGAAGGTGCCTCATTTGGGATTGCCGGGCAACCCCGTCAGTTCCATGATTACCTTTGAACAATTCGCCCGTCCCGCAATACTGAAAATGATGGGGAAGGGGGCTCTTACAAAGCCAGCTATCCGAGCGATTATTGAGGATGATGTTGCAAATACTGATGGCCGCCGCCTCTTTGCCAGGGTGATGGTAACCAAGCGTGGTGGTCAATACTATGCCTCCGTCACCGGTCCCCAGGGCTCAGGAATCCTTACATCCATGACTAAGGCCAATGGTTTGGCTATTATCCCCGAAAGTAGCAAGGGGGTAAAGGCCGGAGACATGGTCGAGGTGCAAATGCTGGATTGGGGAGAGGAACAAGGAGAGGTGAAAACGTTGCCGATTGTTTCCATCGTGGGCAAATCGCAATCTGGTAAAACAGTGCTTATGGAGCAACTTATTGCCGAGTTTAAAAGAAGAGGATACAAAGTCGCTGCTTTAAAGCATAGTCGAGGCGGGATGGAAATAGACCGGCCCGGAAAAGATAGCTGGAGGTTTACTCAAGCGGGCAGCGATGCCGTGCTTGTTAGCTCGCCTGACAAGCTCGCCTTCATTAAGAATTTAAACCACGACCTTAATATTGAGGAAATTCTGCCCATTGTTGGCCCTGAATTCGACCTAATCCTTGCCGAAGGATTCAAGAAAAGCAAAATTCCTAAAATCGAAGTGCACAGAAAAGAACTCGGAGATGACTTATTGTGTTCCCCCGAGGAACTTTCAGCCATTGTCACTGATGGGTCATTGGCTACTGATATAGCTCAGCTTCCATGGGGTGATACAGTAACAGTAGCTGATTTCATAGAAAAGAATTTTGTGTTGAAAAGCCAGAGCAGTGCCTTTCTACCCCCGGGAAGGAAGAGGGTTAGGTGAAGGAAATGTTTACCGTAGGGATATTGACCATCAGTGACAAAGGCTCAAGAGGGGAGCGTCAGGATAAAAGTGGAGAGGCTATTCATGAAATCCTTTCCAGTATGGATGTTCGCATTGGAAATTATGATATCATTCCTGATGAGAAGGAACTTATTGTTGAAAAGCTGGTTAAGTGGGTAGATGAAGACAATTTAGACGTGCTCATCACCACGGGTGGAACAGGACTCACTCCTAGAGATGTTACTCCGGAGGCGACTCTTGCTGTGGTGGATAGAATTGTCCCCGGTTTTGCCGAGGCGATGAGGGCTGAGAGCCTGAAGAAAACTCCCATGGCCATGCTCAGTCGAGCAGTTGTGGGCACTCGTGGAAAATGCTTAATTATCAACCTGCCGGGAAGCCCCAAGGCAGTACGTGAATGCCTTCAAGTGATACTGCCAGTGCTGCCTCATGCTGTGGAAACGCTTAAAGGCCAAGCAGGCGAGTGTGGCATAGTTCAAACTTAAGTCCAGGATATGTCTCCAGCCTGCCCCGATTCCATCGGGGTTACTCAACCACATAAATCCCGACACAATTTTACCTGTTTAGAGATTGCTTCGTCCCGATTTATCGGGACGAAGCAATGACGAAGGGGATGTGTCATTGCAAGCGATTAGATTTTAGATGATTTAAATCGACAGGGTGTTTTAATATTTTAAAAATGATATACTAAAAGAGCCATGTCTCAATCTTATGTTTGCCAGTTACTGCGGGGTGTTGTGGAGCCTTTGTTGCTCTTTATTATAGGCGAATTACCCATACATGGCTATGAGCTTGCCAGAGAACTGGAGCGAAGGAGCGAAGGCTACTTTCATCTTACAGCAAGCACCCTTTACTCCGCATTACGCCGTTTGGAGAGCAGAGGACTCGTGTCAAGCTCGTGGCAGCTAGTTGCCAAGCAAAGGCGCCGATGTTATGAGTTGACGGAGAAAGGTCATCAGATTCTGGCTGAAGAATTAGCTCAATGGGAGAAGTTTCTTGGTGCTACTGAGAGAGTTATAGACAGCCAGTGAAGTGGAAATTCAAATCTTAGGGGCCCATCAGCTCGAGTTAAAAGGAACACGGTTAACTTCTCTATTGATTGATGGCACTTTGGTTGTAGATGCTGGTGGACTTACCTGTGCCCTGTCTCTGCCCGAACAGAAAAAGATAAAAACCGTTTTGCTTACCCATCACCACTTCGACCATACTCGGGATCTAGTTACTCTGGCTGCTAATGCTGCTTACTACTGGCAAGGGCAAGTAGTAGTTTACGCTCTGCGCTACACGCTTGATATTGTCACTACCTGCCTCCTTGATGGCAAGATATATGCCAATTTTCTTGAATATCCCAGTAAAGAGAAACCGACTCTCATACTTGAGGCTATTGAGCCTTATAGCAGAAAAACCATTGCTGGTTATGATGTTTTAGCAGTGCCGGTAAGGCATTCCGTACCTACTGTGGGCTATCAAATCACCTCTTCGGATGGTAAAAACCTGTTTTACACCAGCGATACCACAGTAGGAATATCTGATTGTTGGCAGCATATTTCTCCCCAGTTGCTTATTACTGAAGTTGCCGGACCTAATAAGTATGGAGACTGGCTCAAGAAAGCTGGTCATCTTTGTGCTGAGTTTCTAAGAGAGGAGCTCATACAATTTCGCCGACTCAAGGGGTATCTACCTCGCGTCATTGTTATTCATATTGGGAATCCTTATGAACAGGAGATTAAGGAAGAAGTGGCTCAAGTAGCTCAGGAACTGGAAGCAGATATAAGCCTGGGCTATGAAGACATGAAGGTCACCTTGTAAGCGCCACCCACGGAGTCACTGCTCTTCTTTCCTGCTGGCAAGTCCCGACTAGTCGGGATGGCTCGTGCCTCAGGGCTGGCGCCATGGCAAGAGTTGCTATGGCGCCAGCAGTTTTCTTCAGCCTACCTTGGGTAGTTCAAGCTGGGCCTTCCTTACTTCTTCCTCAGGATAGGCATAATCCTCAAGCTGCCCCGACAGGTATTTCTCATAGGCACCCAGGTCAAAGTGCCCGTGGCCGCTATGGGCTATCAGGATGGTCTTTGATTTACCTTCTTTCTTGCACTTAAGGGCTTCATCAATAGCTACCTTGATATTGTGGCAGGGCTCAGGAGCGCTGATAATGCCCTCGACACGGGCAAACTGTACCCCTGCCGCAAAGGCGGCAGTTTGAGGCACAGCTACGGCTTCAACCAACCCCAGTCTATAGAGGTGACATATAGTAGGTGCCATCCCATGATAGCGCAGTCCACCGGCATGGATTGGTGGTGGCACAAAGCCGTGCCCCAGGGTATGCATTTTAATCAGGGGAGTTAACCCCGACATGTCACCAAAATCATAGGCATAAAGTCCTTTGGTCATGCTGGGACAGCTTTCCGGCTCACAACAGATGATGCGCATGTCTGGCTTCTTGCCGCTAATCTTATCCCGAATCCAGGGGAAGAATTGCCCGGCAAAGTTTGAGCCGCCGCCAACACAGCCGACGATAATATCAGGGTAGGCGTCTGCCATCTCCATTTGCTTCCGGCATTCCTCGCCGACGATGGTCTGATGAAGCAGGACATGGTTAAGCACGCTGCCAATCGAATACCTGTAGTCTGGACGGCTTGCCATGTACTCTATTGCCTCGCTAATAGCCAGGCCTAAACTACCAGGACAATCAGGCCATTTTTCCAGCATAGCTCGCCCTGACTTGGTCTCGGGACTGGGGCTGGGGACACAGTTGGCCCCCCAGGTCTCCATGGCGATGCGCCGATAGGGCTTCTGGTCATAGCTAATCCTGACCATAAACACCTTGATGTCTAGACCGAAGAATGCCCCGGCTAAACTCAGGGCACTGCCCCACTGACCGGCACCGGTCTCAGTGCTTAAGCCCTTGAGTCCTTGTTTCTTGGCGTAGTATGCCTGAGCGGTCGCCGTATTGGGCTTGTGGCTCCCCGCCTGGTTTGTCCCTTCATACTTGTAGAAAATCTTGGCTGGCGTATCCAGAGCCTTCTCCAGCCGATATGCTCGATGCAACACCGTTGGCCTCCAGGTGCGGTAAACCGCCTGCAATTCCTCAGGGATTTCAATCCAGCGGTCTTTCCTGTTGAGTTCCTGCTCGGCACACACCCTGGGAAATAGACCGGCTGCGTCCTCTACGGTTGCTGGCTTCCCCGTTCCCGGGTGCAGCACGTGTGGCATATCCCCGGGCATGTCGGCCATAATGTTGTACCAATGAGTGGGCATTTTCTTTTGGTCCAGAAAATACATTCCTTTCTCCATTTTGTTCTCCTTTCTATCTCATATTGGGGCTGACTACGTTAAGAATAGCTAGAGCATGTTCACCTCCTAGTTTTTTCTACCATTCTATTGATCAAAGCCGCTCGTAAGCTTGACGCAAAGGCTTTGAGAGAAGAGAAGGTGGTATCTTCCTCCATCAACTGTATGATGCGGCTGCCCACAATGACGCCATCAGCTACCTTGGCTACTCTTCGGGCTTGCTCGGGGGTGGAGATTCCAAAGCCCACGCAAAGAGGCTTTTCAGTCCTTTCTCTCACCTTGGCTACGAAGCTTTTCAGTTTAGAGACTCCTTTCTAAGTTAGTATTTTTGGTTTGTCGTGCTTGATATTCGATTCAATATCTGGCCCCCTAGGGGGCCACCACCTTTGTTGAAGGATAACCACTTCGTTACTCCAAATAAAAAACCTCTCGCCAAGGGGCGAGAGGTTTAACCTTCGCGGTGCCACCCTTTTTCGGCCTTTTCGGCCATCTCTTTTCAGGTACAGCCTAATTTGGCGATACCCTGGACTGTGATAACGCTGCCCCTGCGGCAAAGCCTACTAGATGTTAACCTTTCGGTTTGCGGCTCCCAGGTCCATTCCAGCCTCGCGCAAGTATCGGCTCACACCTTCCCCGACTCTCTGCACTCCGCCTTAAGCTGTACTAGTCCTGTTCTCAGCCTTTTCCCATATTTAATTATTTAAAATATAAATCTTGTCCTTTAGTTTGTCAATAGCGTGATTTAAATGGGGCCTAATTTGCCAAATTCTGCAAGTACAAAGTGGGCTCAGTGGACGGAACAAAGAACTTTTAAGTTGGCTTTCAGCCTAGTCTCGCATTAACGCAATAAACTCTTCTCTCGATAGGTCAGCATCTCTAATCAAAGCTCTCAATAATCCCCGGCCCAATTCTTTGTGCCTTGGCACGGAGAGCCTGCCTCTCGACGGGTGTAGCAAAATCATATGGCTGCCTTCAGTATGGTCCCAAACATAGCCAATCTTGCGCATTGCTTTAACGAAATCGTCTCCTGATATTATAGGCAGGCGAGCCACTTAGACCGCTACCTCCACCTCTTCCACCTCTGTGATAGAGGGGATTGGCTCCCCATGCTTGCGCATGCTAGCTATATAGCCTCGAATAGCCTCCTTGATGTTGGCGATGGCTTCTTCTCTAGTTTCCCCCTGCGAGTGACAACCCGGAAAAGTAGGACAACTGGCTACAATGAAACCGTCTTCGTCCTCCTCAAGTGTCACCAGAAGCTTAGCAATGCCATGGCCAGCTAAATTAACGGTGCGCACTAACCAAAATGGCTGATCTAATATGGTAAAAGACTCAGCTTGAAGAGTCTGGAACTTCATACTCTCCTCCTACGGAAATTCGCTATATTGCCCGCACTTCGGGCAGTGCACCACAATATTCTTAATCTGCCCTCGGCGTATCTTCTCTGCTAGGACAGCTCTGCAGTGACCGCATATGTAGTCAGACTCTCCATCACCCTTAAAAACAGGGCTAACTTTAGACTCTATTACCGTCCGAGTTCCCTCAGAAGGTTTGGGAATAATCTTTAATTTTATTTTCATGATATTCTGCGACCTTTCATGCTAACTCTTGCTAAACTTTTGCAACCAGTGGGCCATTGTGGACTCGAACCACAGACCCCGGTCTTATCAGGACCGTGCTCTAACCAACTGAGCTAATGGCCCTCGGCAGGCAAAATATAGCTTTTGTGGGAGTGGCTGTCAAGCTATTTAAACCATGGACATGAATATGCCAGCAACCACTGCGGTGGCGATGCACCCCGCCATGTTGGGACCCATGGCGTGCATCAGCAAGAAGTTTCTGGGATTGGCCTTTTGCCCCTCTACCTGAGCCACCCTGGCCGCCATGGGAACCGCGGAGACACCCGCTGCACCAATCAAAGGGTTTATCTTCTCTTTTAAGAATAGATTGGCTATCTGCGCTCCCCAGATGCCACCAGCAGTGCTAAAGGCAAAGGCTATTATAGTCAGACCAATAATCATCAAAGTTTTGGGATTGAAAAATACTACCGCTGGCATCAGTGACCCAACAGTTAGCCCTAATAGAAATGTTAACACATCTATAAATACGCCACCTGCCGATGCTGCTAACCTATCAGTGACGCCGGTAACAGATAGCAAATTACCAAACATGAGCATGCCGACAAGAGGTAAGCAAGTAGGGATGAACAAGCCAGCAACTACAATGACCGCTATGGGAAATATAATCTTCTCTAACTTGGAAACCTCTCGTATCTGAGGCTTCATATATATCTGGCGCTCCTTCTTCGTGGTAAGCAATCTTATTATCAGTGGCTGGATTATGGGTACCAGTGCCATGTAAGAATAAGCTACCAGCGTGATGGGGCCCAGCAAGTGAGGTGCCTTAGCTACAGTAAGATAAACCGTAGGAGGGCCATCGGAGCCCCCGATAATACCAACACAGACAGCTTCGTTTATGGTGAACCATCCTGTAAGGTAAGCAATAAGGAACACGACGAAAATTCCTAGCTGGCCTGTGGCCCCAAATATGAAGGACAAAGGGCGAGATATAGCCGGGGAGAAATCTGCCAAGGCACCAAGACCGAGGAATATAAGCAAGGGAATTATTTCGCTCCTTACCCCATATTGATATAATAGGTTTAGCAGTCCTATTTTCCCTTCGGCTATCTCCTTCAGCCCACCTGAGGCTGGCAGCGGGATAACACCGGGCTCTGCTGGGGAATAGACCATTAATCCAGAAAAAGGTATATTGACCAAAATCATGCCCGCACCTATGGGCAGTAACAAAAACGGCTCCATCTTCTTAGCCACGCCAAGATAGATGAGCCCACCTCCGATGAGGAGCATCAGGATATTGCCCCAGGTTAGCCCGCCAAAAGCCATTTGATATAAGCCAAACATCTTAGTTCACACCTTCACCGATAAAGTTCAGTCCTTATCCCTTGGGGCTCTTCTTCGCATCACAAACCCTATCAGCCAAATTACAATACTTAGAATCGCCAAGACGAGGAGAGTAGAGCCAAAACCGCCGCCACTGATTTTTGTCACTAATTCCCAGTCTATCATCTTAGCCTTGTTCCCTTTCCTGCCAGAGAAGAGCTGCGGTACGCTTTATGACTTCGTAACTGAAACCACGGTAAGTAAGATAACTTGATAGGCGGCGGTAAAAGTCTGGATAATCTAGATGGGCAAGAGCTGGCATACGGCTAGAAGCTAGCTTATAAGCAATCTCTTCATCATCTATGTTCTTGGTCACCTGTTCAATGATTTCTGCAGCTACTTTTTTATCGCTTAATTCCTTTCTTATCAATCTTTTGCTCTTAGGCCTGAAGGATAAGCGGTTCTCTGTCCAGAATTGGGCGAAGGCGAAATCATCGCTCAAGTTTTGTTCCTTGAGTTTGGCAATTGCTTTCTCTGCTACTTCATTAGCAAAACCGCGTTTGTGAAGCCACTGCCTGATTTCCCCTTCGCTGCGCGGGCGATAACTGAGATAATAGTAGGATGCATTGAGGCAGTCCTGCAAGGAATTACTATCTGTCAACTGGCCTCTTCCTGAATTACATCAAGCTTCTTGTGAGAAGGTTTCTGAACCTTCTCTTGGAGAGATGCTGGGAATAGCTGTTGAAGCTCTTATTGCGCTTTCTAGTCGTGAAGCTAGTTCGGAGTGTTGCCTCAGGTAATCCTTGGCATTTTCCCTGCCCTGCCCCAACTTCGTATCACCGTAAGTAAAGAAGGCGCCAGCTTTCTTTATCAAGCCTGTTGCCACCCCAAGGTCAACCAGATTTCCCTCTTTGCTTATCCCGTGATTAAACATAATATCAAATTCAGCGCTGCGAAAGGGAGGAGCGACCTTATTCTTAACCACCCTGGCCTTTACCCTTGTGCCTACGATTTCTGTGCCCTGCTTGATGGAATCACCCCGCCTCAAATCTATCCTCACCGAACTATAGAACTTAAGCGCCCTGCCCCCGGGAGTTACCTCAGGATTACCGAAAACAATGCCCACCTTTTCTCGCAACTGGTTAATAAAAACAACCGCTGTTTTAGACTTACTGATAGCAGCACTCAATTTTCTCAGTGCCTGGGACATCAATCGTGCCTGCAAACCAATATGAGCATCGCCCATCTCGCCTTCTATCTCAGCTCTGGGCGCTAGGGCGGCTACGCTATCTATGACTATTACATCTACACCACTGCTTCTCACCAGGGTTTCAGTAATTTCCAGAGCTTGCTCGCCGGTGTCAGGTTGAGAGATAAGTAAATCGCGCAGGTTGACACCGCAGTTAGCGGCATAGCTAGGGTCCAAGGCATGCTCAACATCAATATATGCAGCAATACCGCCAGTTTTTTGAGCTTCAGCGATTATATGCTGGGCAAGTGTAGTTTTACCCGAAGCCTCAGAACCAAATATCTCGGTAACTCGTCCTTTAGGTATGCCACCTATTCCTAAAGCCAAATCAAGAGCCAGTGCCCCGGTGGGAATGGCATCTCCAGCTACTCTGGCTGGAGCTTCGCCTAACTTCATAATCGAACCTTTGCCATATTGCCTCTCGATTTGCTCAATGGCCAATTCGACTGCTTTCTCTTTCTCAGTAGCCACTCTATCAATATTGTATCATGGAGACCATAACCCAATCAATGGGAGAATAATGCCGGGTCGGCACTTTTAGCGTGAGAATTTGCCTGAGTTTACCACTGTCGCTAAAAAGCAAAGCTTTTCTACTTGTAGCCCAGGAGCTCCTCTAAGCCTTTAGCCTGTTCCACGTGATAAGGACCTACTCTAGTGCGGCGAACTTCTACTACAGTAGCGCCCACCCCGAGTTTCTCTCCGATATCATGAGCAAGACTTCTAACGTAAAATCCCGAAGACACCTCGCAGGCGAAAGCAAAATAGGGAAACTGGAACTCCTTGAGCTCCAGAGAATAAATGCTTACCTTTTTAGGTGGTATGTCTACGCTGATACCCTTTCTGGCTAGTTGGTAAGCTTTTCGTCCCGCCATTTTTTTAGCTGAAAAAGATGGAGGGGTCTGCCAAATATCACCATGAAATTCCTTCAAGGCCCCTTCCAATTCCTCTCTAGTTACTGCGTTATCGTTTCGCCGTAAAACCCTTCCTTCAGAGTCAAAAGTGTCTGTCTCGATACCGAGAACAGCCTTAACTTCGTAAGCCTTGTCCAGCTTAAGAAATAAGGATGCGTTTTTCGTGTACTTGCCAGTGAGAACAACTAAAAGCCCCGTAGCTAAGGGGTCTAAGGTTCCCGTATGCCCAGCCTTCACATTGAACCTTTTTCTTATCCGCTCTACCACTCGGGTGGAGGTAAGCCCTTTAGGCTTATCCACCAGTAGCATTTTGTCCATCCCCGTAAGTATACAAGAAAACCTGGAGCTTATCACTCGCCGAGGCTTGTTTAAAAATGTGGGTTTTGACAGGTTTGCCAGCTAATGCTATCATAACTTATACAAAGTAGAGTGCAGCCAAAGTTGATGGTAGCAAGATGGTTAATTTGGTTGGGGAGGGGACCTAGGGGGTGGTAATAGGTGGATGCCGCCGATAGTTGGCTTTTATTAGCTTTTCTGGTTTGCTTGGCTCTTTCAGCTTTCTTTTCCAGCGCTGAGGCAGCTTTTATTTCCTTGTCTAAAGCTGGTAGTAAGCTGGTGGCACATGTCGTTTACTCAGGGTGAGCATTAAAGATGAACATTAACAGCCTCTTTGTGATATTGTTTTTCCTCTGTCTTGGGTGTGCCGCTTTTTTCTGCAGTGCTGAGACTGCTTTCATTGGTATACA
>Ga0066636_10002164_pt1 | contig 12424 bp, 13 predicted proteins | sample CryGeyCG2014_080_2_FD_62736 | JGI IMG/M metagenome (GOLD analysis project Ga0066636, IMG submission 62736) | Groundwater microbial communities from aquifer - Crystal Geyser CG07_land_8/20/14_0.80 | ecosystem: Environmental > Aquatic > Deep subsurface > Groundwater | place: USA: Utah: Grand...
ACGGCAATAGTTGCGACTATGAAAAATATTGTTAGTTCAATCATTTAATTTCTCCCTTATCTATGATGATAGCCCAGAAAAACATAGTTATGGAAAAAACCAAACCACAAAGAAATAGGTGCCATGGAATTATGACCGTCGAGATAAATTTTCCTATAACCAGCGCACCGAAAGATAACGTTCCAACGTTTATAAGAATTTTGCTGATATTTTCCAGTTGTTTTGGTGTCAATTCCATGTACTGAATAATAGCGTAGGATAAGAAAAGAGTCAATATAATTATTCAGCACTGACGCATAAATAATTATTAAACTATCGGATAACATCAAGATGTCGATAACACTTCAAAATTAAAGTTTTTCCTGATCTCTGACAACTGACACCCGTGAACTGTTACTCCGAAGGAAAGCTATTGGAAAAGGGGATGACGTAGTAGCCCGGTGACACCCTATACTGCCCCAGGTCTTTTGCAAGAACCGGCTCCTGTCCGAAAGACGAATCCATCATCAGTTCGATCTTCATGTCCAGGCTGTTCCCCTTTATATTCCCGTTTACTCTGGCGTATACGCCTCTCCCTTCGAGGGTCAGGGATTTTACAGTGATCGTTTTTTCTATCGTCAGGCTTCCCCTGATACTCTGGAATAAATCCAATGGCAGAAAATCAACGCCGGGAAAGGCGCCCTCAAACCTCGCCTCCCGTATGGAAAATCTTGCCTCCCCGGTATCATCCATCAGGTGAAGGTCAAAGCCGAGGTTCCCGTTCCCCCGGATCCCAAACCGCTCAAGAGCCGGTATGCCGTTGATGTTAATGCCGTCTCCGTTGACGTTTATGGCCCTGCCCCCTCCCGTGCCCTGGCCCCTGAGACCGATGACCCCGTAAACCCTGCCGCGGTTTACGCTGCCGCTAAAGTCCAATTGAGGCTTAAATTTAAGGAGTGAAAGGAAAACGATCCCGGCATGGAGATCGTTGACGCTGACGACGGGGAAGTTTTTTTCAGTTAAAAAATGCATTTGTCTAACGCTGAAATTGTAGAGGAGTCCCTTGCTGAAACCCATGATACTGACCTTCATTCCCTGTCTCCCCAGGACATCTTCCATGTGACGAATAATCAAGGCCTCGGGAAGAGCCACCCACCACAGCCCTATCAATACAAAGGGGATCGCTATTATGGCAATGACGGCTTTTTTCATCGGAGACCGGCGGCGGGGCTGGTGAACAGTGAAACAGTGATGGTTACGTCCAGAAGCTCCGGTTTTTCAAAGGATTTCTTGAGGGCTACTTTTTGAATGGATATAAGCAGGGGGGCATTCTCCAGTTTATAGAATATATTGACCAGTTCATTCATGTTAACCTTCTCCATCTGAACTTCAGCGGTCTCCTCATTCAGCTGACCCTTGATCTCCCTGTCCCCGATCCCCCTGATGGATTTCATCTTTCCTTTGACACCCAGAGATACGAAAACATCGTCCAGGGCCTGGGCAATGCCGCTTGTCTTTGTCAGAAACCTCTTCTGTTCGATACTGCCGACCTGCTCTTTCAGCGATCTGTACTCGGCACTGAGAATGGAAAACTCAGTGAACCTGGTCTTGAGCTGAGAGAGATCTCTGCTCGATGCCCTCTCCCAGGTAAGGGCAGGGATAATGAGGACGTAGAGGCCTACTAAAAGGGCTGACAGGAGGAGGACCCGGTTGCGTGGCATCCTGCCGCTAAGGTAATGCCTTATATCCGAAAGGACCTTCTTGATTTTCATCGGCATCTTCCCCTGGCGACCACAGTAAAGAAAAGTTTTCCGTTTGCCGCTGGTTTCACCTCTGAAACGGACACATCTGACAGGTATTCGGATAGTCTTGCCTTCGCATGATTGACAGCCTCCATCGAGACCGCCTCCGCCTTCAATTTGATGAGGCCTTTTTCAAGGTCAATTTCATTGTACACCGCGCCATCGGACCTTTTCTCTGATAGATCCATGAGAAATTGAAGAGGATTTACACCCAGCAACAGATCGCCATTTTCTTTCATGTCTTTTATATGAGACTTCATCTGATAGAGCTCATCGGCTATCTTTTTTTCACCTGGGAAAAGGCCTGCGTAGGCGTCTCTCATCTCGCGCTTGATGACCGACACCTCTTGCCCTGTCGTGATCGTCCTGAAGAGGAGGTCTGCATTGATCACCAGGGCCAGCACTATCCCGATGACGGCGGTCTTTTTCAGACGTCTCCACATTTTTTCCGTATCCCTTGTATAGGCAAAGGGACCGGCCCTGAGATTGATGGTATAAGCGGAAAGCTCTTCCTTTGCGGCTGCGATCCGATCCGCCGCCTCCGATTTTTCCGGGTTCAGGAGCCGCCAGGCGATGCCTTCCTTTCCTGCTCCGACAACGGGCCGAAGGTCCAGGGATGTGACAATCCTCGGGTCTATGTCCCGTCGAGCAAGTTTTGTTAACAGATTGTTGAGGGTCTTTCTTTCGACGTATGCGACGAGGACTTCGGCGCTGTCCTCACCCCGGTCCAGGATGATGGTATCAAAGACCACATTCGCCGAGCCGCCGGTGATCAGATTGTCCAGTTCGAAGGGGATAACTTTCTGCAATTTCTCCCTGTCGGTAAAGGGGAGATTCAGTATTCTGAAGTTCAATACCTCTATGGGGATACTCAAATAGAATTCTCCGATATCGGCTGTTTCGGGCTGAGAGGCGTATTCCAGGGTCTTTTCAAAGCGGTATTCCTCTCCATCGCTTGTGAATAGGTAAATGAAAACACCCCCGGTCTCCTGTTCGTCTTCTCCCCGAGACAGGAATCCCGCCAGGCCGCCGGCACTCTGGGGGTGGATATCAATGAATCCGATTTTTTTCATTGTTTCTTAAGTCTCCTGCCAGTAGCTGATAAGGAGGCCGTCGCCTTTTACGGCTATGACACATTCTATGACCCTTTTGATCCGGTCCTCTTCAGCCACAGAGGTGATGCGGAAGTTTGAAGCCTTCACGGTGATCTTGTTCATCAGGGATTGCCCCAGAGGCCCTTCAAAACCGGCAACCTTTACAAGGTCACTGACCCTGTTAAACGGCTCAAGGGCCCTGTAATTTATCACCCTCTCGGCAAGGGCCTCCGTAATGTTATCATCGAGAGACATGATGACGGCACGGGAGGCGGTGTTGATGTTGATGAGATTATTGTATGCCTGTTCGATTCCGTAGACCGTCACCAAAGGCGAGAGCTTATCGTAGGCCTGGGAATCAATCCCCTTGACGAGCAGAAGTTCGTCCACACTGTCCAGATAGTCGTTCTTCGCCCCCTCCTCTCCGTCCCTCCTTCGCGGTTCGAGATCCCGGTCTATCCAGTCGGCGACCCTGTAAGCAATGTCTTCATCGAGGTTCAGATTTTTTAACAGCCTTATAAAGGAATTGAAGGCTGCTTCGTTCGTCGTCCCGTTGGGCCAGATGAGAGAGTTGAGGTTGAATTTCCCATTTTCGTCCACCACCCTGATGACGACCTTTCCGGAGAACCCCTTGAGGATGTTTTCCACTGGCATTTCAACGCTGCCCGGATAGGTGTAAGAATAGCGGTTTTGGTTTTCCGATATCATCTTTGTAGTCAGGGAGATTCCCGATTTAGCGGCTAAAGAAAGCTTTTGGGCTTCTCTCCAGTTATAGAGACCTGCGTTTGTGGTATAGACACCATAAACGAACTCGACCACCATGGCCGTTATCATCGCCAGTATCAGCAGGGTAAGAACCAACGCCATACCCTTTTCCGAACCCATCATATCGTTCTTCCGATCCGTGGCCTTGCAATTTCGGAGATAGAAAAGGGCATCCTGGAATCGCCCTCTTTTCCCTTGTCCTTTATGAACACCTCAAGGGTGATCTTCACCTCTTCGGGGACGCTCTTTGTTAAACGACTGTCCCAGGTCTTTACCCACATGTCATTGAGTTTTACCTCCAGGGTAAAAGACGCTACGTCTTCCAGAAGGTCCATCCCTTTGTCTTCCGAGGCATGGGTAAATGCCGTGGTCATACTTTTTATGATGATTAATCTCCCGTCCCTTTCTACCACAGCATATTTGATATTCGACAGCCCTTTTATAAAAGGGGATAACGACGTCACAATTATCTGGGAGGTCTGCCTTCCATAATAATCCCGATCATCGATTTTAAAGACCGTATAGGGCTTGTTCTCCGAATAGACGGCGGATTCAATCTCCCTTTTAAGGGTATCCAGGAAAAAACGGGCCTCCTGAAGCTTCAGGAGCGATTTATCTGCCACATCCAGTGCCCTGTAGGAGAGAAAGAAGGTAGTGTAAAGCGCCACCAGCACAAGAGAAAAAATCCCTACTGCAACAAGAACCTCTAAAAGGGTAAATCCTCTCTCGGAACACAGAAAAGCCTCTTTCTTTGGCCCTCCAGTCACAGCGCACCGGCGGATTTCATCCACCCTTGCGCATGAGTTCGGAAAGGTCCATGCTTTCCTTCTCCTTCTTGACAACGACCCGTATCTCCTTCATTCCCGGGAAAGCGGAATCCTCGATAAATGTCTCATAAGAAACGCCGATATTCGGTTCGGGGAAATTACCCCTGCTTACCTGTGGGTTTCTTTCCATTTCGTAAATCTTTTCTTTGGCAAGGTTCGTAAGCGTTGTGACGGTCACCTGCCGCTCGGCTATCCCCAGGTGATAATTCAGGGTGTAAATGAGGGTCATCAGGAGTCCTCCGACAATAGCAAGACTGATCATGACCTCAAAAAGGGTAAAACCCCTTCCCCCCATGAACAGGTTGTCAGGTTCACGGTTCACGGTTGGTTACCTTGCGCTCTTCATATTGATAGTTAATGAATCCACTGCTGTACTCTACATTCAAGGCGCAATAGAGTTCGCTAATATCTTCAAACCGCTCGATATTCATCGTTCTCTAGCCTTGAACCTTGAACCCTGAACCTGTAGTTACCTTTACCCTTCCGCTTAAGGAATTAAAGGTTATAGCCGTTTTAGACTTCTCGCCCTTCAGATAGACGGTAAAACTCTCCGAGGCACCGGTGGGACCGAAAAAAACAATGACCTCCCCGTCCGAGACGGTGCCTCTGGACTGGAGGTGGAGACCGGAGAGATTTGTGAGATTTTCTGTTTTTTCTCCTTCCGGTCCCTTGTAACTCAAGGTCTTCTGTCCGAAATTGATTTTTATCGTATAGGTTTCTTTTGTCGCCAGGGCGCTGTCGTTCATGTATCTCAGTATGGAGGCGACGTTTCCTGCCTCGGATTTCAGATTTCCCTCATCCATGACGGTGAAATAGGGAAAGGAAAAGGCCAGCATCATGGAGACAATGAAGATCACTACGATCAGCTCTAAGAGGGTAAACCCATTATTGCAGATCCCAATTTTTGATATCCGCATATTTGCCCTCTCCGCCTTCTTTGCCGTCATTACCGTAGCTTATGATATCGAAATCTCCGTGCAGCCCCGGCGAGACGTAGATATAGGGGTTCCCCCAGGGGTCCAGGCTTATCTTTTTCTGTTCCAAATAACCACCCTCTTTATACTTCTGCGGTATCCGGCCCGTGGCCGGTTTTTCGATAAGGGCTTCAAGCCCCTGCTGCGTGTCCGGGTAAAAGCCGTTATCCAGCTTGAAGAGTTTCAGGGCGGTCTCGAAGTTTCTGATCTGAATCTTGGCCCCTGTTACCCTCGCCTCATCGGTTCTGCCGATAATTCTCGGCGCGACAATGGCGACCAAAAGGCTCAGAATAAAGACCACGACGATAATCTCAAGGAGGGTAAAGCCCCTGTCGGAGTTCTGTTCAATGATCTTTTTAAATACAGGTGTTTTCTTCATCTGCTGTTCCCTTCATTTTGGTTAGGCTGTAGACTGTAGGCTGTTAGCCTACAGTAGCCTAATAGTCTACAGCCTACAGCCTAATAGCCTAAAGCAGTTACCATTATTTGACCAACTGGTTCAACTGAAAGATGGGTAATAATACGGCAAGGACGATAAAACAGACCACGAGACCCATCAGGAGAATCATGACAGGCTCAAAGACGGAAACGGTGTTGGCCATCTTCCTGTTGAATTCCTCTTCGTAAGATGAAGCCGCTCTGTTCAGTGTTTCCGCAAGTCTTCCCGTCTTTTCGCCCGTTGAGACAAGCTGGATAAAGACCGGTGGAAAACCCCGCAGAGACTGGGAAAGCGGCTGACCTTCCGCTACCTTTTCCCCGGCTTCCAAAATCGATGTCTCCAGTTCCCTGTTGCCGATAGACTTTGCAGAAAGCTTGAGAGATCTCAGCATGGGGAGTCCTCCATCCAAAAGAAACCCCATCGTGCTTGCGAATCTGGAATAATAGAGACTTTGTAGAATGTTGCCGGGTAGTTTGAGAAGGAAGCGGTCTACACCGGCCCTGTGCATCCTCAAAAATCTCCTGACGAATCCTGTTGCAGCGGCCACGAGGATGATCATGGCCCACCAGTATTTTGTAAAGACATCACTTATAAAAATGAGGATGACTGTCATCAGGGGCAACGCACTTTTCGTGTCGGTAAATATCTTCACTATCTTGGGTATGACGAAGGTAAAAAGGAAAGAGAACACAACTATGCTCACACCCATCATGAGAATCGGGTATATCATGGCGGACCGGACCTTTGATCGGAGGGCACTCTGATTCTCCAGAAAATCCGCGAGTTTTACAAGTACCAATTCCAGCGTGCCACTCTCCTCACCGGCATGAACCATATGGATGTAAAATTCCGGAAAGATGCGTCCGTAATCCTCCAGTGCCCGGTAAAGACTTGCGCCGCCCGAGACCCGTTCCTTTATCGTGGTCAGGATATCCCTGTAGCGTCCTTCGTATTCGGCTGAAAGGGACTGCAGGGCATCCATCAGGGGAACGCCTGAGGAGAGGAGGATAGAAAGCTGCCGGGTCATATTCGGCAGAAACGTCTCATTGGTCCTCTGAAGGATGCTCCATTTATGTTTTTTCTGTGCCTCCGATATGTCCGTCGGAAAGATCCCCTTTGCCCTGACACTGTTGATGGCATTCTTGAGCCCTGAAGCCTCAAGGGAACCCTTTGTCTCTGTCCCGTCAGCATTGTATCCTTTATAATGGAATATCGGCATAATCCTTCTGTGTGACCCTTACAACCTCCTGTAGTGTTGTCAGTCCCTTTATGGCCTTATTAAGACCGTCCATGTATAGGGTCTTCATTCCCCTCGTTGTGGCATGACTCTTTATGGTCTGCGAATCAACCTTTGCCGAGATCATCTGCCTTGTCTGGTTGTCTATATAGAGGAGTTCGTATATCCCTGTCCTGCCCGAATAACCGCTTCCCCGGCAGCCCTGGCAGCCCCTTCCCCTGTATAGAACTGACGGCTGACTGGTAACAAAAGGCGGGTCAGGAAAATATGACCTTTCCACGTCTGAAGTTTTATAAGACTCCTTGCAATGGGCGCATATAACCCTTACAAGCCTCTGGGCAACGACAGCCACCAGCGACGATGCCACGAGGAATGGTTCCACCCCTATGTCAACGAGTCTTGTAATGGCGGATGGTGCATCATTCGTGTGAAGTGTGCTCAAGACGAGGTGGCCTGTCAGGGATGCCTGAATGGCAATCTCAGCAGTTTCAAAATCCCTTATTTCACCGATCATAATCACATCCGGGTCCTGCCTCAGGATGGATCGCAACCCGTTGGCGAAGGTAAGCCCCACCCTGGGATTTACATGGATCTGGCCTATACCTTTGAGTTGATACTCAACCGGGTCCTCAACGGTGATGATGTTTTTCTCTTCCGTGTAAATCCGGTTTAATGCTGCATAGATGGTTGTCGTTTTTCCACTTCCCGTGGGACCGGTAACCAGGATAATCCCGCTCGTTCTTGTGAGGAGTTCCTCCATACGCTTTACATCATCCGTGTCAATTCCCATCTCACCAAGACCTATAAGTCCATGTCTTCTATTGAGCAATCTCATAACCACCCTCTCCCCCGAAGAGGTAGGAACGATCGATACCCTGATATCTATATCCTGTCCCCCGATGAGAAGCCTTATGCGACCATCCTGTGGAAGTCTTTTCTCGGCGATGTCGAGATTGGCCATGATCTTTACCCTGCTTATCAGGGCGTCCTGAATGATCTTGGGCGGGGTCAGTGCCCTGTGCATGATGCCGTCGACCCTCATCCTCACATCAAGCTCCTTTTCAAAGGGTTCGATATGGATGTCACTCGCCTTCTCCTTAACCGCCTGCTGGAAGAGGGCGTTGAGGAGCCTGATGATCGGTGCGTCCTCGGTAAGCTCCAGAAGGTCCCTCGGCCTTTCGAACTCCATAGCAACGGAAGAGAGGTCCTCCCCCGCGATGTTGTCCATGACCTCTTCGGCGGTACCGATCTGCCCGTAGAATTTGCTGATTGCATCAATGACAACACCCCGCCCAGCCTCCAAGGGATAAAGACTCAGTCCATATTTCCTCGCCAGTTCGGAAGCGGCCAAGAGACCATTGTCCTCCGCAACCGCCGCAACGAAAAAACCTTCTCTCCTCCTCAACGGCATGACAAGATTGTTCCTCGCAAAAAAGTAGGGAACCTCTCTCAGCAACGCCATATCCACATCGGTATCTTTAATATGTTCTATAACTTCCATACTTCCATAACAACGAATCTTTGTAACCATTTACGGGCAAAGGTTTAGCGTTCAAAGGTTCAAAGGTTAAAACATCCCCCCAACCCTGAACCCTGAACCCCTGAACCCTGAACCTCTAATCGGTTATTTTAATCCTCGGAACAGGTTCAACCTGCTGCACCTCCGGCATGAGTGAGAAGCTATTGAGAGCATTCTTCAACTCCCGCCCTTTATCGAGCTTAAGGTGATAAACTCTCCCCTCCATGGTTTTAAGAATAACCGCCTTCTGCCTGGTGATTATCTCCTGGATAGACTCCGGTTTAACACCTTCCCTGAACGTAACAAGCAGCTCATCTGCCACGTACTGTTTTTCCTTCTTCACATAATCGCTGAGTTTACTCTGGGAAAGCTGGGAAAGATAAGAGTGATCCTTAATGATATAGGGGGTTAGAAATACCAAAAGATTTGTCTTCTTCTTAGCGGTAGTCTTGTATTTAAACAGCCACCCCAGGAGGGGGATATCTCCTAAAAGAGGAACCTTGGTAACGACTTCTTCATCGCTCTCCGACATGAGCCCTCCGATCACGACGGTCTGTTTATCTTTCACCACCACAGACGTCTTCGTAGATCTTTTGGTCATAGTGGGACCGACAGAGGTGATAACGTTTTCAGATTCCTGTTTCTGCGCTGAAATCTCCTGATATATGTCAAGTTTCACATATTCCCCCTCGTTGATCTGGGGGGTCAGCCTCAACATAATGCCAACATCTTTACGTTCAACGGAAGTCAGTACCGTTGAGGTTGTTGTAACGTCTCTCTCCCTTTTTGAGATCATGGGGATATTTTCGCCAACCAGGATTTCCGCCTCTTTGTTATCGGATGTGAGAATCTGTGGTGTCGAGAGGATATTTACCGCACCCTTGAAATCACTCAGGCTGAATAGTGCTGTAATCCCCGGGATCCTCATGTCGGAAGTTGCTCCCGGGATGAGATTCTGCGGCACCGTGAAGTAATTGGCCACACCGCCCATTGTAAGACCTGTTATGCCGGTGAGGATAGAGCTGATCGTGGAAGCATCAACCTTTCCAACACCCCCTACCAGAACAGGCTCCCCGCCCCTAACGACCGCGGCCCGCCATTTAGTACCCAGTTCAAGTAGTTGATCAATAGAGACTTCGGCGATCATGGCCTCCACGAAGACCTGTCTTCTCCTCTTATCGAGCTGTTTTATGATCTGGGACAAATTCTGGTAATCTGCAGGAGAGGCAACAACTACCAGGGCGTTGGAGGCCTTATCCGCCGTGATGGTTATCCCTCCGACAGTCTCAAATGCTGTCATCGTTGCCGCCGGCCGCTGAGCCTGCCCCGCTTTTACAAGATTTTCCAGGACTTTCGAGAGTTCGGTGGCATCAGCATTCTCCAGGAAATAAACATTGATCATCCCCTGGCTTTCCGGGGAGCGAACATCGAGCAGGGAGATAAGGGATTTCATCGCTGCCTTCGCACCCTTATCCCCGAAGAGAATCACGGCGTTCAGTCTCTGGTCCGCGATTGCTTTAGATTCCTCTACGGCTCCTCCCCGTGGTCTTTTACTGATCCCTTCATTGATAATCTTCGCCACAATGTCGGCGGTTGCATACTTGAGGGGAACGATCTCCGGCGCTTCGGCCAGGGAGGGCCGGTCAATGATCTTTATGGTCGAAAGAATCTTCTCGATGTTCAGCCCGGAGTCTATTACCAAAAGCAGGTTTCCAGGTCCGAAAGCGGATACATAACCATCTTTCGATACCATAGGTTGAATAAACTTCAGGGCATCTTCGGGTGAAATATCTTTGAGCGTAATAAGTCTGGCTATGTAGCTATCGTTAACGGGTTTTTTGTCCCTCGAAATATCGATTCCCCTCTGTTTGGCCTCTGAACTAGGGACAATCTTATAGGCATCCACGCTGGAAGGGATAACGGTAAAACCCTTCAGTTCCAGTACCGATGTAAAGAGATTGAACGCCTCGGTAACACTTATCTTTGATGGCGCAATGATCGTTATCTTTCCCTTCACCCTCTCGTCAAAGATGAAGTTCTTCTTGGTAATCTCACTCACAAATTTTGTGATGATGGGGAGATCAATGTCCACAAAATTGAAGGTTACTTTTTCCCCCTTTTTTATTTCTCCGAAGGCATGGGATGAGATAAACAACACCATCGTAAGGGCGATCAATACTGAGGAAATTTTCACTGTTCTCTTAACCATCCTGTCCGGATTCTCCTTATCTGATTTGATAGGTCATCGTCGTCTTTGCGCCATCCCTGATAATATCGAGCTGAACCCGGTCCATCCCCCTCAAGGCGGTAAATGCCTGTAGGGCATTCTCGGGATTCGCGATATTATAATTATTGATCCTTAAAAGGACATCCCCGTTTTTCAGGCCCAGGCTGTCGTAAATGCCGTTTTTTTTGATTTCTCTCAGGACAAAGCCTTCCTGTTTGTTGTCGACGATATGCGGGAACAGCCGTGCGTCGGTCATAATCTGATTGGGGTTATCCAGGGCCTGCTGGAGCGCCTTCTGGTCGATTACGTACTCCCTTTTCTCGATGGGTTTAACAAATTGGGAAGATTCCGCCCCATCTTGGAGGCCTGGTTCTTTGATCATAAACACATCGGCCATGGAAATCTCGGTCAGCCGGTTGTTCTGCCTTATAAAGACCTTGTAAGGTTCGACCTTTGCAAGTACCCCTGCCCCAAAGACGGATTCGCCCCTTTTAAACATCTCCTGTTTACCGTCCTTAGCGGCAAATATGGCATAGCTGTAAGCCAGTGGTCCGGCGATCGTACCGATCAGTTCCAGGTCAGATGGCGGGGGTATTTTTTCCACCGCGGCGGAGGCAAGCAATTTCAATTGACCGGCAGAAAAACCAAAAGGATTGTTCCGGAGAATGATGTCGTAGGTCTGAAAACTTCTCCTTTCCTGTCGCTGTGTCTCGACGCGGGGTAAATAGGCCGGTTTAACGCCTTTTTTATCGACTGATGTTATAATGTTTCTCAGGAAAAACAGGATGGCGATGAGGAGTAAAGCCCCCATGGTTGCGTTCAGTATGGCCAGTAACCTGGAATGCCCGGCGATCCGGTCCCGTATAGGCATCATTGATAGTGGTTTCTCCGCTACGGTACAAAGGGATGATGGTACCTAAAAAACAAGTTAGCAAAAAAAATAAGAAATGTCAACAGGTTAATAAATCTCGATGTAGCTTGAAATTTTTCGGTAAACTCCTGATGCGGGATTGGCCTTGTCTGAGAAAAACAATTGATTATAAATTGGTTTATAAAATGTTACTTTAAGCTTAAAAAGGAAAAACGTTTTGATGTCATATATCCCTGGATATATTGAGCTATGTAAAACCGGTGACTTGAAAAGAAGGATTGAAGCTCTCAATGATATACTGAAAGAGTGTAAACTGTGTCCTCGCGAATGCGGTGTAAATCGCATGGAGGGTGAGATAGGGGTCTGTAAAAGTGGGGCTGACTTGATGGTCTCCAGCGTTTCTCCCCATTTTGGTGAAGAGCCGCCTCTGGTTGGATTTCATGGGTCAGGAACTATCTTTCTGACCCACTGCAATTTAAGGTGTGTATTCTGTCAGAACTACGATATAAGTCATCTTGGAAGAGGTCATATAACCACCTCATCAGAGATGGCAAACTATATGTTGAGGCTGCAAAAGATGGGGTGTCACAATATCAATTTCGTCACTCCAACCCATTATGTCCCTCAGATTGTGGCTTCCCTGCCGGAGGCAATAGATTCAGGACTGAAGGTCCCCTTAGTATTCAATTG
>Ga0066636_10002186_pt1 | contig 12374 bp, 10 predicted proteins | sample CryGeyCG2014_080_2_FD_62736 | JGI IMG/M metagenome (GOLD analysis project Ga0066636, IMG submission 62736) | Groundwater microbial communities from aquifer - Crystal Geyser CG07_land_8/20/14_0.80 | ecosystem: Environmental > Aquatic > Deep subsurface > Groundwater | place: USA: Utah: Grand...
CTGTTTGCAACAAATCCAGCGACGTACATTACAAAAGTAAAATAAATACTACTACCAAGTGAATTTAGCGAAGCGATGGTAGCTCTCTGTTTGTCGGTAAATTCTTTTTGTTGTAATGTTTGATAGGCAGTATCGGATGCTCTTAACAAGATGAAACCACTAATTATAAAGAACGGTGAAGCAACAGAACGAACCACAACTGCAATTACACTTCCAAGCCATGAGAATACAGTCTGGAAAATGCTTGTATTAAGAGCACCAAACTTTTTAATAATCTTGTCTGAGAAATAATAACTAACTGTACAAGTTAACTCCTGCAAGGCCCGAGCTATTCCAATTGCCCACAAAGGCCAAACAGCGCCAAACACAGCAGCGTGGAATTCGTATGCAGCACCTCCGGCACCTCCAAAAATACTAGCCAGACTTAAATAGCGTAGATTAATATTGCCTTTGATTTCGTTAAATGAATCTTTTAGGTGAGCGTAGATATTTGAAGTTTCCGATTTTATAACCTTAATCTCAGGTAACAATATGGCTACAAATAGAGAAAAGAATTTCATAAAGATAAGCATCATTGTTGCCACTGTAAAAAGCTCTTGGCGCTCCTTGTAGAAAGGCTCCTAAGGCTAAATTCCAGTAGTTACCAAACCCTAGTGCATACAAAACATATGCTAAAGAAATGGAAAGAGCTCCCCAGATAATAGTTTTCTTGCGTCCGGTAAAATCGGAGAATATGCCTGTGGGAACTTCAAGTAGAGCTGAAGAAATCCAAATGATAGAGATTAGACTGGCTGCCAGAGTATAAGAATGTGTCGCCTGTTGGAAATAGACAATCCGAATTGGTGCCAAAAAATCAAAGGACTCAAAGATATTGAAGAGTCCAAATAGTTTAATGTTTTTACTGTTCTTCATAAACTGAATTATAGCTCAAAATAGGTGTTATCTTGTAATTTATTTGTATATTCTCGTCTTTGTCTTACCAAAAACTTCCTGAAACAAACAGAAATTAACAGTCTCGAGGTAGTTTTTAAAGATGTTAAGTTGTAAAATAACATTATCTGTTACAGAATAGCGAAGAATTATTTTTACCGCTGTTGCAAATGACATATCAGAATGTTCGAGTAGATACGATTTGATATAGTCATCCAGATCAAATAGGTCCGAGCCAATTACGGTTACTAGCTCCTCCGTGTTTAACTTAGTTTCAAGGCACAGATGAACATGATGGCTGCTGTTATTCTCCATCAGTTTCGGCCAAAAGAAAAACAGAATATATGCGAGAATGATTGATGAGGGAAATGAAATTGAATTTATGATACAATACTATTGAAATGTACGGACAACTTGTTAAAACAGTCACTTCGGATGGTTTGGAATTGGCGGGATTTTTTTCAAAAGGTAGAAGTGATGTTGCAATCTTTCATTCCCATGGAACTTCCGGAGATTTTTATACACATGAATTTGTAGAAACTGAAGGAAATGCTTTAGTAAAAAAAGGATATTCCTTTCTTACTGCAAATAATAGAGGACATGATGCCTACGCCGATATTCGTAAACATGAGGGAGGAAAAGTGAGTTGGATTTCTGGAGGTGGAGGATTTGAGCGTTTTGAGGATTGTTTATTTGATATTAAAGCCTGGCTTGATTTTCTTCAGAAACAAGGGATTAAAAAAGTAATACTTCAAGGACATAGTCTTTCACAAAAGGGGCTTTATTATCAAAATATAAAAAAAGATAAACGTGTTGTTGGACAGATTCACTTATCTCCCCAGAATGATGCTGGTATTATGTACTACTCATTTGGAAAAGTAAAATATGAAGAAACTAACAGAAAAATAGAAATAATGGTCAAGGAAGGAAGGGGAAATGAATTGTTAGAGAAAGAACTTTCACCTGTAAGCTGCCTCACATCAGCCCATATGTATTACGGTTATCTCACGGAGAAAGGCAAAGGTACATTAACCCCCTATCATAATCCATCTTCTCCTAACTGGAAGGCAATATCTCAAGTAAAAGAGCCTATGCTTGTCGTATTTGGTTCAGAGGATGTTTATATGAAACCATCTGTTGATGTAGCAGTAAAACTGCTAAAACAAAAAACAAAACAAACTCCAGACACATCAGTAATACTAATTAAGGGGGCGACACATAGTTATCTCGGATATGAAAAACAATTATCTCGGATAATTTTGAAATGGATAATTTCGCATTACAAGATATGAGCACTGTTTTTATTATTCATGGGAGTTATGGACATCCACAAGAGAATTGGTTCCCATGACTCAAAAAAAAACTCGAAACACTTGGACATAAAGTCATTGTCCCAAAATTTCCCATACATGCAAATACTGCAAACAATCATAGATTGGATGAATGGTTCGAAGAATTCGATAAATATAAAGAATTTATCAATGAAGAGACCATCGTCATTGCTCACAGTCGAGGATGTTCGTTTGCATTCCAACTTCTTCCTATTTTAGGAATTAAAATAAATAGTTTATTTTTGGTAGGACCTTTTGTCGACTACGATCAATGGAGACCTGATATTTATAAAGATTATGATTCCTTCCAGGCAAGACCATGTCTATGGAAAAGGCTCAGACAACTGGTCAAGCACATCGAAATATTTCAATCTACCAACGATGTGATTCCAGTTTCCGAAGGCCAGTTTATTGCTGATTGTCTGCACTCAAAAATAACAATCGTTAAAAACGCAGGGCATTTTAATGTTGCTACTTATAAACGATATATAAAATTTCCCTTACTCTTGAAACATATCAAAAAAATACAGGAATAAACTCCTTCCTCTGCTATAATAATCCAAGTAAATGATTGCCAGTATAGCTCAGTTTCGCCCAGAGGGCGATAGACCTTTGGTCTAGGTAGAATTATTCTGAGTTGCAAAAGTTGGGGTGGTTCTTTGCCAGTATAGCTCAGTTGGTAGAGCAGTCGCTTCGTAAGCGAAAGATCGTCGGTCCGATTCCGACTACTGGCTCCAAAAAATAAGTAGTATAATATGCCCGTATCCTATGTCTCGCCTAGAAAAGCACGAAAACAAACAAATAATTCAAAAAATTCTTATTGCCGTCGTGTTGTTTGTGGCAGCAATAATCTTTTTTTTCAGCGCTGGTATCAAAATGCTCGTTTCTTTTACTCTTTTCTTAAATCAATTAGCAAACGGAAATTCACAGCAACAGGCACTGCAAAAAACCGAGTCGTTTAACACCGTAAATATCGATCCCATTCCCTCAGCTACCAATAGTGCAACCCTGTTATTTTCGGGAACCTCCCTTAACTTCGATAAGCTTGAAATTTACCTAAATGATGAAAAACAAGATGAAATCAACATCTCCGATACATTTTCAGGTGAGGTAAAAGGCCTCGAAAAAGGAGATAATAAAGTTCATTTCATCGCTAAATCAAGTAGCTCCAAAGAAACAAAAAGGATACCTACTTATTCTATTTTGTTCAAAAGTGAAAAACCCAAGCTAGAAATACAGGAGCCATCCGACAAATCAAAAACAAACAAGGAGGATATGCGCATTTCCGGCACGACAGATATTGAAACGACCATACGAATCAATGGGCAACCAATAATTGTCGATGTCCAGGGAAAGTTCACTACCTTATTGAGGCTCAAGGATGGAGAAAACAAAATCAACATCACGGCGGAAGATATTGTCGGAAACCAAGAGGTCAAAGACCTTGTCGTCACCTACTCCAAAGATGATTGAGTGCTATATGCTGCAAGAAAAATAAAGGGGAGGAGAACTAACACATGCAAAAGCACGTTATCAAACAAGGACATGGTAAGGATATAAACGAAATAAACTCTCAGGTTTGGATTCTTCCAAAATAATAGCCATATAAAAGACATACTGGCTAGAAACCCCATAACTCCTGTCGTTACGAGTATGACAAGAAAGCTACTATGAAATGATGATAGCGAATGAGATCTGTCATCCATGGATATAAGGTGGAGTTGCTCTTTCGCGAATCGTATTCTATTGTAGCCAAAGCCTAGTAGGGGTTTTTTCTGCCAAAGAGTGAGCCCTAGTTTATAATCCAGGATCCGAGAGTTAATGGACGAAGTCCTTAATAAATTTCCCCCCTCACCAAATGGCTTTGGAACTACGACGACAAACAATGCGAATAAAGATACAGATATAAGTAATTCCTTCCATTTTTTTTGCACAACAAAAAAATAGAGAAGACTTAGTACAAACGCAATGTACGCGGATCGTGAGAATGACAAGACCAAGGCGACAATAAAAAGAAATGTAAGAATAGATTGTTTTTTTATAAACCAAAAAAGTGCCAATAGCCCATAGATGGCGACAGCTATGAATATATCCAAATAAATTGCAGAGGCTCTGTAGAGATGGGGGTCCCACCCAAAGGTATATAAACCCCAAAAGTTGGGGAAAAAAACATACTGAATTGCGGTAATAATGAGAAGGAGAATACTAAATGTATAGATTAGTTTATATAAAAAAACCTCACCATTTTTTTTGCTTTTTACCAAAGTGAAAAGATATATGCCAAATAGCGTATAAAGCACCATCCGTATGAGATATAACAATGCAATGCTGTTTTGGAGAAACGTGAACTCGCCCATTGAAATAAGGAAAGAAACGATAATGAGAAAAAAGAATAGGAGAACTGCTTTTGATCTGAGTGCTTTTCGCAGTGGTGTTACCCCAAATTGAATGAATGCATGCACGACAAAAATAAGAAGAAGAAATTCATGGATGTATACATTTGCCAATGCGTTGATAAGCTCAATACGGGCAAATTGACCTGAGAGAAGGGAAATAAAAATACCCACCAAAAGGAGATAATCAAACATATGATTTGGTCAACAATTTCGCACGCACTAAAAATGAATGAAAAGACATGACAAATGAATAAGCAAATCCCGCTGGGCCATCCAAAAACCCACCCAATAGAAAATAGGTATACATAAACTTCCCAAAGGGATAGAACATGAGTTCAAAAATAGAAACCCGTTTTCCTTTCTTTTCAAGTTCAATGGCTCTTAGTGAGGAATATCTATTTATGTCCTCAATGAATGAGGACAGACTTTCATGAGAATAATGATTGATAAAGCCAGTTAATTTTCCGGCTGCTTCTACTGGCGTGTACTCTTCATGTACTTCTCGCCTCCAAACCCCACTATTTTTTTTCATAAATCTGACAATCCCCTGAGTCCGTGCTTTCAGCGTTTCACCGTGCTTCAGTTCCCTGTTCCAAAAATAATCTCTTCTTGGTATGGAATAAGATGATAATGGCAAGTTGCTTTTCAGTAACTCTGATTTTAATTCTTCACCCACTTCTTCGTCCGCATCAACGAAGAGAACCCATTCGTTCTTAGCTTGTTCCATTGCCCAGTTTCTTTGCTCCGCAAAGTTTTTATGTAATGAGTGGGATAGTACAGTCGCGCCTGTTTCTCTTGCTGTAATTCCCGTAGAATCCGTTGATTCATCGTCAATGACAAGAATTTCGTCACAAAAAGACACGGATTGGATAGCCTTTTTAATTACGTTCTCTTCATTTTTTGCAAGGATAATTGCCGTTATGTTCATATTAGTGTCTAGTGTCTTATAAAGTTTATATATTTCATTTCTCGTCTTTCGTGTGTCGAATACCTTTTCCGCTCTCTCTCTTCCTATTGTACCAAGTTTTGCACTCAAATCTTTTGCTCTGATTATTTGAATAATCAGAGCAAAAAGTTCATTGCTATTATTTTCTTTTGCAAATAAGCCCGCATTTCCCACTACACGAGGAATTGAGCCTGTCGCATATGAAATAATGGGGATTCCACTTGCCATAGCTTCCACAAATACCATTCCATATTGTTCTTCCCAGGTTTTAGTATTTTTTGAAGGAACGCAAAGTATATCTGCTTGTTGAAATACCGAGGGCATTTCCTTGTACGATTTATGCTCTATTATTACCCTATTTTGAAAACCATCTTTTTGAATCAACTTTTGTACCCTATTTTCAAGTGGTCCAGCACCAACTATTCGTAACATTACCTGCTGCTCGTTTTGCGATACCATTTTAAAGGCTTCATATAAGTCTAGTATGCCTTTTTCTTCTACGAGCCGACCGACAAAAAGTATGGTAAATCTATTTGATTCATTTTTTTTTACTGGTTTAAAATATTCTAGGTCGACTCCTAGAGGTATCACTTTTATTCTTTCCTCCGTAATTCCCTCTGCTATTAAGCAATTTTTTGCTCGCTCCGTATAACAGATAAACATGTCCACTTGGCTCATAACATACCTTTTAATTCTCTTTTTTGCAGGAGTTGATTCGTTATTAAAGGGAATTGTCTCCCACCAGGTTGAAACAAGCTTTTTAATAGCTCCCTCTGCTTTCAAACGCGCAGCTTGATAGGAATAATAATAATGCGGATCGGCAACATGTACGATATCCGACCCACGAATGTAGTTCTCAAGACCAAAGAGAATCTGGCTATCCCCTAAGGTCCTGTTTGCAATATATTTTATTGGTTTATTAAGGAATGGGGGTTTTTGTAAATCCGCAATGCTAGGGAGTTTAACCAATGGGAAGGGAACATTCGCATCAAGAGGAAATAATGAAGAATACCCCGTTATGGGTAACGCATAATTTTGTCCCTCGAAATTATTAAGATACGCCCCCCTAACAAATGAAATTTTCATAAATTTGCAAAAGTCTTTGGTAATCTCAGTAGTTCTCTTATTTTTTGCTTCACGTTGGAATACTTCCAAAAGAACTTCCAACGACTCAGAGCTATCCAGTTTTTCTTTTTCCTATTTGTTTGGGACGTTTCAAAATGCTCATAAATAGCTGAAGAATCTATCCCTACACTAAGCCCAGCCTCTCTTGCTCTTTGGCAATAATCGACATCCTCATAATACATGAAGTAGGATTCATCCCAGAGTCCAATAGTGCCAACAACATTTCTTGAGAAACCCATAAGGGATCCACTGACGAAATCCACTGACAAAAATATAACCGCTGGTTTCTTTTTGAGGAGCCCTCCACTTAATCTCCATTCATCAATTTCACCACCATAATATATGGTATCGTTCTGTTTCATTGCAAAACCCCATACACTAAATTCATTAGCAACTCTTAGTATTGCTGCAGCCGTTATATTATCCAAAGAAATATCGGGATTGAGGGCTATGAATAAATCGCAATTGTCCAATAAGCCGTTTCTTATTCCTTCATTGATTCCTGCCGCATATCCTTTGCTGTTGGGTGAGTTCTCAATCCAATAAATAGCATAAGATTGCACACCAATCTTTCTTATTTCCCGTTCAAGTCGTTTTTTTTCTTCATCAGGTGTTTTATAAAGTACAACAATAAACGCTATTTTATTGAGTGGCCTTGGCAACCGCGCAGGTTGCCAAAGGGCCCGTAAAGTGCTATTGAATGTTTTCCAACTATAAGGATTGTTTCTTGGGACTATTTTTGATACCTTTTCTATGTTGTTCAATTCTTTTTTCATTTTTTCAACGGTTTTTACTAGAGTTAAATGAGGAAAGTATTTTTTATACTCATGAAATAGGGGAAGATCAAACGCAATAACGGGAAGACCCAAAGTAAGCGCTTCTAAAACAGGATAACAAAATCCTTCGTGTTCTGACGTATATACGAGAACATCTGCTTTTTTATATAGCCATTTCAATTGTCCATCACTAACGTTTTGTAGAAACTGGATATTTTGGGTTTTTCCAATCTTTAATGTTTTGACGTATTCCTTTTCTTGAGGGCCAGCAATGACACAATACATGTTTCCAATTGCCGCAAGAATTGTATCAATACGTTTGACTGGTTTTACCACCCCAACAAAAAGAATAAGTGGCTTTTTTGACTGGATAAAAACCGGCTTCTCCTTAATTTTTTCAAGATGATCCGCTCCAGCGGGAATGACAACTACCTTATAACTATACTGAGGATATCTTTGTATGAATTCTTTATATATTTCATCGTGGAACAAAACGATTGAATCAGCTCTTCTGATTGAACCTTCAGTTTGTTTTTGCAATCTTTTTGCCGATGAGTCATATTTATCTGGAGAAGAAAAAAAACCAAAGTCATGCAAAAAAAGAATTTTTTTGATAGGGAAGTGGCTCAGAAGTGGTGGTATATTCCCCGCTGCCCCCAGAAAAACATCGCACCGATTCAGAATTGTGCTAAGAGGAAGCCACAATTGAGAGAAAAAATGGGTGGGCAGTTTATTGTGCGAAGCATTTGCAAAACTGAACCAGAAATAGTCATACTCTTTTGAAGCATTGGAGTATATTCCCTGCAATAGTCTGTCTATCCCGCTTTGTACTATCCCTCCCACCGAATAAGGGCCGCAATCTACACTTATCCTTGTCTTTGTTTTGACAAAGGGAATGAGCACGTACGAAAAGAATTCCATAAGTGCAAATGCCTTGTCAAGAATTATTCTTGCAACTCCATCTTTATATCCCCCGTCAATAATGAATCGGGAATAAAACATGTGAAAAGGATTGAGGAATAATTCTTTTACTCCATATTTTTTATGCATCCGTTTATACTCTCTTGCTTGTCTGATTGAATAATCGAAAAATTTTCGTGTTATTTGCAAAATGGACCGATAAGAATAATGGTTAACTTCAGTTAACAGTACTCCTACTTTGCCATTCACTTCGTACTGTTCATGGATTTCTTTGGCAGTAATGAATGCTTTCTGAGTTCTCAATAAAACCAATTTCTTGTGCAATTCCCCCTGCATTAATTTCTTTCCAAATAAATGGTTGCGAAATTGCAAATAATAACCGTCAAACTCTGTATCCAGAATTTCCATTTCTATTTCTTTTTTGTTCGCAGGCGTAAGCACTTCATCGCTATCCAACACGAGTATCCACTCGGTTGATACGTGGGACAATGCAAATGCTCGTTGCTCCCCAAAGTTAAAAGAGGAATGTAATAATACTGTACACCCATAATCCCGGGCTATGTGTTTTGTCTTATCAATCGAATAGTCATCGATAATAGTGGTGCTAGTTGCCCACCCTGTCACACTTTCCAGTGTTTTCTTGATGGTATCTTCAGCATTTTTTGTAATGATGAGTACTGTAAGATTCATAGTTATTTTTGGATTGAAGGGGGAGAGAATAATCTAAAGAAAAGACTGTTTGGATAGCCAAGATACTGCCTTCTTACTTTTGGTGTTTCCAGTTGGGCAAGCGTATAACGGGGTGAAGATAAGGAAAAGTGAATGAGGCCATTTGTAAATAATATAAGAGGATATAGAGAGGAAATAATAAACAGAGAAATCATTATTATATTTATTAAAACGGATCTTTTTGTTTCGATAATGGTACGTATCCAAAAAAAACAAATGGCATAGAGCGCCGGTATGGAAGCCCTCATAGCAAAATCATTCATAAGTCCTATTTTGTACCACGGAATAAGAGTAAGAATGATAAGGGAACAAATGAATACCACAAATTCAGTCCGCCTATTTTTCTTAAATAAAAATAGATAAATAAAAGATGCGAATAAACCAAATTCAAATACATAAAATAGGGCGAGTCTCACCAATACCCAGCTGCGTAGTAATTTTTCCGTTTCCCATAACCATCCATTTGCCGAAGTTTCCTTTACAAAAAAAGTCATGTTGGATGTAAGAAATAATAGTTCAACACAAAAGATAACAAGACTCATGAATAACTCCATCATTGACAGTGAGTATTGCTTTTTTACCAACAGAAGGAAATAAAAAGGCAGAATTCCCAAGAATACAAAAGGGGACCACAGAAGGGAAGTGCTCAGTAATACTATCTGGAGGGGAAGCGTTTTATGCTTAACAAGCATATAGAGCAACATCCCCATCAGGAGCCACCCGATAAGTACTTGTTGGGGCACATAAAAAAATAATGTCGTATTCCCCGAATATTGCCAATTCCTCCCCCACCACTCCCATTCATTATTAACCACCTTCCCTCTCATAATCAATTTTCCCAATCCATCAAGGCCAGAGAAAAACGGAAATAACAACCCATACCATAATTGTTTTTTTTCATTAATAAAGGAGAATAACCATAAGAAGACGAGTGAAATTCCCATTAATGTCCAAATAAAAAGCGCGCTATTCCCCGCTTGCCACCCCCACCACTTCCCTATTAACGCACTCGGAAGATAATAGGCAAAATAATAAACAAGGTAGGAGTGCTGATAGTGTACCGGCCAATTCAAAGAAATAAGATCGTTAAAAATAGCATTATGTTTGTAAAAATCGCCATTAAAAAACCCCCTATGGCCTGCACCAGAGAGGATAGTCCAAATGAGCGTAAGTACCGCTATGGTTCCGAGGGTTTTAAGGGAAATAAAGAATGTTTCATTATGTAGCTTGCGAGATTGTGTCCATATGATAGCGACGATACCAAGAGCCATACAAACCCCTATCCATGCGCTTGTCCACCAAAAGAGAAACAAAATAATCGGCAATATAATATATGCACTCGTAAGAAGGAGAGCCATTCTTATAGATATCTTCATAGTATTACCCCCTATTATACTGCCAAATAGCAAGATGAAGACCGCCGTATCCTAGCTTCCATAATAATTTCTTAACTGCAAAATAAAGTGGAATAAACCATCCAAAGAAAAACGCTTTATGAATTCTATTATGGAAATTGCCATCTAAATTTTTTTTAAAATCAATCCAATCCTCGTAGGTTATAAAATAGAGTTCCTTCCATATTTTTTTTGAAAACAAGAGCGTGAGAGATTTTTTTGAAAAAAAATAGCGATGATCCTCCACCATCCACCACGACCAATTATGAACGATGTTTGCCATGAGGCTGCGGTAGTTGGGAGTCTGGATTATCACTAGTCCCTTGTCGTTCAGTAGTTTTTCAAACAGTTTTATCGTTTCCTTAGGCAAATCCACATGTTCGAGAACGTCGTAGAGAATGATTGCATCATATCTCGTTTTTGTTTTTTTTACATAATCCTCCAGGTAAGTTTTGAAGACTCGTGCCGACAATCCCTTTAGGTAAATGGGCTCAACATCTGGCTCAAGTACATCCACATCAAATCCCTCGATACTCAACATATTGCTTAGGAGCCCAAACCCTGCCCCGACCTCCAGCACTTTTTTACCGTTGATATATTTCTTTATGAGACGAACGGTTTCTTCAAATCTTTTTCTAAACCGTATCTCCCTTTTTTGGTAGTCACCGAATGAATAGATGTGGGATGTTTTCTTGCGGAGAGTTGCAGGGCCAATAAAAGCTGCATGGCAGTTTTCACATAAATATACTGGTACAGAATCCACCACTTTATATGGTCTTATCTCATTCGATTTGCAAATTTGACATTGCATAGGAAATTATATCATTAGCCTTGGCAACCGCTTCGGTTGCCAAAGGGCGCTAACAGTATGATTTGGCCCTTCACAAAGGCCCTTTTATGCCAAAAAGCGGCTTATAATCCGCTGTATTTTTCTCATTTCCTCGTTATTGTTCCTTCATGCCATGCCCTATTTGTAAATCAAACAACACAAAATATTTTGCCAATAAAAATGCTTGCCTCTTTCATCGTTGTACAAGCTGTAAAACACTTTTCATTTCGAACATGCCAACCCAAAAAATTCTTACAGAATATTATGCAAATCAATTTTCATACACGGATGGGCTTATTAATGAGAATATCATCAGGATAAGAGGGAAAATAATATTGAGAAAACTGCATCAACTAGCTCCACTTGCAAAGACATTGTGTGATATCGGCAGTGGGTATGGGTTCTTTCTTGATGAAGCTCGCAAGCGAGGTATATGTGTTTTTGGGGTGGAGCCTTCTCGGCAGTTGGTTCATCATGCTTTTAAGGAATATTCTATCAACTCGTTTCTGGGAACTTTGGAAGAATTCGTGAGAAAAAGAAGAAGACAGTTCGATGTGGTTACCTGTATCCATGTCATTGAGCATGTGCCGAAACCAAAACATTTTATATGCAACCTTCTTAAACTGGTAAAACCAAGGGGACTACTCTATATTGAAACGCCCAATGCCGACAGTCATCTTCTTTATGTGGAGAGAGAAAATTATACATTCCTTATCCCTCCCCATCATCTCTGGATATTTTCAAAAGAGTCAATTAAAAAATTACTTCCTGAAAATTTTCAGATTATTCACGCAAATACATATAGCTATCCCGAACATCTCATGGGAATTGTGAAGCGAACCGTGAAGAATCTAGCGAGTAAAACGAGCGAAAAAACACACACGAAGTTTATCCTGAGCAACGTCGAAGGACTAGATCCTTCAGATAATCATCTCAGGATGACACAAAAACGTCTTTCCTATTTCCTCTTTGATCGACTCCTTGCTCCCTTATTTAC
>Ga0066636_10002187_pt1 | contig 12371 bp, 8 predicted proteins | sample CryGeyCG2014_080_2_FD_62736 | JGI IMG/M metagenome (GOLD analysis project Ga0066636, IMG submission 62736) | Groundwater microbial communities from aquifer - Crystal Geyser CG07_land_8/20/14_0.80 | ecosystem: Environmental > Aquatic > Deep subsurface > Groundwater | place: USA: Utah: Grand...
GGGCGTTCGCGCCCTGAGCCTTCATTGCGCGGAGGATTGCCTTCCTGCCGCGGCGGAGGAGACTGCCTCGCCGGCGGTGTCACAGATGGCTTCGGTGTCTGTCGTGGTGCCGCAGGTTGCGAGCGCGGCTTGCGCACGGTCCTGCCATTGCGGTCGGGTGAACGAGCCGGCTGGTTCCCGGTCGCAGGCGCCGTACGTGTTGTCCTAGAGCCTCGGTCGGGCCGTGGAGCTACTGTCTCGCCGCCCCGGCGAACTGTCCCGGTGCCAGGCGCGTCACGTGAAACACCGCCCCATGCCGGCGTGCCAAGGCCTGACCTGTCGTCACCGGTGCGCGTTGCGCCGCCGCGGATGGCTCCGGCGCGGTCCGCCGCTCCGGGAATCATCCTGTCACCGCTTCTCCCGGTCGTCGTTCCGACGGGATATGTGCCGGCTCCGTATCGTCCATAGGCGCCCCTTGTCACACCGCCGCGTGTGCTGCCAAAGTCGCGCGCCATGCGGTAGCGGGTCGTTGTGTAGTAGTACGGGTACCCGGGGTAGTCGATCCATCCGCCATATCCGTACCACGGACGATGATACCACCACGGGTTGTAGTAGGCCGCTCCGGCACCATAGAACCAGGGATCAAATCCCCCGCCCCAACCGTAATCATAGTTCCACCATGGGTCGTAGTATCCGGGGTACCCTGCGGCGATGCCGAAACTCCAGCTCGGGTAGTAGAACCTGAACGCGAGCCGGTAGTGAGAATAGCCCGAGCCGTCGTCATTGAAGTAGTAGTTGTTGACGATCCCGGCACCTGTCGTGTCGGTGCCCGATTGGTACCCGTAGTCATCTTCCGGGTTCGACGTGTCGGGCCGCGTCGCCACCTCCGTGTAGCAACCGCTCAGGCCGATCGCAACAAGGATCGCCAGCCCTGAGAGGCTCAAAACGGAGAGAATCTTGTGCTTTTTCATTGCTGTCCTCCCTCGCAAACGCGAACAATCTCTCTAAGAATACAACAAATCCTATGCCATGGTGGTTCAGTCTCAGTCGGCCTGGATTCTCCTAACTTCTGCAAACACAATGAGTTACAGGATGCTCCGCCCGGCTCCAGATCCATCGCGGCGGCTCGTTCACTCGTATGGACAGCTGCATTGAAATTGTGTACTCTGAACGACACCCATCAGGTCGCTTACTCCGGGTCGAAAACGTATTGAAGCTGGATGATTCTCTCCCCGCCTTCCGGGCTGCTCTCGAGCAGGTCGCGCGCTGACGCCCCGATGGCCATGCCCGCGCCCAGATTGATCCAGAGTCCCACGTTGAGGAATCCTTTCCCATTGTTCCCTGCACCCCATGCGTTGTTCAGACCGGCATTGTACTCGACGACACACGACGCGAATTCCCCGATGCTCTTCTCAACGCCGCCGAAGAAATTAGGTTGCTCTCTCCCGTCATAATGCTCGAAGGAGTAGTTGACGCCCACGTGAGTGCTCATGGTCCCATAGAAGGCATAGTTGCGGCTCAGGACGGCATAAAAGCCGGGGGACTTGATCTCGTAGTTCCGTGAGCCTTCGACGATTCCGCGCCGCCCCTGCGAATCGAAGCCTATGAGAAGTGCAGGTGCGGTCTTCGACTCGTCGAAGATGCGGAACGTCGCAAAGACACCGGGGAGCGGATAGAGTCCGGGTTTGCCGGTGCCGAGGAGACTTGTCCCCCCGTACGAGAGTCCGAGCGAGAAACGGTTCGAGACCCCGATGCTTCCTTTCACGAGAAGCGTCCCACGCCCCCCGGCTTGAAGATCGAGCGCCGCCTCTCCACGTCTAAGTGTACCAGCCGTGGGGAGATCGACGAGGTAACGGAGCTCCACATCAGGAGCGGATCCGACAACGAGCTGGGCCTGCACTGAAGGCAACTGGAGAAGAAGGGCAAACAAGAGAAGCAGGCGAGATGCGTGCGGCGATCGCAGGGAATCCCATAGGATCATCCGAGGCCGCTCCCTGAGACAAGAAGCATCGTGCTCAATAGGATGAGGACGATTGACGTCGTCCATCCGATGATGTTTTGAAGCCTGTTGTTTGTGTACTCCTCCATGATCTCCACCTTGTTCACGATGATCATCATGCAGATGAGGACGATCGGGAGGAGGATCGCGTTCAGCACCTGTGTCCAGATCGTAATCGCGATAAGAGGTGCGTTGGGAAGCAGGATGATGATCACCGCGATGAGGATGATCGAGGTGAAGAGCGTGTAGAACTGAGGCGCCTCGCTGAACTTCTTGTCGATCCCAGCCTCGAAGCCGAACGCTTCGCAGACATAAAACGCCGTGGCCAGAGGGAGGATCGCCGCGGAGAAGATCGAGGCGATGAAGAGCCCGAACGCGAAGACCTCCGACGCGATGACGCCGGCGAGCGGCTTGAGGGCGAGAGCGGCATCCTTTGCCTCCTCGATCTTGATCCCGTTCACATGGAGCGTGGCGCCGCAGGAGACCATGATGAAGAATGCAACGACCACGGTCGCGATGCATCCGAGCACCACGTCCCAGAGAGTGAACTTGTACTCACCGATCTTGATCCCCTTCTCGATGACAGAAGACTGCATGTAGAACTGCATCCACGGCGCGACCGTTGTGCCGACGAGCCCGAGGACCATGGTGATGTAGCCCTGGTCCCACTGCATCGTCGGCGAGATGACTGCGCGGCCGATTTCTCCCCAGTTTGGTTTCGCGAGAATCGCGGAGACCACGTACGAGAAAAGAAAGACGCTGAAGACGAGGAATATCTTCTCCGATATCCGGTAGTCTCCTTTGACGACAAGGATCCACACGGCAACAGCGGCGGCAGGGACGGAGAGGTACTTGCTCACGCCGAGGACCATCATGCTTCCCGCGACGCCGGCGAACTCGGTCGCTGTGTTCCCGATGTCCGCGATGAGGAGGCAGATGAAGATGTAGAACGTAACCCTGACCCCGAAGTTCTCGCGGATGAGGTCTGCCAGCCCTTTGCCCGTCACGATGCCCATGCGGGCGTTCATCTCCTGGATGGTCAGGAGTGCGATGAATGAGGGGATGAGCGCCCAGAGAAGCTTGTACCCGTAGAGGGCACCGGCAACCGAGTAGGTTGTGATGCCGCCGGCATCGTTGTCGACGCTCCCCGTGATGATGCCGGGTCCGACGATGCCGAAGAAGATGACAATGTTCCTGAGTGCGGCGTTTTCTTTCAGCCTCTGGAACAGCCGCATCATGCCCCTTCGGCCTCCTCGCGCATCTCCGGAACGACGGACTCGAGGGCGTCACGGAGGCTGATAATCCCCTGGATCCGGTTGTCGTCGTCAACGACGGGGACCGCCTCGAAGTTGTACTTAAAGAAGATCTGAGCCACCCGCTTGATGCTGGTGTCGATCTTCACGGAAATCACGTTTTCGTGCATAATCTCCGACACGACGGTATCCGGCGGAGCGGAAAGGACCTCGCGGAGCGTCACCATGCCGCTAAGCCGCTCGTCCTCCTGGACAATATAAATATAATAGATCAGCTCCGCCTCTTCGGCCTCCGCTTTGACCGCGTCGAATATCTCACGGATGGTCTGTGTGCTGCGGGCCGTGATGAAGCCGGTGTTCATAATGCTGCCGACGCTGTAGATCGAGAGCTTCGAGAGCTCCTTAACGTCAGCAACCTTCTCCGCCGGCAGAAGCGAGAAGATCGTGCGGCGGAGCTCCGGATCGAGCTCATCGAGGAGGTCGACCGCCTCATCGGTCTCCATATCATTCACAATGGCCGCAAGCCGGGTGTTCTCGAGGGTTTCGGCAATCTGAACCCGGATCCGGAGCGGAATCTCCTGCAGCGTGGCTGCCGCCGTCTCAGTATCGAGCGATTCAAGCAGCGAGATGCGTTCGTCGGTCCCAAGGTCCTCGATGATGTCGGCCAGGTCGGCGGGATGGATCTCCGAGAGCTTCGTCGCATCGATCTTCAGGTGGAGCGAACCGTAGACGTTGGCCGTCGCCGTGGGCTGGACGTACTTCCACGGCACAAACTTGTCCTTCATGTCGCGTGCGAAGAGCCAGCGGAACGTCCATTCCGTGAAGCGCGACCAGCCGAGCCTGCGGAGGAGCCCCTTCATCCCGATGTCAATGTGTACCACCCACAGGCTCGGGGTACCCTTCGCGGAGTTGTCGATGAGGAGCTGGAGGTCGTTGACGCGCACAACCTTGAACCCGGACGTGGAGATGATCTGTTTGTCGATGAAGGTTTTCTTCAGCAGGATCTCGTTCTCGGTCGCGCCGGTGGTGCCGTAGATTGAGACAGGCTGGGAGTCAATGGAGACATGCTTCCGATAGACGGTCTTCCTGACGCTGTTCCACGGAACGTAGACAGGCATCTTCCGACCCTTCATCTTCACGATGAGACCCGTGATCCTCGGATACACCTGTCCCATCGTCGCGGCGAGATCGACAAGGGTGCCGATCTTCTTCCCGACGGCGGCATCTAGCACCGGCAGGTCCACGATCTCGGAGAGGTAGACGAAGTTGATGGTTTCGCTGCCCGTCGTTCTGCCAGTCGTCTGCGGCATGAAGTCCCTCTGCGACCGCCATGGGAGTACCGGTCATGCGGTGTGTGCTGTGATCCGCCGCTACTGCCCTTCACGACGGCGTGCGACGGAACGCTGTTCCTTCCTTCCTGTCTTCGAGTGTGATGCCGAGCGATGCGAGATCGTTCCGGATCTTGTCCGACAGTGCCCAGAACTTCTGCGAGCGAAGCTCCGTTCTGAGGTCAATCAGGATTTGGACGAGCTTGTCCTCGATGGATGTGTCGCGGTGCTCCTCTTCGAATGTGTCGGGGATGATCCCGAGCACGGTGCCGCCCAGGTCACGGTAGAGAGCATCGACCGACCTCAGGGATTCGGCGGTGTAGGCGATGCCGCTTGTGAGGACGCCGTTCACTTCCTTCGAGAGGTCGAAGAGTACCGCGATCGCCTGCGGCGTGTTGAAGTCATCATCCATCGCGGCAATGAACTGCTTCCTATACATCTCGACGTCAATGGGCGACGGAGATGAGCGTTCCTCCCTTTCCGCTTTCGCGATCTCGGTCCGGAGCCCCTTCAACGTGGTGTGGAGGCGCTGCAGACCTTTCGCGGCCGCCTCGATCGCTTCTTCGCTATAATCAAGGGTGCTCCTGTAGTGGCTCGTGAGGACGAAGAAGCGGATATCGAGGGAATGGTGTTTCTTCAACGCATCCTTGATGGTGACAAAATTGTCGAGCGACTTTCCCATTTTCACACCGTTGACGGTCACCATGTTGTTGTGGAGCCAGTAGCGTGCGAACGGTTTTCCACTTGATGACTCGCTCTGTGCTATCTCACATTCATGGTGGGGGAACTGATTCTCGATTCCGCCGCCGTGGATATCGAACGGCTGACCGAGGTACTTCGTCGACATAACGGAGCACTCGATGTGCCACCCCGGGAATCCCTCGCCCCACGGGCTTTTCCATCGCATGATATGTCCCGGCTCCGCCTTCTTCCAGAGTGCGAAGTCCGCCGGATGCCGCTTCTCCTCGTTCACGTCGATCCTGGCGCCGGCTTGCAGTTCCTCGGCACGCCGGCCGGAAAGCTTTCCGTACTCGCGGTACTTCGCGACATCGAAGTAGACGGACCCGTTCACTTCGTAGGCGTACCCGGCCTTGACAAGCCTCTCGATAAGCTCAATTTGCTCGGGGATATGCCCGCTCGCGCGCGGCGAAATGTCGGGACGGACAAGACCGAGAGAGTCCATGTCCTCAAAGTAGCTTCGCATGTAGGTCTCAGCGATCTGCATCGGCTGCAGGCTGGTGAGACGCGACTGCTTCTCAATCTTGTCCTCCCCCTGGTCCGCATCGTCCGTGAGGTGACCCACGTCAGTAATGTTTTGAACGTAGAGGACCTTGTAGTCGAGGAAGCGGAAATACCGGACGATCACGTCGAACGAGATGTAACTCTTCGCGTGCCCGATGTGAGCGTCGTTGTAGACGGTGGGACCGCAGACGTAGATGCCGACGTGACCCCGGGTGATCGGGACGAACTCTTCCTTCTTGCGCGTCAGTGTGTTGTAGAGTATCACCGCCATGGCGTCATCTTTTCCCCTCTTCAATAAGCTCTCGCGCGCTTTTCAGGCTCGCCTCGGTTACCTCAATGCCGCTCAGGAGCCGGGCGACTTCGCCGACCCGTTCGTCGACATCGAGCGGACGTACCGCGGCTGATGTCCGTCTTCCATCTTCGCGTTTTTCAACCAAGAAGTGCGCGTCGGCGAAACCGGCAATCTGGGGAAGGTGCGTAATAGCAATGATCTGGTGGAATTTCGACAGGGTGTGGAGACCCAGTCCGACTGCATGGGCGATGCGGCCGCTTACACCGGTGTCGATCTCATCGAAGACAAGCATAGGGAGGCGGTCGCTCTTCGCGAGCGAGCTCTTGAGCGCAAGCATGACGCGAGAGATCTCACCTCCGGAGGCGATTTTGCTGAGCGGCTTCACGTCCTCGCCGAGATTTGTAGAGAGAAAGAACTCGACGAAGTCGATCCCCTTCGGTGTCGTCTCGTAGAATTTCTTCCCGAGCCGCACGAGCGGCCGATTCCTGGAACCGTCTTTCCCGGGAACTTCCGCCGGACGGTTCTCGATCCTTACCTCGAACCTCCCGTGAGGGATGCCGAGCTCCGCGAGGACGGGCACAACGCTCCCTGCGAGTTTCTCCGCGACCTCGCGGCGCTTCGATGAAAGCCGCTCTGCGCGGCCGGATGCCTCGCGGCGCACGAGCTCAATCTGCTGCTCAATCTTCGCAATCTCCGTCGAGAAGTTCTCAGCAAGCGAGAACTCTTTCCCGATCTTCTCGCGGAACGAGATAACCGAATCGAGAGATCCGCCGTACTTCTTCTTGAGGAGCGAGAGCTCTCCGAGCCGGTCCCTAATCTCCTCGAGGCGTGCCGGGTTGAACTCTATTTGTGCGTTGTAGTGTTGAATGAATTTCGCGAGCTCCTCGACGTTCGCTTCGGCGCTGTAGCATTCGCTCCTTGCCTCCTCGAATGATCGGTCGATCTCGACAAGGTCTTCGAGGTCGTTTCGTGCAAGGATGAGTTGGTCTCTGACCGAGTGTTCTCCCTCGTAGAGGATCCCGTAGAGGCGGGAGGTCGCCTCGTAGAGGCGCTCGGCGTTCTCAAGGATGCGGAGCTCCGCTTCGAGCTCGTCTTCCTCGCCGCTCTTCGGTGCGACAGTGTCAATATCCTTGATCTGGAATTCGTAAAGGTCCCGCCGCTCTTTGAGCTGCCGCTCACGTTCCCGGAGGGAATTCGCCTCAGCGATCAGGTCCTGAAGGCCGCGGTGCGATTCGGCGAACGAATCGACGAGCCCCTTCAGTCCGCCGAAGTCATCGAGGAGCTCGATATGCGTGGCGGTCCGGAGGAGCGATTGATGTTCATGTTGGCCGTGGACGTCGACAAGGATGTCTCCGGCTTCTTTCAGCACATCGAGCTTCACCGGCGAGTCGTTGAGGAAGCAGCGGCTCTGGCCCTTTGCGGAGATTTCCCGGCGAAGGATGAGCTCGTCCGATGCCTCGATCTCGTTCGACGCAAGGAGGGCGGCGCACTTCGAGTTCCCCGCGATGCCGAATATACCCTCAACGACCGTTTTGTCAGCCCCCTTCCGCACCACGTCGGTCGACGCACGCTCCCCAAAGATGAGGCTAAGCGCCCCGATGAGGATGGACTTGCCAGCCCCGGTCTCGCCTGTGATGATGTTGAGTCCGCTCTGGAACTCGATGGTGAGTTCCTCGATGATCGCGTAGTGTTTGATGGTGAGATGCTTCAGCATCACTCGTTGTTTCTGCGTAAGTCACTTTAAGTTAGCCCCGAAAGGGGTTATTTTCAAGAGGCCGCGCGTGCTCAACAGGTCACGACTCCGCAAGCAGAGGATGGCTCATCTCGTCGACAGGTCCACGCGTTTCATCCAGGCTTGTGACGGCTTGGCGTCACCGCGCCGGCTCAACGACGGCGTGGGGAATTGCACAGACGGCGCGGCAGATCTTCGACACCATGAAGAGCCCAACGATGAACGTGATGGGAGCAGTGCCCCACATGACGACCGGAACTACACTCAGAAGACAGAGGACCATGTAGGCGACAAACAGACCCGGTGCGAGCCTGGGAACATTGAGTGAATGCCTCTCGACGTACGCATTGTAGTCCGCCGCGAACCCCGCGAACGTCTGGAATCCCCAGTAGAAGTTGAAGAACGGAACGAACAGAAGGCCGACCGCCCGACCCGGAGTCGTACGAGCATGGCCATCCTGTATCGCAGCCCACATCCTGTAGATGAGAACGCTGAACACGACAATTCCGTATGTCGCCATGAGCGACGCGAGGAGATAGAGAAGCAGGGCCGGGACCGCATCCCGCCTCTCCCACACCTCAAGCGTGAGGAGCAGCGTCCCGACTTCGAAGATGAGCAGCGGCAGGCCGTCCGCCACCGCAATGGTCCCGAGGAAGAAGCCACGTGAAATGTGTTGCTCACCTTCCCCCTGGCCGAGCGACGGGCCCGACGTCAGACGCAGAAGCCCGTAGAAAACGAGAGCGAAGACCGCCATCGAGAGAAGGCCGAACGGAAGGAAGAACAGCGAAGTTATGAGCTCGCCCCTCCCAGAGAGCTGCTGAATGAGGAAAGCAAGAATCCTGTGGAGGAGTGTGCCTGCGAGAGCACCTGTCATCAGGGCGAGCCACGTATGCCGCATCCATCTCAGCGCGAGGGCGATACCGGTGAAGATGAGGATCACCCACAGCATTGACAGCAAGAACGACTGTGGAGCAAAGAGCCACTCATAGGAGGAGAACTCCTCCGACCTCAGCAGCTTGTAGAGGACATAGAGAGCAGGACGCTCGAGCACGACGTAGGCAATCGAAGCTGCCGGCACCGCGAGCCAGGTTTTGGAAATCCACCTGAACGCGGCGAGCGCTACACCGCCAAGGATCACGTCGCCGACAAATGCCGTAAGCCAGTCAAAGGAACCGGCGAAATGAAAGAACTCGTACGAGTAGCCGCTGCTGTCTGAGTGGGATACAGAGGGGGCAACCAGAAGAAAGAAAAGGTCACCCACAAACAGAGCGGCAAGGAAGAGAAACGGCCGCTCCCATCGGATTGTCTTCCCGCTGACGCCGAGCAAATCTGCCAGACCTACCGTTGACATAGAATCCTCCTTTCATCGGGTGAAAGAGATTTCTCCGAACAGAATGCCACAGACGGGCCGACTATATCAGTGATGCTCTTGGGTCGTGAGGAAGTGATTTGAGATCGGGGAGGCAGGGCCTCCTGCGCCCAGCCTCCGTGTTCAAGTTAGCCCCCTGGGAGCTCGTTTTCAAGAGGCGGAACCAGATCAGTGTGGATCGTCCGGATGAATGGAATAGCGCGGCGGAGCGGCTTCTTCTGCTTCTATGCACCTGTTGAATATCATCGAGCGAGCCGAGAGAGACCGCCGACTTCGTTCGCAGAACGGGTGAAGAGCCACAGCCCCCATCCGGGCGCACGCGGAGTTCGCTCCGGCATGAGTGCCTGCTGCACGGCGTGACCCGCCTCAAGCTCTCTCCGGGCAAGGAGCTTGTCCTTCAGCTCAAGCATCAGGAAAAACAGAATGCTTAGGCCGCTGACGCCGAAGTTGTTCTGATTGCTTCCGTCGACGGATTGGTGAACCACGAGCAGCACAAGCCCGCAGCCTTCGTCATCACCCGGCGGGGTGGGGCGGAAGACCGTGGGCTTCTCCTTGCACAATGCTCCCGGATCATGCTGCCTGTCTCGCAGAGCAATCGCTACTCAACTTCCTCCAGGACCTCGAAAAACGCTTGGGGATGCTCGCATGCAGGGCACTTCAGCGGCGGTGTCTTCCCCTCGTGGACGTAGCCGCAGTTCCTGCATTTCCAGCGGACCACCTTCTCCTTCTTGAACACCGTTCCCTGCTCGACGTCCTGAAGAAGCTTGCGATACCGCATCTCGTGCCGTTTCTCGACAAGAGCAATTGCCCTGAATGCGGCGGCGATCTCCGGGAACCCCTCCTCCTTTGCCGCCGCGGCGAATTCTGGATACATCGCCGTGTGCTCGTGCTGCTCCCCTTCGGCGGCACCCTTGAGGTTCTCCGCCGTCGAGCCGATCACACCCGCCGGAAACGCCGCGATGATTTCAACTGCTCCCCCTTCAAGGAGTTTGAAAAAGCGTTTGGCATGTTCCTTTTCATTGTCGGCGGTCTCTTGAAAAACCGCCGCGATATGCTCGTATCCTTCTTTCCTTGCCTGCGACGCGAAGTATGTATACCGGTTTCGTGCCTGCGACTCGCCGGCGAATGCCGTTAGAAGGTTTTTCTCGGTCTTTGTCCCTTTGATACTCGCCATGATTTTGTCTCCTCGGGATATTGGACAGATAGGATAGCTGGGCTCTTCTTCAATATACGTCGATCCTTCCGAAACCACCAGTGTGACACATCCAAGAAGAGTCGATTTGACTTGCTTGCGCCGGCCGGGCCGCGACGCTTCTACTTGTTGTCCTGCTTTGCGGACTGTCTCAACTCCGCAATCTGCTCACTGAAGACAGGGCCATGTTCAGTCTTCCTTTCGAAGGCCTCTGCCCAGTCCAACCATCTCAGGGCATCCGCGATGACCGCGTGGGCGAAACCGCTGGACGGGTCAAGCTCGAGAGCACTCCTCGCAGCGATGACGGCGCTGTCTTTCTTCCCCAACCGTCGGTAGGTTTCCGCATGTCGGGTTGAGTTCTGTGCCTCGCAGAGACCGCTACCTCGTCAGTGGGACCGGCTTTGCCTTGTAGTCAAGTGCAAGTACGGATGAGGGGTTGCGCCAGACGAGGCACAACGGTTCGCTGGTTCTCACCAGTCCTTTGCGAGCAAGCCCCGCGTTCGTCGAGTAGATAAGCATCCCCTTGGCGGTGTCGAGGTATTTGAACAGCGGCACGACGGCCGACGAGTTCGTGGAGTCTTTCAAGTAGAGAGGCAGAGCGTAGAAGAGCGGTGCTCCCGCTTCATGCTCGCCGTGACCTACGCGCAGTGCCGGCCTCCCTGCCGTTGCATAGATCGGAACAAGTCTATCGTGCTTCCGGTCAGGCGGAACCGCGAAGAGCGGAATCTCATCGATCTTCTCCCAGAGGTTCAGAGAATCCACACCCTCGCGCATGAGGTAGCGAGTCACACCTCTTTCATCCCTGATGCGGTAGACTGGCGCAGGCAGAACAAGTCGTGGGTCGTCGATGGACAACCGGTACATCATCTGGTTGTAATCGTACAGCGGTGTTTCATCGTGATTGCCGGAGAAACCTGTCGTGTATGTTCCTTCGAAATAGATCAGCCGGCCGCCCTCCTGGTCAAACAGTGGGTGCTGACCGACGTTGTAGAAATCATAACGGTCGTGGGAGACAATCTTCTTGCCGTAGACCCAAGGACCGGTAGGAGTGTCACCCTCGAAATACCAAACCTGTCCAATATTGCCATATGCAATCATCACCCAGCGCTTGCAGAAGGCATTCCAGAAGACAGAACCCGGGCGTGCCGAGATCGGTTTTCCGTTTTCAACATCCCAGCCCTGCCACCAGCCCTCGCCACTTGTGATTTCTCCGGAAGCAATCAATTCCTGCTGTCGCCGGTGGTCTACGGCATCCGTATTGGCTTTCCAGGCATAGACAAGTTTTCCGGAAGCGTCCCGGTCGAGCTTCGGTGCTGCGATGTCGTATTTGGTCCCCGAGATGAGGCACGTGAAGTGCTCATAGCTCTTTGGGTCCGTCACGTGTTTGATATCTGCCTGGACGCGCTCAGGCCCATAACGATCTGTGATGTAGCAATACTCGCGGCCGTCGATGCGCACACGGAGTGGATGTCCGGAGGAGTGAACTTCATCGAGCCATTCCTTAATCTGCACAATTCGCTCGAACGCCTTTGTTGAATCATCAAAAACAGCGATGCCGCGCTCGTAGTCGACGTCCAGATTCTTCGTGCGCGAATACTTCGCGTAGAGCCGTTCGTTCCCCTTCTCGTCGGGGAGGATGATCAGCCAGTCGATCCACACGAGACCGGGCCCTGGAATGGAGCACATCGGTTTGCTGAAGCCGCTCGAGTCGACGAAGTACGTGAGATCGATTCCGACACTCGGATCAAGTCCGCCTTTTCCGAGCAACTCCGATGTTGCACCTGACGCGGTACCGTTGAAGTTGGCAGGTCCGAACGTGTCCCCCCAGAACCAGTAGATCTTCCCCTTGTACAGAGTCTCAATGAAGGTGTCCTGTCCTGTGACCCTGCCGTTGAGCCGCGGATACTTGATGGGGACCGGCTCACCGACGAGGATGCTCTCCCCGTAGATATCCTGTCCCGTGATGCGGTACAACCGCTCGGCGA
>Ga0066636_10002193_pt1 | contig 12359 bp, 9 predicted proteins | sample CryGeyCG2014_080_2_FD_62736 | JGI IMG/M metagenome (GOLD analysis project Ga0066636, IMG submission 62736) | Groundwater microbial communities from aquifer - Crystal Geyser CG07_land_8/20/14_0.80 | ecosystem: Environmental > Aquatic > Deep subsurface > Groundwater | place: USA: Utah: Grand...
ACATATCTTAAGTTTCTCCCTTTCTTCCTTCTGCCGGCAGTCTATAGCTTTACTGACGCGCAAGTCAGGAATCAGTTAAGATTTCTGCTCTTCCTCGTATTGCTACAGAGTCCGTTAGCGATCTTCCAAAAATTTAATTTTCTCGAGAGAGGAAAAGTGTCCGGTGATTGGGTCACGGGTACGTTGACCTCAAGCGGACAACTCAATGTGGTCTTGGTATGTGCAATTGCAGTGGTTATGGGCTTTTATTTATCGAAGAAAATAAAATTTGTACCTTTTTGCATGTTTCTATGTTTGCTATTTGTCCCTAATGCTCTGAACGAGTCAAAAGCAAGTGTTATCTATTTGCCGGTCGCAATGATGGGACCCGCTATGCTTCTCCCGGGGTATAAGGAGAAGCTAAAGAAATTACTGCCGTTATTCATCATAGTTCTTATTTTCTCTGTGGCGTTCATTGGGCTTTACGATAAGTTTAAGACTAACCGGGCCTCTCAAAGAGAAGGGTTGATCGCTTTTTTTACGACTCAGGGAAGGATGGAACATTATCTGTACAGAGCGGCAGAAGCAGGTAAACCGATCCATCAACTTGGAATAATAGATAGTATTCTTCTACCCCTGCAAGTCCTTTCAAAGGATATTTTTAAGCTTGGATTCGGCCTCGGCATTGGGAATGTTTCCGAATCCTTTTTGAGCAGCCTTTCTGGAGAATATGCGAAGAATTATGGCAAATTAGGGGCAAAGTCTACTGCCATTGGCCTTTTTTTATGGGAGATAGGTCTCCTGGGTGTGTTGCTGTATTTGCTTCTAATATATATGATATTTTCGGATGCTCGTTATTTGAGCAGACGAGGCGGTTTATATGGTTCCCTGGGGCCAGGTTGGGGTACCGTTATGATTTTGGTTGGGATGGCTTTGTTTCAGAAAAATATTTTTCTGGAAAATGTTACGGGCTATCTGTTCTGGTATTTATCCGGTTACGTGGCTGCCACACGATGTAGGTTTTCAAGAGAAGCTGGATCAGCTGGGCGTGCCGTGATGCGCTCACTCGGCTGATAGGGATGGGCGTGTCAGAAGTATTAATGCTTGGCACAGATATTAATACGATGGGCGGGATATCTTCCGTGGTGAAGGGCTATATTGACTACGGAATCATGTCTCGGCTTGGAGTGGAATACCTGCCGACTCACAAAGATGGCACTAAGATAACAAAGATCTTGTTCTATTTGAAGCAGTTTCCAAAAATCGTAGTGCGTATCTTGGAGGCCAAGATTATCCATATTCATTCATCGCATGGCTGGAGTTTTCGGCGTTTATCGATTTTGTTGTGGGTGGCTGCTTTCTTCGGCAAGAAAACCGTTCTGCATGTTCATGGAAGTCAATTCGACATTTATTATGCGAATTCAGGTAGAATTGAGCAGGCAGTAATAAGATACGGACTGCGAAAAGCGGATCGTGTTATCGTACTTTCTTCGGCCTGGAAAGAGAAGCTTCTCAAAATCGAATCCAATCTGAATCCACTGGTTTTAATGAATACGGTCAATGTTGGGAAGTATCTCGTTGAGAATAGACAACTAAGCAACCCTGTAAATGTGCTTTTTCTGGGAAGGTTGGGGAAAAGGAAAGGTGTTTACGACATCCTAAAGGCCGTTCAGTATATTGACCGGTCAAGGTTCCGTTTTGTTCTTGCGGGTGATGGGGATATAGACAACATTCGAAAGAGCATTGCGGAAAAAGGATACGGTAATTTCATCGAAGTACCTGGATGGATTGACGAAGATAAGAAGAAGGAGCTTTTAAGGCATGCCGATATCTATATTATGCCATCCTATCAAGAGGGACTGCCGATTAGTATACTTGAAGCCATGGCAGCAGGACTGCCGATTATCTCGACTCCTGTTGGGGGGATACCGGATGCCGTAGCCGATGACGAGAATGGATATTTGATTGCCCCTGGAGACTATCGCTCTTTGGCGGATTGTATTACAAGAATAGGCATGAACCAGGATCTATGGAAAACATTTAGTATAGCGTCTCGCAGATTGGCGATGGAGAAGTTCAGCATGGAACGCTCTGAGTCACAGTTGCGTCTGCTCTACGCAACGATAGCTTAGGGATAAGGGGAGAAGACTAATGTTCAAGTACGTATTGACAGCGGCTGTGCTGAAGGCTTTTCCATTGAATGACTTTACGAAATGGGCATACAGAAAGACGGGGAATGTGCTTGGCCAGAGAAAAAGAAAGAAGCAGAATATCAATGAATATGTAAAACGCGGCAATCTGCTGGTTTCACTATGCCGGCAATATGGCGTGTTGAAGAAAGGTTGCCATCTTCTGGAACTGGGAACAGGCTGGATTCACTGGTATGGTCTCTTCGTGCGACTGCATTCTGACGTATTTATTGATCTATTCGATGTATGGGATAACCGACAGTTTGATGCCTTAAAGAAGGCTTTTCATGACTTGGAACAGACATGGCATGACGGGTTGTCCGTTTCTCCAAAGGCGGTTGAGAGGTTGAGTTCTGTTACACACGCGAACTCCTTCGACGAAATATATAAAAAATTTGGTATTAATTATAGAATAAATGAAAACGGCGCTCTTGGTGCATATCCCGATAGTTATTTTGATTGTGTATTTAGTTTTCATGTCTTGGAACATGTGGGACGAGAGGTAATCGAGAACACGATAAAGCATATATATCGCACTCTTAAACCCGGCGGCTATTCCATTCACCAGATTGGTATTGATGACCATCTAAGTCACTATGACAAAAAAGAATCTGCAAAGAATTATGTTCGCTATTCCCACCGCGCATGGAAACGATACTTTGATAATGCTGTCCAATATCATAACAGGCTTCAAGTAGCCGACTTTCTGAACATCTTTTCTATAAACGGCTTTGAGGGTGTGGAAACGAACAGAGATATCTGTAGCCTTGGCGGACTTCGAGTGCACCCCGACTGGCAGAACTATTCTGTGGAAGACTTGCAGACGACCACGCTCACAATTGTCCATAAGAAAACATAGGACTTTTTGGAAGAACTCAGCGACATGAATGCTATTTATCTGTACCGAGCGGCCCGGTTGTTTTATAAATGGCGTATCCCTATTCTTCCAGGTTTGCTTAAAGGGATAATTTTTATTATTTATAACAGTATTATTCCACCTGCGTGTTCGATTGGAAGGGATTCTCGTTTTGCACACGGAGGGATTGGTGTTGTACTCCACCCCCGCTGTCGAATTCAGGAGCGTGTGCTGATAGGGCAGAATGTGACTATCGGCGGCACTTTTGGGTCTGAGGTCCCGGAAATAGGGAGCGATGTATGGATTGGGCCAGGGGCGAGGATTCTGGGTGGGATTCGAATAGGCAACAATGTAGTAATCGGTGCAAATGCGGTTGTCACTAAAGATGTGCCTGACAATTCGGTGGTTGCAGGTGTGCCGGCCAGAATTCTAAGGAAGTTGGAGCCGGGAGCGGTCGATGTTCGCGCGGGCAAGATCCGGGATCTGAATTAGGGATACAGACTACTGAAGGGCTTCGGCGGAAAATTTTTCAAGCACTCTGTGTATTTTTATGCGGATATAGTACGATTTTAAAGTTTGGCATTGAGGGGGCTGTTCCCGTTGGCTGAATATTTGGGTCTTATTTTATGTGATGCGGTCAAGCATGCATCATGGGTGAATTATTTCGTAACTTTATTTCGACGATTCGGTTGTTGCTGGTTCGAGGGTTTCATTTTCTTGCTGTCATGGGGGGGATCAGAACATAATGACTCTCACATTCTTTTTCTTGGCGGGGTTTATCGCCAGCAGGAAAATCTCTAATAGCGAGTGGAAATAGCTTGGACATTGCCAAGAAAAGCATAAGTGCAGCTAAGTATACTGCTCTATTTAAGAGTGCGGCACAGCTAATTTCCGTTGGCGCGACCATTTTCCTCATCAGGGCACTTTCCGAAGAGGATTTTGGAATTTATAATTTGCTGTATTCCTTTATTAGTCTGTTAGGCATGGTTGCATCGTTTGGACTTGCCAATGCCCTTCAGCGCTACATTCCTGAATATTACAGCAAAGGTGAATTCAGGATTGCAGACAATTTGTACCGGATATCGTCCATAATACGCCTTCTTTCCAATGTTCTTGTTCTCGGGTTGGGGCTTATTTTCTGGGACCATATCGCACCCTATCTTAAAATTATTGCATACAAAAATTATTTCATGCTGTTTACGGTAATCATCCTGTTGCATATGCAGAGGGGGCTGCTGGAAATCTGCCTTAATGCCTTTTTTCTTCAAAAGCATACGCAAGGATTTGCAGTTGTCTTCATCGCGATAAAAACTGTGGGTTATGCCTTGGCGATACTGCTGAAGATGGATTTATGGCGGATACTAATAATCGATTTTGTTGCGTATATATTTGTCTTTGTAGGGCTTCAGGTTATTTATTACAAGAAGATCCCAACTTCTGGAGGCCATCTATCAAGATTTGATGGAAATGAGAGAAGACGAGTAGCTCGTTATGCCTTCTTTTACAACTTCAATGATGCAGGCGCCGGCATCCTGGATACGAATTTTGACAATTTTATTATAGTGATGTATTTGAACCCTCTAGCCGTAGGTGCATATGCCTTCTGCAATAGAATAACCAGAATGATTATCCACTTCAATCCCGTGAATTACCTTCAGGATATAATTCGTCCCGCCTTTTTTTATTTAGGAACAAGTATGGGAACCAGGGAGATTAATCGATTCTATCAAGCCCTGGTTAAGGTTAACTATCTCTTCTATGTACCTGTATTCATTTTTGTTCTTGTTATGGGGCAGGACATAATCAGATTTTTTTTTGGTGGCAAATTTATTGAATATTCTCATGTCCTTACGGGCGTATTTTTATTCAGCACATTGAATTCCTTTCAGATGCCTCTGGGGTTTGTGGCACAGTTGAAAGAGCGGGCGGCTCTCATTCTCTACAGTAAGGTCTTTGCGGCTTACAACATAGTGGCCGACATTATTTTGATAAAGTATTTCGGTATTTGGGGTGCAGTGATTGCCACGGGCACGGCAGTGCTGGGGAAGAACCTATTTATATTTTATTTTGTGAGTGAGGAGGCGTCTTTCAAGGGAATGGGGAAGTTTTTCTCAAAAATCATTGTTTTCTGGTTGATCGCCGGCGCCATGGTTTTCGGAATCAGACATCTCGTCAGCAATTTCCTTGTCATGTTTTCCTTCGCTGTTATTGTATTTTCCGTAGGTTTTGTTCTTCAGTTCCGGACCCACCTCTTCAATGATGGCGAAAAGCTTGCTATCGAAAGAATAGGGAATAGCCACAAGAAGCTAAATTATATTATAAAACTTTTACGAATCCAACCCGCATGAAACTTCTTGCTTCCTGTAATGGAAATAATGCATCCGAGAGATTTGTCTTGCTTTTCTCTCGATATCAAAAACTTTCTGACAAAGGGATCAGAAAATAATAGGAATAAAGAGTGATGGATAGACTGTTAAGGCAGATCCAACTTTTGAGAGGTAAGATGTATAAATATGTATACAAGATCGAGGGCGGGAAGAACTTGAGACTCGGCGAGAAGGTACTTCTCTCTCCAAGAGGAGGGCTAAAATGTGGTATGAATGTCGTGGTGGATAGGTTTTCTGAAATATTAGGAAGAGTAATAATTTCTGACGATGTCCATGTTCATAGAAATGTTTTGTTAAGGTCGTTTGGCGGTACTATAAATATCGGAAAAGGGACAACTATTAATCCGTTTGTCTGTATATACGGACAAGGGGGGGTTACGATAGGCAAATACGTAAGTATCGCTACCAAAACAACAATTGTTGCGGCAAACCATAATTATAGAGATGTTAATAAATTTATAAAGGACCAAGGAGTAACTGCAAAGGGGATCGTGATCGAAGATGATGTCTGGATTGGAGCTCATGCTGTGATTCTGGATAATGTGCATATAGGCAAAAGATCAATTATAGCAGCAGGAGCAGTCGTTAACAGAGATGTAAATGAATATGCTATTGTGGGGGGGGTGCCTGCAAAGACAATAGGTTCAAGAGTGGATAACCAGAGATGAAGTACTATGATGCATCCCAACAAAGGTTAATTTACATCAGAGAGAAAGCAACAGCTGATTTCTGGGACAATCAGTGGAAGGACATCGCTGAGAAGAGAGGAGATCAAACCAGTAATAAAGGAAAGGGCAAACATTCATCGGTTGTTAGGATTACACAGAAATATTTAAGGCAGGAAGACGGCTTGATATTGGAAGGAGGGTGTGGATTAGGAGGACATGTGAGAAATTTGACATCAAACGGCTTTTCCTGCATCGGAGTAGATTATGCGAAGGATACTGTTGAGCATCTTAATGCGCAATATCCAGAGCTCAATATTCAATATGGAGATATACGAAAACTCCCATTTGAAGATAGTTGTTTTGTGGGTTATTGGTCAGTGGGTGTGATAGAACATTTTTGGGAGGGTTATCAAGATATTACAAAAGAAATGCATAGGGTTATTAAACCCGGGGGGGTACTGTTCTTGTCATTTCCCTACATGAACCTCCTGAGACGAGTCAAAGCAAAAATGGGTCTCTATGAGCTGTACTGTGGCACAAAGGACGAAAATTATTATCAATTTGCACTTAACAAAAAAGCGGTGATCAACGATTTCCTGAACCTAGGTTTTAATTTGGTAAAACAATCCAATTCAGGGGTATTGTTTGGCATGAAGGATGAGCTTGGATGTGGAAATGTGGTGGAGTCCATCAGCAAGTTAAAAGATAAAAATATTTTTACAAAAGTAATGTATTATGCTTCAGACCGTGTGCTTAATTTTTTCCTCGGTTCTCTACTGGGCCATACAACTCTGTTAGTATTCAAGCGGTAGGGCCATGTCTTCTCATGGAAGCGGATTTTAATTGCATGGATTGGTATTGGAATCGTCTAAGATGCATGTCATTGGCAGAAATTATGCATCGTGCCAGGGCGATGATTTATTATCAGATACATCGGCATGGTTTCTTGCTGGCGACGAAGGTTCCTCCCGCAGACATTTCTTGCCCTTCCAATTCATGGGTTGCTGATATTCCGGATTGCAATCCTGGTCTTTATTGCCGAGCGGCGGACGATATTCTCAGAGGGCAGTGGCAGATCTTCGCCTTAACAAATCCCGAAAGAGATCGGCCGCTGCAGTGGAACAGGGACCCAAAGACCGGAAAAGTTGCTCCTATGATAATGGGCAAACTTCTTGATTACCGCGATGAACAAGTAGTCGGAGATATCAAATATACGTGGGAACCTAACAGACATTTACAACTCGTTACAATTGCACAGGCTTACAGTTTAAGCGGTGACTCGTCTTATCTGAAAGGGCTTTCAGAGCACTTAAACTCGTGGTTTGAACAATGTCCATACCCACTAGGACCTAATTGGGCAAATTCACTGGAACTGGCGATTCGATTAATTAACTGGGCTCTTGTGTGGTACTTGATTGGAGGAGTAGATTCACCCCTGTTTGAAGGCCGGGATGGGTTCCTTTTACGACAGCGGTGGTTGGCGTCGATTTATCAGCAATGTCATTTTATCCAAGGGAATTTTTCCCTATATTCATCAGCAAATAATCACTTGATCGGTGAGACTGCAGGACTCTTCATCGCGTCGATTACGTGGCCGTATTGGCCCAAGATGAAACGATGGAGACAGAAAGCCTATCAGATTTTAGTGGAAGAATGTCTAAAACAGAACGCTCTGGATGGATCCAACAGCGAACAGACCACGGCCTATCAGCAATTTATCCTCGATTTTTTATTGCTCTCTGCCTTGGCCGGGCAGAAAAACGGCAATAGTTTTCCTGATGAATATTGGACACGTATTGAAAAGATGATCGAATATATCGCCTCAATCATGGATTGGAAGGGACATGTCCCGATGATCGGTGATGCCGATGATGGTTATGTGGTGAGGTTCTCTCAGGAGGCAGATTTTTGCCCCTACCGGTCTCTGCTTGCGACGGGTGCGGTTTTGTTTAAGAGACCTGATTTTGGGGTGAAAGCGGGAAAGCTGGATGACAAAACGAGATGGCTGCTGGGGGATAGGGCCGAGAGAACCTTTGCAACATTATCATTAAGGGAAAGTACCGCTACTCTTCCGGTGAGACGAGAATTTCCGGATGGGGGATATTATATTTTGGGGATGAATTTTGAGAGCAAGGATGAAATTCGCTTGATTGTCGATTGCGGGCCTCTTGGCTATCTTTCGATTGCCGCTCATGGACATGCAGATGCCCTTTCTTTGGCGCTTTCGGTTGGAGGTAAGGAAATTCTCATAGATCCTGGAACCTATGCATACCATACTAACCAAAAATGGCGCAATTATTTTCGGGGAACTTCGGCACATAATACAGTTAGGGTAGACCTCCAAGATCAGTCGTTAATCGGTGGGAATTTCATGTGGTTGGAAAAGGCGCGTGCTCGGTGTGAACGATGGGAGACCAGTGGGGAAACGGATTTTTGGACCGGATCGCATGACGGATATAGTCGCTTGACGGATCCAGTTATTCACAAAAGGGAGATTCGACTTATCAAGCAGGCACGAAGAATAAGAGTGGTGGACTATATTATTTGCAAAAAGGAACACGTTGTGGAGCGATTCTGGCATTTTTCGGAAGCTTGTAGAGTCGACTCCGATGGGAAGAATCTTTCTGTACACAACGGTTCGATCACGGTTCAATTTTCTTCATGTGATGAGGTTTCTCCTGAAGAACATATCCTCTGTGGTCAAGATGATCCACCCGGGGGGTGGATTTCTCGCCATTATGATGTGAAAGTGCCGACGACAACTGTGGTTTGGAGCAATACCGTCCGGGGGGAGACGCAGATTACGACGGAGATACAGTGTTGACGCGAAGATGAAGGATCGGAGGAAGACATGAAGATCAGTATTTTCGGTTTGGGTTATGTCGGAACCGTATCGGCGGGTTGCCTGGCTAAGGAGGGGAACGAGGTGGTTGGGGTGGACCCCAACCGAACCAAAGTTGATCTTATAAATGACGGGAAGACACCTATTATTGAAAAAGAGATTGGAGAGATTATTAGAACAGGAGTGCGGGAAGGACGTCTCTGGGCGACGGTTGATGTGAAAGAAGCGATAACAGCGACCGACCTTTCTGTGATCTGCGTGGGAACCCCAAGCCAGTTAAATGGGAGCCTGGACTTGAGATATGTCAGCAGGGTCTGCCAGGAGATCGGGGCTGCGTTGAAAGGTAAAACAGGGTTCCACGTGGTGGTTGTCCGGAGCACCATGCTTCCCGGAACAATGCGAGGCGTGGTGATCCCGAGCTTAGAAGAGTGGTCCGGGAAGAATGCCGGGAAAGATTTCGGAGTTTGCAATAATCCCGAATTTCTTCGGGAAGGAACGGCGGTGTATGATTTTTTTCACCCTCCGAAGACCGTGATCGGCGAAACAGACGAAAAGAGCGGCGATCTTGTGGCCGGGATCTATGTGTCACTGCCGGGGCCAGTGATCCGGACCGACCTGGAGACGGCCGAGATGGTGAAGTACACAGACAATGTCTGGCATGCACTGAAAGTTGGGTTCGCTAACGAGATCGGGAATCTTTGTAAAGCACTGAGTCTGGACGGGCATCGGGTTATGGATATCTTCTGCCAGGATACGAAGTTGAATCTTTCTCCCTATTACCTGAAACCCGGTTTTGCATTCGGGGGATCCTGTCTACCGAAGGATGTGCGGGCATTGACCTATAAGGCGAGGAGTTTGGATCTCGATTTGCCTATTTTGAATGCGATCATTCTGAGTAACGAACACCAGATTGAGAAAGGGCTCAGAATGATCATGGATAAAGGGAATAAAAAAATTGGCATTTTGGGGTTTAGTTTTAAAGTGGGTACAGATGACCTTAGAGAAAGTCCGCTCGTAGAAGTAATTGAACGATTGATCGGTAAGGGTTACGACCTCCGCCTCTATGACCGTAATGTTAAGCTTGCGAGTCTGATCGGGGCTAACCGGGACTATATTGTGAACAAGATTCCGCATATTTCGAAATTGATGGTGGAAACAATGGATGAGGTGCTCGACTTCGCCGAGACCGTGGTGATCGGTAACGGAGAGGAGGAATTCCGTTTGGTTGTGGATGGGCTCAGGGGCGGGCAGGTCCTGATCGACCTGGTCCGGATCTCGGACCAGCGAAGTACTCTGGGGAAATATGATGGAATCTGCTGGTAAAGCCAGGCGTGTCTTGATCATCGTCGAAAATCTTCCTTCCCCGTTTGATCGACGGGTTTGGCAGGAGGCGACGACCCTGCATGACGCCGGGTACGAGGTGACGATTATCTGTCCTACGGGAAAGGGCTATGAGAAGCGTTATGAATTTATTGATGGAATTCGTATTTATCGTTACAAACTCCCTTTTGAAGCGGGTGGACCTTTGGGATATGCCATTGAATACAGTTTCGCTTTGATCTTTCAGTTTTTCCTCGCATGGAGAGTCTTTCTTTTTCTGGGCTTCGATGTGATTCATGCCTGCAATCCGCCGGACAATATATTTCTGATTGGCGGGTTTTTTAAACTCTTCGGTAAAAAATTTCTCTTTGATCATCACGACATCAACCCAGAACTCTACGAAGCCAAATTTGGACGCCGTGATTTATTTTATAAGATTATGCTTCTCTGGGAACGTTGGACGTTTAAAATGGCCGATGTAACCATCGCAACCAACGAGTCTTACAAGCGAATCGCCATTGAACGGGGTGGGATGAGGTCTGACAAGGTTTTTGTCGTGCGTAGCGGACCGGATCTGAAGAGGGTCAAAATCGTTCCACCTGACCTCACTTGGAAAAACGGAAGGAAATATCTGGTGGGGTACGTAGGGGTAATGGGAAAACAGGAAGGGTTAGGCCTGTTGCTGGAGTCTGTGCGCTATCTTGTGTATGATAAAAAGAGGAAAGATATCCAATTTGTACTCGTTGGAGATGGTACGGAGCTTGAAAAGATTAAATCTATCGCCAGGCGTTTTGATTTAAATGACTATGTTACTTTTACTGGCCGTGTCCCTGACGATATCCTTCTTTCTATTCTGAACACCTCAGATCTTTGCGTAAACCCTGATGTGTATAATGTTATGAACGACAAATCCACCATGAATAAGATCATGGAGTACATGGCACTTGGCAAACCGATCGTTCAGTTCGACCTGACTGAGGGGCGCTTTTCCGCTCAGGAGGCAAGTCTATATGCAAGACGGAACGACCCGATTGATATGGCCGAGAAAATACTGGAACTACTAAATAGTCACGTGCAGCGAAGAAAAATGAGTGAATTCGGACGCAGACGAGTTGAGGAAGAATTAGAATGGTGCCATGAGTGTCCAAAGTTGCTTGCTGCATATGATGCTCTATGGAAGGTTTCATAATGAGTATATTCTAAAACCCCTGTCTTTGGGATGGGTGGTGTTGTTCACTAATGTTGTCGACGCTAAATTTGAGTAGGAGAAATAAATGACCGTAAGAAGCACAATCGTTAATAACTGTGATTTATGTGGGAATACTGAATTTGAGGTAAGGTTTTCAAAGAATGAATTTCATTCAGATATTGCCAGGTGCAAGAGCTGCGGACTTGTGTTCTCAAATCCTCAAGTTGAGAGAAATTACAGTGACTACCCCAATTATATTAGGAATTATATAAAATCCGAAAAGGGTAGACGTTTGACATCACGATGGCGTATTAAGCAAATACAAAAGTACGTCAGCCGTGGCAACTTATTAGAAATAGGATGTAGCGGAGGTTTCTTTTTAGACGAGGCTCAAAAAACAGGATTTCAGGTTACTGGTACCGAACTGAATCAAGAGGCTGTTAAATATGGAAGAGATGTGTTGAACTTATTAGTTTATTCAGAGCAAGATTTATCATCTATCAAATTTCCGGAGAAATTTAATGTGATCGCTATGTTTAATCTGCTTGAACACATTCCGAAGCCATACGAATTTTTAAAATATATTACTGATCATTTGTTGGCGGAAGGCGGTAAGTGTGTTATTGAGATTCCTAATATATTTACATTCCAGTTTCGATTTGTTGGGACCAAATGCCATCATTTATCGTGGGCTCATTATTATTATTTTTCGCAAGAGACGTTCAAGCTATTGGCTGAAAAAGTTGGATTGGTCATATTGGAATGTAAATCTGGAAAGCGCTTATATCCCATGGGGAATGCCTTTGGGACTTATCTACACAGAAACAAATTCCTAAAAAATACTGTTAGCCGTATGTTAAAAAAAGTGAATTTGTATGATAAGATAATTTCTATAGGCTTTCGAGAATATTTATTTTATATTTGCGAGA
>Ga0066636_10002203_pt1 | contig 12326 bp, 13 predicted proteins | sample CryGeyCG2014_080_2_FD_62736 | JGI IMG/M metagenome (GOLD analysis project Ga0066636, IMG submission 62736) | Groundwater microbial communities from aquifer - Crystal Geyser CG07_land_8/20/14_0.80 | ecosystem: Environmental > Aquatic > Deep subsurface > Groundwater | place: USA: Utah: Grand...
CCTATGATACTATTACCGCCTGATACCCTTAGGACAATAGGCACAGAAGTTTTTGGATCCACTGATGTACGCAATATGCCCCGGGTAAGCATCAAAGAATCAGCATAAGGCAAAAGTTCGGCAATAATCTTACGAGGCTCTTCAAGGCCTGTTGTGGGCCCCAAGAAATAACCATGGTCAACCGCAAGCATAACTGTCCTTCCGGTCTTAGGTTTTATTATCTGCGAAATCCTGTTCTTCATTCCCCAGTCCATCTTATCCTCCTTATTTATTCGGTTCTATTATTACTTTTATTGATTCTTTTGCCTCGCTGACAAGCTTAAAACCATTTTGAATTTCAGCTAAGCCAAATCTATGCGTAATCATATCCTTTACATTAATCTTCCTGTTCTTAATCAATTTCAGCGCCTCCCGATGCTCATCCGGATTTGCCGCATAACTAGATATCATTGACCTTTCGCTCCTCCAGAAAAAATCATTCATCGGAATAGAAAGATTAAAACCCTCATCCGCTGAGGCGAAGATTAAAATCACGCCACCCCTGTCCAGGGATTTAATCGCCTGTTCAACCGCAGTCCTTGCCCCGGCACATAGGATAACAAAATCAGCCAAGCGGCCGTTATTCAGCTCCTTTAATTCTTGAGGCACATCTTCTTTTGCATTAATAATATTGTCTGCTCCGAACCTGAGCGCCTCCTTAAGCCTGTAATCATTTATGTCAGTAGCGATTATTTTACTAAATCCTTTAGCACTTAGTAACTGGATATGAAGAATGCCTGATATGCCGCTTCCTATTATAACAACAGTTTGACCCTTGCATGGCCTTTGCCAAGACATTCTCTGGCCGCGTACTGCGCAGGCAAGAGGTTCTACAAAAGTCGCTTCTTCAAAAGATACGCTAGCCGGCAATTTATACACCCCGCCTTTTTCCAGATTTATAGCTGGTATCCTTAAATATTCTGAAAATCCGCCCGGGTCAAAACTTGTCTTGCGCAGGGTCTCGCACGCGCTATGGTGGCCAGCAAGGCAATAATGGCATTCTCCACAAGGCACATGGTGTGAAGCGGAAATCCTGTCGCCGGCCTTATACCGCCTTATGCCGTCTCCTATTTCTACAACCTCTCCTGCTATCTCATGGCCTAAAACAAGAGGCACTCTATCACGGCGATACCACTCTACTACATCTGTGCCGCATATGCCGCTTGCCATTACCTTTACGAGAAGTTCGCCCGGTCCTATCTTTGGCTTTGGCTTTTCTTCAACCCGCACATCGCTATTTCCATAATACATTCCTACTCGCATAAGAAAACCACCTCAACCTCGTCCAGATTGCAATCGGGACAAGGTTTAATTCGGTTCTTGCGCTACTATCAAAGGATAATATCTTACTACTTCTCCGTTTAATAAAATTTCCACCTGATATGCTGCAGGTTCATGGAATACGATATTCATAAATTTTGATATTACAGTATGGCTGGATTTTATGTCTTTAAGCTCGAAATTCACATCTCTTGTTTCCACTACAACCTTATTGTCTTTTGAATTTGTAATCCTTGCCTTTTCAGTAAAACTGCCTATGCCTTTAATCCATCTGTTGGCTATGAATAGCTCGTGATGGGTTGCGGGAAAAGTCCTGGCGCCTATCACTTCAAATATACCTATAAACATCATTTTACCGTTATCTTCTCTTCTTATGCTGTCGCACACGATAGAAAACTGCAAATCAGGTTTTATTAAGCTATCTTTATTCATATTTTTCTCCTCAATCTTCTTCCCAGCTTGTTATATACGGCGCGGATGGGATAAAACCAAATACGCTGCTTACAGCATTGGAATCAAAACTTATAGTAGGACTTCCAGTAATGGTAGTGTCAAATTCAGCTCCGCTTTCTACAAATATCGCTCCGTCTATGACAGGGTTTCCGCTCACTTTCAATGTCCCTATAACCCAGATTATTCCAGAAAAATGTCCGCCTGTTATGTTAAGGTCTCCGTTTACTACTAAAATCCCGCTCCCTGACCAGCCGCTCGCTGTTATCTTCATCTCTGCTAGAGAGTTTATATCCACCCATGTAACATGGTCAACAGGAGTTATATTATTTGCAGGGTCACTATAAAGATGCGTAGCGCCATTCCTCATTGCTTCCTTAGAAATTCCGAACACATCTTCGAAATTAAACACCCCATTCTCTTCATCTATCGTGCCATTCACCTGTGCACTTCCTTTTACTTCTACATCTCCGCTTGCAGTAATAGCAGATGTAATATCTCCTGAACTAGCAGGGTTTAACGGCCTTTCAACTATAGCGCTTACTTTCCGAATAGCGTTATTCGGATCAGATTCATTTGTGCCAGGCACTCCTCCTGTAGAATTTATCAGATATTTCGTGGAAGTCAGCGCAGTAGTCTGCGTAGAATAAGCTCCTATCCCAAGTGTTCCTGATAAGGGGAGGGTATTCGGCAATTCAACGATAGCCCTGTCCACACCTGCCTCTGCAAGCCATAGAGCCTGCACACCATCTCTTTCTTTATCAGCCGCTCTTTTTTCTCCGATAGTCCTGGCAGAAAAACTGGTAGCGAGTATTACCAATACCGCTACCACCATGTAAGCCGTAACCAATATGAACCCTTTTTTATTCTTCAAATTCAGCATGCTTAATTCCTGAGCCGCACCTGCGAATTAAAAGTTATTGTAGACTGCATTGCTGTAAAACCAGGGAATGTATTTTTCTGCGCAGTGACGCTTATATTGACCACGTTAGGATTTGCAGCGCTTCTATTAAAACTCACTGCTGAAATATTATTTCCCAAAACCTTCTGGCTTCCTGATTGCGTCCTCAGTAATTGCGCTCCATTTAAACCGCCAAGGGCATATTGAATATTACTGGACCATGTAATTCCAGTTGCAGCTATAGCTGTAGGAATCTGAAACGTAATAGAACTGTAATTCGTTCCATTTGCAGGGACACCTGTTATTGTGGAAACACCTGTCTGACGAAGTTCTCTTATCATAGAATCCAGGCCATTACGGCATGCCTGCTGCACGCTTATCTGCGACTCGCCCGCGCTCAATGAATTCTTGGCAGTAGCTAATACGCTGAAAATAGCGGCAGAGATTATAGAAAATAAAAATACGGCTATTATTATTTCAAGTAATGTAAAACCTTTATCGTTTCTCGTCATCTTTGAGCCATTAAGGTAGCGATCTGGCCGGGAGAATCCAGTCTTCCGTTTGCATTTGAATCTTCTCCGGCGTCCAGGACTCCGTTAAGATTTTTGTCTTCTCCTATAACCCTGTTCGAACGGGTCCTCCAGGATACGCTGACAAAAACCTGTAAAAGGTTATGATTGGAATTATTGATTGAAATAGCGCCCTTTGCTTCGCCTGAAGAAAATCCATTCGGGTTAAAACTTGTCCCGTTATAAGTTGTATATAAATCCGTAAAACTTGAATTGCGCATCTCTTCCAGCTTTGCCTGGCATGCCGCTACAGCCAGGGTAAGCTTGCCGGAGTTTTCGTTCAGAGATATCATGTGGGCAAAAACGCCTAGAAGCCCCACCAGCGCCACAATGAGCACGCCGACTCCTATCATCAGCTCAAGTAATGTGAAGCCGGATTTATTATTTTTACAAAACATGTTACCACCTAAAAGTCATGCCGCCGCCTATAAAGCACTCTTTATCTCTAATTACAGATTCTATATAAGCCATACCTCTCTTGTCAAACATTTCTTTTGTAAGTTTTAATCTTACTCCGCCTTCTTCAATATCTGATGTTTCCAGGATTAGCTCTTTATCTCCGGCTATTTTCCACCTGCCGGACAAAATAATCCTTCTTTTCAGTTTTTTAGCTTTAGATATTCCTATGCCTATATCAAATGCCAAAGATTTTTCTTTGCCTTTTGAAACTAAAGTACCCAAGGTAGACCTGAAATTAAACCCTGAGTTAATATTTTTATCCAGCTCGTAGTTGATTCTACGTCTTTCTGAAATATCCCAGGAACCCCTGAAAGTAATAATCTGGGATTCTTCCCCGTATTTATATACTATTTCGTTATTCTTATTTATCTCCCACGCGCCTGATAAGACAAGGCTATCCGTATCATCTCTATTCCGCTCAATGCCAAACGTAAGCCTGTTGTTTTTATCAGCCTGCCAGGAGCCGTAAAGTTTTATTATACAGCCCAAGCTTTTATTTTCCCCTGCCTTTGAATTTATCAAAAATGCGATTTCATTGCTTTTTGCGTCTATTAATTTAGTCTTCAGGGTAAGCCTATTGCCCTCGCACTGATTATTCCATTTATTCAGGGTAAAAACCAGATTATGATCTTTATCCAAAGAATATTTGCCTGAAAATTTTATCTTCTGCGGGATATCTATGCCGGAGGATTTATTGACTTCGTAGAAAAGCGCGTTGTTCTCATCTGTCATGAACCTTCCATTAACCACTTGGCGGAATTTCTTAACCCCGGACTTTCTAGCGCCTGGCAGGCTTCCGATAATAAGCCTGTTAAACGGGTCTATTTCATAAAAAACTTTCTCCATCCGCATGCCAACTGCCTCTCAAAGTTGACACTGTGACAATGTCAGAGTGTCAACTTACAGCGCCTTTTTAAAGCGGACTCATATCCCATTAATAAAATACCTTCTCAAGGCATAATCCTTTGGCAGGCGCGGTCTGGCCCGCGGAAGGCCTATGCCTTTTCTCCAGAATTTCTTTTACTGTTTCCGGTTTAAATCTGCCTCTTCCTACCTCTATCAGTGTGCCTGCGATATTGCGGACCATATTATACAAAAACCCGTCCGCCTGGACATAAATTTCTACAAGCGGAGGCCTTGAAACTATCTCTATTTTTTTAACGGTCCTGATTGAATCTTTTTCTTTTTTATCACTGGCCTGGAACGATCTGAAATCTTTTTTGCCTAATAGATATCTGCAGGCCTTTCTCATTGCGGAAATATTCAGATCATAGGAAAGATAATCGGCGTGCTTCTCAAGTAAAGGCGACCGAGACTTTCTGTTGACTATGGTATATTTATATAATTTACCTTTTGAATCAAACCTGGAGTGGAAATTCAGAGCAGCTTCTTCTGCCGAAACTATTGAGATGGCGGCCGGCAACAGGCTATTTAAACCGTTTTTGATGTTATAGAGAGGAAGGTTTGAATCTGTCTTGAAATTCGCGGCCTGGGCTTTTGCGTGAACGCCTGAATCAGTCCTGGAAGCGCCTATAAGAGAGATTTTGTTACCAAGAAGTTTTTTCGCTGCTTTTTCTATTTCTTCCTGAATAGTCCTTAATTTTTTGCTGTTAACCTGCGCCTGCCAGCCGTTAAAACCTGTGCCGTCGTATTCAATTATTAGTCTAATATTACGCATTCTGCGATCTGCACGGCATTTGTAGCTGCACCCTTGCGCAAATTATCAGCCACCACCCAGAGCCAGAGTCCATTTTTCACAAACGGGTCTTTTCTTACGCGGCCCACAAAAACCTCGTCTTTGCCTTCTGCGTCTTTCGGCATAGGATACAAATTGTTCTGAGGATCATCCATCAGGATTATTCCGCTGGATTTGGACAGAATGTCTTTAACTTCTTCAGAAGAGATATTCTTATCAGTTTCAATATAAATGGCTTCTGAATGCCCTGTCCTTACAGGCACCCTGATAGTGGTCGCGGAAATATTTATTTTGTCATCGTGCATGATCTTGTGAGTTTCTTTTACTAATTTCCACTCTTCGCTGGTGTAATCAGAATCGCTGAATCCTCCTATCTGAGGAAACACGTTATACGCCAGCTGTTGAGGCATTGCCATGTTATCAGCCTTTGCCTGCACGCTGACATAACCACCTTCCGCAATTTTTGAATTCTCTTCTTTTAATTGCTCAACAGCTGATTTGCCCGCACCGGACGAAGCCTGAAGAGTAGTCACAATTACTCTTTTTATACCCGTTCTTTTATAAATGGGCCATAAAGCAACTACCATTTGTATTGTGGAACAATTAGGATTCGCTATTATGCCTTTATGTTTTTTTACGTCTTTAGCGTTGACTTCCGGCACTACAAGCGGGACATTAGGGGCCATCCTGAAGTCCGCTCCGTTATCAATTACAACCGCGCCTCTTCTGACGGCCTCATTTGCGTAAGCAGCGGCCGCGCCTTTTTCTCCTTCTGTCCCGGCAAACAAAGCTATGTCTATCCCTTCAAAGGCCTCGTTAGAAATAGCCTGCACGGAATACACAGCGCCGTCTACGCTTATATTTCTTCCTGAGCGCGCCAAAACGCTCAATTTAGCTATGGGAAAATTTCTCTCTTTTAAGACCTTGAGCATTTCTATCCCGACTACTCCTACCCCCACAACCGCGACATTATATTTTTTGCTCATGTTAGTTTCCCCTAATCAATATAAGTTGACACTCAGACTGTGTCGTAATCCTCTCTGCTGAATTATAATACACAATATATTGTAGTTGCCCAATTTATCTGTCCCGAGCGAAGTCGAGGGATTGGGCAACCTATTTTGTGCCTGATAAATCAGGCGACTACATTATGACACAGTCTGACTTTGACAATGTCAGAGTGTCAACTTATTTATTATTTTATAGATTTTTTACTACCAAGTCCCCTACCTTAGTTGTTGAATATCCCATTTTCCCGGCTGCCAGAGATTTTAACTTTGTCTTCACTATTTTTATTACTGCGTCTTCTATTTGTTTTCCGGCCTTTTCCTCTCCTAAATTTTCAAGCATCATGCCTACCGCGCAGATAGCCGCCAGGGGATTGATTACATTCTTACCTGTGTATTTCGGGGCTGAACCGCCTATGGGTTCAAACATTGAGACGCCTTCAGGATTTATGTTCCCTCCGGCGGCAATGCCCATACCGCCCTGTATCATAGCGCCTAAATCAGTAATAATATCCCCAAACATGTTATCAGTCACGATGACGTCGAACCATTCCGGATTTTTTACAAACCACATCGTAGTCGCATCCACGTGGGCGTAATTAGTGGCTATGTCTTTATATTCGCCGGCTAATTCATTAAACGTCCTCTGCCACAGATCCCATGCAAATGTGAGAACATTTGTCTTTCCGCAAAGCGTCAGCTTTTTATCTTTATTTCTTTTTCTTGTATACTCAAACGCGTATCTCAAGCAGCGCTCAACGCCTTTTCTTGTATTGTGGGAAATCTGTATCGCCACCTCGTCCTTTGTGCCTTTTTTCTGGAATTCGCCGAGCCCTTTATAAAGCCCTTCGGAGTTTTCCCTCACTACCACAAAATCAATGTCTTCGGGTTTTTTGTCCTTTAACGGGCAGAAATCAGCATTGTAAAGTTTTACAGGCCTTAAGTTGATGTATTGGCCCAACGAAAACCTGAGCTTTAAAAGAATGCCCTGCTCCAATATGCCTGGTTTAACATCCGGATGGCCTATCGCACCAAAATATATGGCATCCACTTTGGCCAGTTCTTTTAAAACAGAATCAGGTACCAGCTCTTTTGTCTTTAAATACCTGATTCCGCCAAGATCATAATTTATTATTTCGTATTTAAAACCCTGCTTTTTGCTTACTGCCTCTAATACCTTTAAGCCTTCTCTCACTACCTCAGGCCCTGTCCCGTCTCCGCCTATCACTGCTATTCTATACATACCTCTCGTCCTTTCTTGATAATTTGATTCAAATTATTCCGCGTAGGTTCCGCGATTGCTTTTTCTTCCGCGTAGTTCCGCGTTTATTTACCCATTTTAAAAGCCCGCCTGAGCGGATTATTTCCTGTATAAACTTTGGAAGCGGTTTTGCTTTATATTCCCTGTGCTCTGTCAAATTCAAAACCGAACCACTGTTTAAATCAACTTCCAGATAATCCCCTTCTTTAATCTCGCTTATATCCTTTATCTCTAATATAGGCAAGCCCATATTTATTGAATTCCTCAAGAATATCCTGGCGAAACTCTCCGCGATTACGCATGAAATACCCGCGCCTTTTATAGAAATCTGGGCGTGCTCTCTTGAAGAGCCGCATCCGAAATTCCTGCCGGCTATTATCACGTCGCCCTTTGATATCTTCTTTGAAAATTCAGGGTCAATGTCTTCCATGCAATGAGCGCCTAACTCCTTCGGGTCAATCGTGTTCAGGTACCTCGCGGGAATTATCTCATCCGTGTTAACATCGTCCTTGAACTTCCAGACCTTGCCTTTAAATTTCATATCTACCTTTTATCCCAAAATTTGCATTAGAAATTTGTTTGGGATTACCCCGACGAGCAAGATTAAATCCTCTCGGATTTAATCTGTCGGCCCTTCGGGCAGATTTTGCTATTGCAAAATCTGGGTTTATGGCACAATGGCACACTAAAGTGTGCCCTACAAAGTTGTCGCAAAGGCCTTAATAAGCACTTTTGCAGGGGACACTTAAGTGTCCCCTGCAAAAGCATTCTCGGCCTTTGTCTTTAAATTTCTTCAGGATGCGCGATCCTGCCTTTTATCGCGCTTGCCGCAGCCACTGCCGGATTCGACAAATATACCTCGCTGTCAGGATGGCCCATCCTGCCCCTGAAATTCCTGTTCGTAGTAGTAATGGCTCTCTCTCCGCCTGCCAATATCCCCAAATGCCCTCCGAGGCACGGCCCGCAGCTCGGAGTTGAAAAAACTCCGCCTGCATTTAAAAATATATCTGCCAGGCCTTCTTTAATCGCCTGGGAATAAATCTTTTGAGTCGCGGGAATAATTATCAGCCGCACCCTTGAATTCACTTTCCTGCCTTTTAAGATTCCTGCGGCTATTCTTAAATCTGAAATCCTGCCGTTCGTGCACGAACCGATAACAGACTGGTCTATGTTCACCTTTTTAAATTTACTTACAGGCCCTGAATTGCTGGGCAGATGAGGGCTAGAAACCTGCGGTTCAATTATATTGACATCATACTCTATGACTTTGTGATATCTCGCGCCTTCGTCACTCTTGTAGAATACACCCTTCACATTTCTTCCATCGCTGCTTATATATTTTTTTGTAATAGCGTCGGGTTCGATAATGCCTGATTTTCCTCCGGCTTCGATTGCCATGTTGCACATCGCGAATCTATCGTCCATGGAAAGCGCCTTTATTGTTTCTCCGGTAAATTCCATTGCCATGTACAAAGCGCCGTCAACCCCTATAGCCCCTATGGTATGCAGAATTAAATCCTTTCCGCCGACCCATGGTTTTAGTTTTCCTTTATATACAAATTTTATAGTCTCAGGGACTTTAAGCCATACGCATCCTGTTATAAAACCTGCGGCCAGATCAGTCGAACCAACTCCGGTTGAAAATGCGCCGAGAGCGCCGTACGTGCAGGTATGAGAATCAGCTCCTATAATAAGCCCTCCTGGCCCCACAAGGCCTATCTCGGGCAAGAGCACATGCTCTACCCCGGCCCTGCCGACTTCAAAATAATTCACTATTTTATGCTCTTTAGCAAAATTCTGAAGTATCTTCGCCTGCTCCGCGCTTTTTTTATCTTTCGCTGGCGTGAAGTGGTCCGGCACAAGAGCAATCCTGCGCCTGTCAAATACCTTTTTAGCTCCTATTGCCTTAAATTCCTGTATCGCGATAGGCGCGGTAATATCGTTCCCGAGCGCCAGGTCTATTTTCGCGTAAATAAACTCGCCGGGCGCTATTGATTTCTTATCGGTATGAGCCAATAATATTTTTTCAGTAATCGTGTATGCCATAATTTTATCGTATACTTCTCGACTCCCCGCCACAGAAACAATGGCGGGTCGCTCGAAGAATATTGTTCGAGCGGACACAGCTACTATGCATGTAAACTTAGTCGAGAACTATATATCCATTGCTAACGCGTTTTCCGCACAATCCGGAAATTTTACGCACTTGATGCATTCCGACCAAATCTTGTGCGGCAATTCAGCGTGCTCTATTTTTTTAAACCCAAGCTTTTCAAAAAATGAAGGCGCGTAAGTCAGCGCGAAAACCCTTTTTACTTTCAATTTTTTCGCGTCTTCCAGCGCTTGTTTTGCAAGCATAGCCCCTATGCCTTTTTTCTGCTGGGATTCATCTACGGCAAGCGATTTAATTTCTGCGAGGTTCTCCCATGCAACATGAAGGCCGCAGCATCCCAGGATTTTTCCCTTTTCTTCATATACAAAAAAATCCCTGATGTTTTCATAGAGCTCGTTTAAAGACCTGGGCAGCATGCGATCCTGCTTCGCGTAAAAATTTATAAGTTCCTGTATTTCCTTTATGTCATCTATTGTGGCTTTCCTTATCATTCACAACACCATACCCTTTGGTATCACCACTATCCCGGATTCTGTCACTGTAAATCTTTTTTTGTCCTCTTTCAGATTATACCCTATCTCCATTTTTTGCGGGACATTCACATTTTTATCTATAATAGTTCTTCGAACTTTAGCGTATCTGCCTACATCCACGCCTTCCATAAGTATTGAATCCGATACCTCTGAAAAGCTGTTTATCCTGACATCCGGAGAAAGTATGCTGGACTTCACCTTGCCTCCGCTTATTATGCACCCGTTTGATATGATGGAATTCAAGGCCATGCCTATTCTATCGCTGTCTTCTTCCGCCCATACACTTTTTGCGGGGCCGTACTGCTCCTGATATGTCCTGAAAGGCCACTTCTTATCGTAAAGATTCATCGGAGGCACTACCTGGATCAGATCCATATTTGCCTCAAAATACGCGTCTATGCTTCCCACGTCCTTCCAGTATTTAAGCTGGCTCGATTCTGCATCCTTAAAATTAAACGCATAAACATTGCTCGAAGAAAGCATTATCGGAATAATATTCTTTGCAAAATCATGGCTGGATTTCTCATCCTTAGAGTCTTTCTCTAGTATCTTCTCCAAAATATCCGTATTGAATATGTAAATACCCATAGAGGCGTATACAAATTTTCCTCCGCTTATGTTTTCAATCTGTTTTTTCGGCTTTTCTATGAGGCCTTTAACCCTGGAATTTTTATCTACCTCGCATACCCCGAATTCGCCCGCCTTTTCCTTAGGCATCTCTATGACGCCCATCGTGAGGTCAGCCTTGTTTTCTTTGTGAAAATCAAACATCTGGCGATAATCCATCTTATAAATATGGTCACCTGCCAGTATCAGGACATATTCAGGTTTCTCGTCCTCTATCGCGTATATATTCTGGTAAATAGAGTCAGCTGTGCCTTTATACCACTGGTCATCCACCCTCTGCTGTGCAGGAATAGCGTCTATATATTCCCCAAGCTCACTGTTCAATACGTTCCAGCCCCTTGAGATATGCCTTGTGAGGGAATAGGATTTATACTGGGTAAGGACGTGGATCTTCCTGAGGCCTGAATTAATGCAGTTTGAAAGCGTAAAATCTATAATCCTGTATATGCCTCCAAAAGGCACCGCGGGCTTTGTCCTGTCCTTGGTGAGCGGATAAAACCTCTCTCCCTTTCCCCCAGCCATTATAAATGTAAGCACATTTCTCATAAGAAATTTATTATACAATAACCCTGAATAAAATGCAAATTTTATTGCTGCTATAGCTCAAAAAATATGCTATTCTTAATTTATGCAAAGCGCGACATTACGTAAACACCATATCCAGTCTTTTGCAAAATTAAGCCTCTCAGAACGGCTTGACTGGGCTTTAGGGCAAGGTCTGTTCCTTGCTAAATTTATGAGCCCAGAAGCAAAGAAACTCAATAAGAAAATTCGTCAGTGTGGGAAAAAATATTTTAGAGGCTAAAAGTAAGAAATAAAAAAAGATAAAAAAATCTCTGTTCGTGTTGCCTCCCTCAAAAATATCACAACCATGAAAAAAGCCTCAGGCCGGCCCATTGATTTATCCGACCTCGAGTTAATCAAAGAATTAAAAACCGCGTAGGTGACCAATGTCCGAGAAAGTGCCAAGCCCTCCAGGCGAGGCCAATCTCTTTAATAACTGCAGAGCAAGTCTTATATGCTTGTTGCGGCTCCTTTAAAATCTCTACGAGCATCATCTATTTCTATTTCTGCATTCTTAGACAAGTCTGGAAAAATTAAAAAAGGGTCACTACTATGAGCGGCAGACAAACTATGAACATATTCCCTTATTTTTTTATCTGCTTCTATTGGAGATTCTCTTTCTACGTTAGGTAGGTCAGCTCCTTCTAAAACTTCTAAATGTAAATGTGGTATTTCAGGCCCAAAATATTTAAATTCATCCCAAAATTTGCATTAGAAATTTGTTTGGGATTACCCCGACGAGCAAGATTAAATCCTCTCGGATTTAATCTGTCGGCCCTTCCCTGCAGATTTACAAAAGTAAATCTAAACGCAGGGACAAGTCGGG
>Ga0066636_10002205_pt1 | contig 12325 bp, 11 predicted proteins | sample CryGeyCG2014_080_2_FD_62736 | JGI IMG/M metagenome (GOLD analysis project Ga0066636, IMG submission 62736) | Groundwater microbial communities from aquifer - Crystal Geyser CG07_land_8/20/14_0.80 | ecosystem: Environmental > Aquatic > Deep subsurface > Groundwater | place: USA: Utah: Grand...
TTGGGCTGCCGGCGGAAAATGCTGCCATCAGCCATGGAATTCACCCCTATGAGTGGACAATGAGAAATATAGAGAATATGCGTCGGCAAATCAGGAGTATGGGGTCAATATATGACTGGAACCGTGAAGTAATTACTTGCCTGCCGGACTACTATAAATGGACCCAGTGGTTCTTCCTTAAATTTTATCACGCGGGTCTGGCCTATCGGGCTGAGGCGCCTGTTAACTGGTGTCCCAGGTGTCAGACAGTGCTGGCTAACGAACAAGTGGTGGGGGAGGGTTTTTGTGAGAGGTGTGGCACGCCAGTGACTAAAAGAGAACTGGAGCAATGGTTCTTCAGGATTACTAAATACGCTGAGGAACTCCTCGATCATAGTCGTCTGGACTGGCCAGAACGCATAAAGATAATGCAGAAGAATTGGGTGGGCAAGAGCGAGGGCGCAGAAATTTCCTTCCGGCTAGAGCATGAGGGTGTAGGAGAGAAACGGATAAGAGTGTTCACCACCCGCCCTGATACCATTTTTGGGGTAACTTTCTTCCTCCTGGCTCCGGAGCATCCTTTAGTTTCTCAATTGACTACCCCGGAACATAAAGCTGAAGTAGAGGAATATATTGCTTGGTGTCGGCGGCAAACTGAGTACGAGCGGGTGGCACTGGGCAGGGAGAAAACAGGGGTTTTTCTGGGGAGCTATGTTGTCAATCCGATAAGCAAGGAGCGAGTGCCTATCTGGATTACTGATTATGTATTGCCAACTTATGGCACCGGAGCAGTGATGGCAGTACCTGCCCATGATGAACGAGACTTTGAATTTGCCAGGAAGTTTAAGCTACCTGTGCGAACAGTTATTGCTCCTCCGGGTTGGGCAGGTGAAGGATTGTCGGAAGCATATACTGGGCTAGGCACAATGGTGAATTCCGGGGAGTTTAGCGGTTTACCCAGCGAACAAGGATATGAGGCAATCTGTGCTTTGTTAGAGAAAAAAAGGTGGGGCAAGCGAACAGTCGTTTATCGCCTTCGTGATTGGCTTATCTCAAGGCAGAGGTACTGGGGGGCACCCATCCCTATGATTTACTGTGATAAGTGTGGCGTAGTCCCTGTGCCCGAGAAGAATTTGCCTGTTCTGCTTCCTCCTGATGCGGAATTTAAACCCACAGGGGAATCTCCTCTGAAATATTGCTCAGGTTTCGTCAATACCACCTGCCCTAAATGTTCTGGGCCAGCACGAAGGGAAACTGACACTATGGATACTTTTATGTGTTCCTCCTGGTATTTCTTGAGGTACACCAGTCCCAAAACCAGGAGTGCCCCTTTTGATGCTGCCAAAGTGAAATATTGGTTGCCTGTGGATTTGTATACTGGGGGTGCTGAGCACGCAGTTATGCACCTCTTCTACGCTCGTTTCTTCATCAAGGCGTTGAGGGACATGGGCCTGGTCGACTTTGATGAGCCATTTACTCATCTGTTCAATCAGGGAACCATAGTTTATCGTGGCGATAAGATGAGCAAATCTAGAGGCAATGTAGTTGCCCCCGACGAATATGTGGCTAAGTTAGGAGCTGATGCGGTTCGTGGGTATCTCATGTTTATTGGTCCCTGGGAGCTGGGGGGGGAATGGAATGATAGAGGCATTGTGGGCATCAGCCGCTGGCTGAACCGGGTGTGGAGCTTAGTAACAACAGATTACACTAGCCGGGTTATTGATCCTGAAGCTGAGAAGGAATTCCTTCATTTAACTCATAAGACAATTAAAGAGGTGACTGCTGATTTGGAAAAGTTCCGCTTCAACACCATGCTATCTAGCCTCATGGAATTCAGCAACTACCTATCTAAGGTTAAAGAGAGTGGGGTGGTGTCAGGTTCTCTATGGAGGGAAGCTATTGGCTATTTTCTACTTCTCCTTGCCCCCACTGCTCCTCATCTTGCCGAGGAGTTGTGGAACAGGACTGGGCATCCCTATAGTATTCATAACCAACCATGGCCTGAGTATGACGAAGAGCTGGCCAAGGAAGAGGAAATTACCTTAGTCATTCAGATAAATGGCAAACTCCGGGATAAGGTGCTTGTACCTGCTTCCATAAGTGAAGTCGAGGCCAAGGAGCTGGCACTGCGTCGAGAGCGAGTGAAGGCTTATATTGATGATAAGAAACTTACCAGAGTCATTTATGTCCCCAAGCGAGTGGTAAACATTGTGGTAGCATCATGACAGAAGCAGGAAAAGGAAGAAATGACGGTATCATGGGAAAGAAAAAAATTAGGATAGCATTTATTGGTGGTGGGGCTATGGGGGAAGCGATGGTTAAATGTCTTTTGACTAAAAAGGTGGCTGCGCCACAAGACATGGTGGTTAGTGATGTCAGTCCGTTGCGGCGTGAATTATTGAGCAGGGAATATGGAGTTAGCACTTTAGACGATAATAGAAAGGCAGTGGGAAATGCCGACTTGATTATTCTGGCAGTGAAGCCTCAGAATCTGCCTCAGGTAATGCAGGAGATAAAAGGTCTAACGCCCGAACAGCTAGTGCTATCTATAGTAGCTGGCGCTACTCTGTCCAGTTTATGCCAGGGTTTAAACCATTCCTCTGTAATTCGAGCTATGCCTAATATGCCAGCGCAAATTGGCGAGGGAATGACTATCTGGACAGCAACTGCTGAGACCGGGCAGAAGCAAAAAAAGTTAGCTCAGACTGTACTGGGTGCTTTGGGTAAAGAAATTTATGTTACTGATGAGAAATATTTAGGTATGGCTACTGCCTTAAGCGGCAGTGGTCCGGCTTATGTTTTTCTTTTTATCGAGGCCCTTGTCGATGCTGGTGTGCATATTGGGTTGCCTCGAGATATGGCCCAGGAATTGGTGATACAAACTATACTTGGCTCTACTCGCACTGTTGAGAAGACGGGCAAGCACCCTGCTGATTTGAGGAACATGGTTACTTCGCCAGGGGGAACCACTACCGAGGCTCTTCTTGAGTTGGAAAAGGGGAGATTCCGTTCTCTCCTTCTTGAAGCCGTGGCTGCTGCTTATAAAAAAGCTGAACGCCTTTAAGAGTTGTATAAGATGGATTCACTTTTTGAATATCGCAACTGTCCCAATTGTGGGCAAAATGATTTTGAGGTGCTCTTTGAGTCTAATATGGAGCTCGACGATTTCAATGTGTTTTTTGACTATAGTATGGAAGGACATGATTCTCAAGAAGGTGTGGAGGGTTATCTGGTACCCGGAAAGGAATGGGGAAGGCATGTCAAGTGCAAGAATTGTCATCTTATATATATGAATCCCCTGGAGAAAATAAGCAAGACCAATGACTATTACTTCAAAGCGAAGAATACTCATGCTCCTACTATACGGGAAAGCTACTTAAGGACTGCTAAATTCCAAGTACGTCTAATTCAAAAATATGCGAGCGGCACAAACCTTTTAGACATAGGTTGTGCCCAGGGTTTCTTCCTCTTCAGTGCCTCTAAGGCCGGGTATACTGCTAAAGGGATTGAAATATCACAAGATGCGGCAGAATATGCGATAAGGGAATTTGGCTTAGATGTAGAAGCAAAACCCTTTGAAGAACTGCGGTTTGCCGACAACCATTTCGATGTAGTTACTCTATGGCAAGTTCTGGAGCATGTGCCATACCCACTTATGATTCTCAAGGAAGTTCAAAGGATACTCAAGCCGGGAGGGCTGGTAGTAGTATCAACTCCAAATATTGAAGGGATACCAGCGAAAATCTTAAGGAAAAGGTGGTGGGATATAAAGAGGCTTCATATCAACCAATTTAGTACAAAAACTCTTACGGACATCCTCCAGAATGCTGGGTTCAAAAATATATCCTCTGTCTCTTACAGAGGATATGTAAGCTTGTCTATATTACTTACAATGATGTTAAAATATCTGGATGCATACAAGCGATTAAAAGCTTTATTCAATCCTGACTTTATTTTAGGCAAGTTCCTGAACAAAATAATGTTAATATATTCATCAAGGCTTAATCACTGTGTTGTGCTCGGCTTCAAGTAGTAAATTGAGGTTATTACTAGAGAATGGCAAATATTTCTCTATTACAAGGGATTAAGCTTGTCACGAGGGGGATGCATAGTTACATAACTAATCATCCCATAGTAGTTTCTTACGAGGTAACGCTTTCTTGTAACTGCAATTGCCGCCACTGTGACCTTGGGGGGTTCATAAAGGACGAAAAGCAAATGAAACCAGAGGAATACAGGGACTTAACTCAACGCTTGAAGCCGCTGGCAGCGCAAATTTCTGGTGGTGAGCCACTTCTACGTAAGGATATAGCAGCTATAGTCAAAGCCATCAAGCAGGGGGGAGTACAATACGCGATACTTGTTACCAACGGAGTGTTGCTAAATGAGAGCAATTATCTGCAATTACGTGAAGCCGGGGTGAATCAATTTTCCGTATCACTTGACTTCCCTGATGAGCGACATGATGAATTTCGGCGACGGCCGGGTCTCTATAAACGTTTGGAGCAAACTCTTCCCCGGCTAGCAAAGCTTGGGTTTCGGGATATTATCTTGAACACAGCTATCACTAAAGCCAATCTGAGGGAAATATTGCCTTTGGCAAAGAAGGCCGCTGAGTGGGGTGTAGACATATCGTATAGTGCTTATACTGCGCTGCGAACAAGGAATGAGGACTATTGCCTCAACAATGGAGAAGATTTGGAAATTTTACGCCAGGCTATTAACGAACTAATAATATTAAAAAAGCAAGGCACCTATCTAGTTAACCCAGAACTCACGCTCCAAGATACTTTAAAATTCTTTGAACAAGGATACATGCCAAATTGTAAAGCCGGCATAAGATTTCTTGTCGTAATGCCTGACGCGAGCCTAGTTCCCTGTTCACTGCACCGCACTAAATACGCCACTCGCCAAGAGATGGTAGAAAAATTCTCCCGAACTAACCGATGTGGTAATTGTTACGTCGCCATAAGGTCATACAGTGAGATGCCATTTTTGAGTCACATGAAAAATCTCCCTAGGTACATACAGCAAATGGTTTTTCACTGGCCGATATTTATTAACCGCTCGCGGTGAGCGTTTGCCTGAGCTCACGCCGAAGTCTTGTCGAACCGTGAGCGGCACTCAAAATCAAATCAGCTTGCCCTTAAGCACGCTCAGGGCGAGCGCGCTATTAGGCGAATACTTTTCACTAAAATACTAAAATATTTGACAAGTCTTATCTTAAGTGGCGGCCGGAGTCTCACCGGGGTGTAGCTTGCGCCACTTGTTTAACAGTTGCTCCCGTGTTTCCTTGTGAGCGGGGTCAGGAACGCAACAATCCACGGGGCAAACTTCAACACATTTAGATGATTCGAACCAGCCGACACATTCAGTGCATTTAGCAGGGTCAATGATATAAATTTCTTTCCCCTCAGTTATGGCCTCATTTTTGCATTCTGGTTCGCAGGCACCACAGCTAATGCAGTCCTCAGTAATTTTGTATGCCATCTTTCTATTACCTCCTTAACTTTTGGCCTTAATTTTATATTTTGCCTTTACCAGTGACAAGCTTAGCAGGCGCAGAAAACTTCCCCTTTAGAGCTACAGCCACGTGGTTAGGAACCATGCCTTCAAGACAGCCTCCTAACTTAGCTACTTCCTTAATCAGGGTTGAGCTAAGAAATTGATATTGAGAGCTAGTCATCAAGCAAAGTAGCTCAATGTCTGGCGCCAGCTTTCTGTTCATCAGCGCCATTTCAAATTCCCGTTCGAAGTCAGAGTTTGCTCTCAAACCACGGATCATAGCATTTCCTCCTACCTGGTGTATGAAATCCACGGCCAGCCCTTTAAAAGCTTTAACCTCGACGTTCGACAAGCCACTCACCGCCTGTTCCACCAACTTTACTCTTTGCTCCAGAGAAAAAAGCGGCTGTTTATCAGAGTTCTCATAGATGCCAACGATTAACTTGTCAACCAGGGCTGCTGCTCGTTCGATAATATCCATATGCCCGTAGGTAAGAGGATCAAAGGTACCAGGATAAACTGCTACAACCATACTTAAACCTCCTTTTGGTATATAAAAGTAAAAGTGTCACCGTAGCGGCGCTGATCAACAAGATGAAGTCCATCATAGTCGGAATTCAATGGGAAGCGGTTTGCGTGGCAAAGCACAATTGTAGAGTTTTCCCCGAGCAATTTTGACTTAGCTAGATTGATGAGTAAATTATTTGCAGAAGGGTCAGAGTAAGGTGGGTCTATGAAGATAATGTCATAACTATTGTTAAGGAAGGCAAGTGCTTTGCTCACACTACAGCAGTAAATGTGAGCCCGCTGTAGTTCCCCTATCTTTTCCAAGTTGGTTCTGATAAGGTCACAGCAACTTTTTCTGTGGTCAACAAAATCGACCCATTCTGCCATACGGCTTAGAGCTTCGATACCCAGAGCACCGCTGCCAGCGTATAAATCGAGAACCCGGCGCCAATTGGTAGTTCTGTTCTCCAGAAGAGAGAATATAGCTTGCCTTACCACACTGGTCGTGGGTCTAATAGAGTGCCTTGGTAGAGTTTTCAACCGAGTCCCCTTAAGTTTACCACCGGTGACTCGCATTTCCATTAACCTTCAACAATAATTTTGTGTTATTATATTACCATTCTACCACTTAGTTCAAGTAAGCTGGGCTTGTTGACGGGAAGAGCGGTATGTTCTATACTTTAGGCTAAAGCTGCGAATAAGGTTGAAATGAGCACGGGATTTGAAAGGTTTTCTGAAGGAGCTCGTAGGGTGCTGAGTCGGGCTCAAGGAGAAGCGCAACGCTTGGGCCACATTTACATTGATACTGAGCACATATTATTGGGGATAGTAGGGGAGGAGTCAGGAATTGCGTCCAGAGTTTTGAGTAATCTGGGTATCTCGACGAGTAAGATACAGGCGGCTGTGGAATTTGTAATTGGAAAAGGAGAGCGTCGAACTACCGGTGGAGATGTTGACCTTGCTCCTCGGGCGAAAAGAGCCATCGAGTTTGCCGTGGATGAGGCACGTCGTCTTAATTCCAGCTATATAGGTATTGAGCACCTTTTGCTTGGGTTACTGCGTGAAGGCGAAGGGGTAGCGTGTAGCGTTTTAGAGAGTTTTGGTATCACCTTGGAGCGAGCACGTGATGAAGTCAATCGGGTTGTTAGGCAGGAAGGTGTGCGAGCTCGTACCACAGGTCGCGTTGCCACACGCACACCGACCTTGGATCAACTTGGGACCGATTTAACTGCCCTAGCCCGGGCGGATAAACTTGACCCTGTTGTTGGGCGTCACAAGGAGATTGAACGGATAGTTCAAATACTAAGTCGTCGTACTAAGAACAATCCTGCGCTTATAGGTGAAGCAGGTGTAGGCAAAACAGCTATTGTTGAAGGGTTGGCCCAGCGCATAGTAGCTGGGGAGGTTCCCGAGGTATTGCAAGGCAAGAGAATAGTGGCATTAGATATAGGTGCTCTAGTAGCCGGAACAAAATATCGTGGTGAATTTGAGGAGAGGCTGAAGAAAGTTATTGATGAAGAGAAAGCTGCCGGTAATTGCATCTTATTTATTGATGAAATGCAGACTATTGTGGGTGCTGGAGCAGCTGAGGGTGCGGTTGACGCCTCTAATATCCTGAAGCCTTCGTTGTCGCGTGGCGAGATTCAATGTATCGGTGCCACTACCTTAGATGACTACCGTAAATATGTAGAGAAAGACCCGGCTTTGGAACGGCGGTTTCAACCCGTCCTGGTAGCCGAACCTACTCTGGAAGAAACACTGGAAATATTGCGGGGCATTAAGCACAGATATGAAGAATTTCATCAATTGGATATAAGTGACGAAGCTTTGCAGACAGCGGCTACGCTGGCTACCAGATATATAGCGGACCGCTTTTTGCCTGATAAGGCTATCGATTTGGTAGATGAAGCTAGCTCTCGAGTACGCATTAGACGGGGTAGTGCCCCCATTGGCTTAGCTGAGGCAAGGCGGGCTTTGGAAAGTGTACGCAAGGAAAAAGAATCGGCTATGGCAGCTCAGCAGTATGAGTATTCCGCTGAGTTGCGTGAGCGTGAGCTTCAGCTAACGGAGAAAATCGAGACCGTGAAGAAGGAGTGGCAAGCTAAACAGGAACAGGGCCGACCTGTAGTTACCTCAGAGGATATTGCCGAGGTAGCCAGCATGTGGACGGGCATACCTGTGTTAAAGTTGACCGTCGATGAAACCAGCCGCCTTCTGCAGATGGAGGAAGCTCTGCATCGCCGTATCATCGGCCAGGATGAGGCCATAAGTACCGTGGCTAAAGCGGTAAGGAGAGCTCGAGCTGGGTTAAAAGACCCGAGGCGTCCTATTGGTGCCTTCATCTTTTTGGGCCCCACCGGAGTGGGTAAAACTGAATTGGTAAGGGCTTTGGCCGAGTTCATGTTTGGTAGCGAAGATGCCTTGGTCAGGCTTGACATGTCGGAGTTTATGGAGCGTCACACTGTAGCTCGCTTAGTTGGAGCACCACCAGGTTATATTGGTTATGAGGAAGGTGGTCAATTAACTGAGGCAGTAAGGCGGAAGTCCTATTGTGTTATTCTTCTCGATGAAATTGAAAAGGCGCATTATGATGTATTTAATATCCTGCTCCAGATTTTCGATGATGGTCATTTGACCGATGCCAAAGGGCGAAGGGTTGATTTTCGTAATAGCATCATAGTCATGACCAGCAATGCCGGTGCTGAGCTTATTAAGCGTGATATGAGCGTCGGTTTTGCTGCCCATATCGATGGCGAGGGAAAACAGCAATTGGAGTACGAGAAAATGAAGGAGAAAGTGCTCGGGGAGATGAAGAAAATTTTCCGGCCCGAGTTCCTTAACCGCATTGATGCCACTGTCGTGTTCCATGCTTTAAACAAAGTGCATATCCGCCAGATTGTTGACCTGATGCTTAACCAGGTTATCGCTTCCCTTGGAGAGAAGAATGTCACTTTGGAAGTAACTGATGCAGCTAGAGATTTTATAGGCAACAAGGGTTATGACCCTGTTTTTGGAGCCCGCCCCTTGCGTCGCACTATCCAGAATTTGGTTGAGGATCAGCTCTCCGAGGCTTTGCTGCGTGGTGAATTCTTGCCTGGAGACACGGTGGTTGTGGATTGTATCGATGAGAAAATTGTAATTAAACCTTTGGTTAAGGAGACTGCATGAATATGGCTAAAGAAGTAATCGAAGCGCCACTACCTGGGAAAATAGTACGTGTTGAGGTAACCGTGGGTAATACGGTTGACGAGGGTGGTGTGATTTGCGTCATAGAGGCTATGAAGATGGAAAATCCTATATTATCTCCAGTGAAAGCCTCAGTTATAGAGGTGGCAGTTTCGCCAGGTCAGGTAGTTAAGACTGGAGAAAAGTTAGCCGTTATCGAGTACTAGGTATCTTGGCCAGCGGACTTGAAATCTAACAATCAGGGCAAAGCCAAATTCAAAAATGTCTTCATTTGTCAGCAATGCGGCAAGGAAAGTCCGAAATGGTTAGGACGCTGCCCTGATTGCCAGGCATGGAATAGCTTTATAGAAACTAGGATCACTTCATCCCGCGCCCCCAGCCAGCTTTCCTCTAGAGGAAGTAGACCCCAAGAACTTTCCCAAGTAGAGAAGGGTGACTTCCCTCGCCTTCACGTTGGTTTTGCTGAAGTAAATCGAGTTCTGGGAGGCGGATTAGTCCCGGGATCTCTAGTGCTCGTTGGTGGCGAGCCGGGGATAGGCAAGTCTACACTTTTACTCCAGCTTGCGGCTATGATGGCTGAGAATAATAAAGTTGTTGCCTATATCTCCGGTGAGGAATCTATTAATCAGGTTAAACTTAGAAGTGAGCGCCTCGGTATAGGGGGCAAAGGGATATACTTTCTCTCTGAGCCCGATTTAGCTGCCGTATTAGAATGCTTGGAAGGACTTTCTCCTGGATTGGCGATTATCGATTCTATTCAGACTATGTATTTAGAGGATGTAGCCGGGATGCCGGGCAGTATTTCCCAGGTGCGGGAGTGCACCTGGAGGTTAGAGAGGTGGGCGAAACAAAAAAATGTGCCGCTGTTAATCACAGGGCATGTAACCAAAGAAGGGGCCATCGCAGGTCCGGGAACGCTGGAACATATTGTTGACGTGGTGCTTTACTTCGAAGGCGAGCCTTTTAGCAGTTACCGGGTACTACGCAGTGCCAAGAATCGTTTCGGCTCCACTAACGAGGTAGGAATATTTGAGATGAGCGATAGGGGACTAATAGAAGTAGATAATCCCTCTCAAGTTTTCCTATCGGCATATAAGGATGGAACTATGGGTTCAGTGGTGGTGCCCACCCTTGAGGGAAGCCGCCCTTTGTTGGTGGAGATTCAGGCTTTGACCACCCCTAATAGCTTTATCCCACCAAGGCGCATCGCTAACGGCGTTGATTTTAATCGGCTGCTGTTGATAATTGCTGTGCTTACTAAGCGTGCCGGATTAAAGCTTTTCAACCAGGATGTTATAGTCAACGTTACTGGCGGATTGAAGGTCAACGAGCCCGCAGTTGATTTAGGAATCGCCTTAGCCATTGCTTCCAGTTTTCGTGATGCAGAACCAATTTCAGGCTTGGTTGCTCTGGGAGAGGTGGGGTTGAATGGAGAGCTTAGAGGGGTATCACAAGTAGAGCGAAGAATTGCTGAGGCCATCAGGTTAGGCTTTAAATCTTGCCTTGTGCCCAGGCTCCCCACTACCATTACGAGCGAAGTGAAACAATCCTTTCACTCTGCGGACATTCACCTAACCGAGGTTGGCTCAGTGGCTGAAGCTCTGAGGCTGGGACTCACAAGAGAAAGTAAAATGCAAAGGGCAAAAATACAGGGCAAAGCTAAATAAAAGAATAAAATGAAAAAATACGAAGCAAAGGGGGAAATTTTTTGAGTTTTGCCTTTCGATTTTAGTTGATTTGTCATTTTAATTTTTTATCTTTGACTTTTAATTTTCAGGAGCAGGGTTTAGAGATTTGAATTTAGGATTTGGCAAAGTAGGCGTGGTCATAGTCGCTGCTGGAACTAGCCAGCGGATGGCGGGTATAAATAAGCTCTTTGCTTCTCTAAGGGGGAAACCTTTGCTGGCTTGGTCTGTGGACACTTGTCAAGGATACAGCTTGGTTCAGCAGATAGTCTTGGTATTGAATAATAAGGATTTAGCTCGGGGGCAGAAATTGAAAGATGAGAGGGACTGGTCCAAAGTTACTTTATGTCGCGGTGGCGCACGGCGACAGGACTCGGTGAGAGAGGGGCTAAGACGGATAAGGGATTGTGATTGGGTCATGATTCATGATGGAGCTCGGCCTTTCTTGACTCCAGATTTGATTGAGGATGGTCTGAAGATAGTCGGGGATACTAGGGCTGCGGTAGCAGCGGTGCCAGTTAAAGATACTATCAAGCTTGCTGCTGATGGGAGATTGATTGGAGAAACACTTCAGCGCGACAGGTTATGGGTGGCGCAAACCCCGCAGATATTCAGTTTTGATATGATAACCAGGGCTTATGCGAACCTCACTACAGAGGTTACCGATGATGCCACTGCTGTGGAACGCCTGGGATACAAGGTGAAGCTCTATATGGGCGATTATAAAAATATAAAAGTGACCACAGCCGAAGATTTGGCCTTAGCACGTATCATCGCCGGAGAATGGAAAGAGAAGAATTAAGGGTTGGTATTGGTTGGGATAGCCATCCTTTGGTTTCAGGGCGAAGGCTAATTTTGGGAGGCGTTGATATCCCTTATGACAAAGGCTTGTCGGGCTGGAGCGATGCTGATGTGGCAACCCACGCCATAATAGATGCTTTATGTGGCGCTGCTGATTTGGGCGACATCGGCACCTTGTTCCCTTCTCAGGAACCGGAATACAAGGATATTTCAAGCTTGGTTTTGTTAAGCAAGACCAGCGAACTGCTTAAAGCCAAAGGATGTAGAATAGTCAACATTGATGTTACCATCATAGCTCAAAACCCCAGGCTTTCCCCTTTCATCTCCACAATGAGGAAGCGCATCAGTCAGACCTTAGGTGTAGATTCAACACAAGTAACGGTCAAAGCCACCACCACCAACGGTTTGGGCTTCGTCGGTAGAGAAGAGGGGATGGCTGCTCAATCCGTAGCTTTAATCACCACCATCTCGTAGCTTGGCTTGCCCTCTTTCCAGCGAATTATAAATTTAACCCTCTTCCCTTCTACTAAGTATCTTTCGCTTTGGCTGCGGAGCTTTTTAAAGTCCGCTGATTCCAAGAAGGCTTTGAGAAGCTCAATCCTCTCCTCAAGTTTTTTATCCTCGCGACCGCTTTCCATATTAGGACTGGACTTCCTGAGAAG
>Ga0066636_10002207_pt1 | contig 12320 bp, 4 predicted proteins | sample CryGeyCG2014_080_2_FD_62736 | JGI IMG/M metagenome (GOLD analysis project Ga0066636, IMG submission 62736) | Groundwater microbial communities from aquifer - Crystal Geyser CG07_land_8/20/14_0.80 | ecosystem: Environmental > Aquatic > Deep subsurface > Groundwater | place: USA: Utah: Grand...
CATCCCATTCTTCACAAATTATTTCTTCGTTGAGGTTCTTCGTGGTGTCCAGGACCGCATTGAAGAGCTTGGATATGATCTGATCTTATATGGCCTCACTCGCAAAGAACAAGTTGAAGCATACTTACGTCGTACAATGCAAAGGGGACGCGTTGATGGGGTTCTTTTTTTCTCAATGAAATTCCCGGAGCATTACGTTCCTCGTTTTCAGCAGCTTAATCTTCCCGTGGTTCTAGTTGATACATCGCGACCAGAATTTGATTCCATTACAGTAGAGAATCAACGTGGAGCCTATCTTGCAACGAGTCATCTTTTGGAGCTTCAGCATCGTCGCATCGGGATGATTGATGCTTCTCTCACCAGCGAGCCAGCACGAGTTCGACTCGAAGGATATCGGCAAGCTCTCGAAGAGCATGAGCTTCCATTTGACGAGAATCTGGTTCGCTTCTCACGGAATATGAAGCTGGATGGTTTCAACCGTGAGGCGGGCTACGAGGCAATGAAGGAACTCCTCTCACTTGGGAGCAATAGGCCAACCGCGGTTTTTGTTGCAAGTGATGTTCAAGCCATTGGTGCTCTTCAAGCTCTGAGAGAGGAGGGGCTGCGCATCCCTGAGGATATGGCGCTTATTGGATTCGATGACATTGAACTGGCGGAACATGCTGGTCTTTCAACAATGCGTCAACCAATGTATGAGATGGGAACGCTCGCAGTGGAGATTTTGGTAGAACGGATAAAAAACCCGAATGCTCCACCACGGCATACGAGCTTTACTCCCGAAATTGTGGTTAGAGAAACTTGCGGCGCAAGAAAATTTTCGTTTGCATCTTCAGAAAAGCGTTCCATCTATAATCTTTCGCTCGGAGATATATGAAGTCTTTGTTGGAAGGAATCAAGGTATGCACTGGAACTTTGCTGTTCATCGCTTTGCTCTTTTCTTCATCCTTCTTGTTGTAAGCACAGTATTGCTTCTTGGAGGTAATACGGGGAAACTTGCCAGACGCGTTACCGATGCTGCTACTGGAGAACCACTTGTCGGTGCCACAGTTCTCGTTGAAGAAACCGTGCTTGGAGCAGCAACTGATGTTGATGGGAACTATGTGATCCTTAATGTTCCTCCTGGTATTTACACTTTGAGAGCCTCAACAGTGGGATACCAACCAGAGGTCTATCAGAATGTTCGTGTCTCCATTGATCTGACAACGACAATCGATTGCAAACTGAGGCAGACGGCCGTTAGGATTATGGGTGTCCTGGCTGAGGAGATTCTCTCGGAGCGTCTTCGCAATCCCTCACACCGATACTGTGAGCAGATAGAACGAACGAGCGCAGTTGGCACGCGCCTATGGCCAGTGGTTCCCTCGTGGGCAAAGGACGCAATCTGGTACCAAATTTTCACCGAACGATTTTGGAATGGAGATTTATCGAATGATCCCAAGAAAGAAGACCTCATTGGAGCGTGGCCGCACGAAGTCGCGGCTGATTGGCAGATAAGCAGCTGGACTGCAGATTGGTATGAACTACAACCCTGGGAAAGAGACGGCAAAGGTTTCTACTTTCATGTTCAACAACGCCGATACGGTGGCGACCTGCAAGGAGTGATCGACAAGCTCGATTACCTTAAAGAACTTGGGGTCAACGCAGTCTATTTTAACCCCCTGTTTGAGTCGCCGTCTCTCCACAAATATGATGCGACGTTCTACCATCATATTGATAACAACTTTGGGCCCGATCCCGAAGGGGATAGGCGAATTTGGTCTGAGGAGAACCACGCCGATCCTCAGGCGTGGAAATGGACGGCGGCTGACCGGCTTTTTCTAAAGCTCATCTCCGAAGCTCATAAGCGCAACATCAAAGTTGTTATTGATGGTGTGTTTAACCACGTGGGCGTCACATTTTGGGCGTTTGAAGATGTGAAGAAGAATCAACAAGAATCACTTTTTAAAGATTGGTTTATTATCAAACACTGGGATGACCCCAAGACGAACGAAAATGAATTTGATTACCAATGCTGGTATGGTGCAAGGGAATTGCCAGAGCTTCGGGAAGATGAACATGGCATTGTTAGCGGCCCACGAGAACACATCCACGCAGTCGTGAGACGTTGGATGGATCCTAATGGTGATGGGAATCCAGAAGATGGGATTGACGGTTGGCGGCTCGATGTTGCCGATATGGTGAGCCTCAATTTCTGGCGTGAGTTTCGGTTGTGGGTGCGTTCCATCAACCCAGAGGCGTACCTTGTCGGGGAAGTCTGGTGGGAAGATTGGCAGAACGGCAAGATGTTCAACGCTGCTCCGTGGCTTCAAGGGGATGCGTTTGACGCCGTGATGAATTATCGATGGGCACGTGAGGCAGCGCAGTTCTTTGCCGGCAGGGCAACAAAAATTTCTGTATCAGAATTTGCTCGTCGGTCGGAATCTCTCCGGAACGATTACCCGAACGACAATAATTACGTCTTGATGAACCTCTATGATAGCCACGACACGGACCGTCTTGGCTCCAGGATTGTGAATGCAGACTTACCCTACGATAGAAATGTTGGCGTGAATGATAACCGAAGCTACAATGTGCGCAAACCAACTTCTAACGAACTCGAAATGCAGAAGCTGATGGCTCTCTTTCAAATGACGTACGTGGGCGCACCAATGATTTACTACGGCACCGAAGCAGGAATGTGGGGTGCAGATGATCCAGATTGTCGGAAGCCAATGCTTTGGAAGGATCTCAGCTACAAGAACGAACGGAGCCATCCGTTCGGACTTCAGCGGCCAGATGATCCCAATGTCTTCAATGAGGATTTATTTCGGTGGTACGCAAAGCTAATCAGAATTCGCAACATACACATTGAGCTTCGGAGAGGGACCTTCGTGCCGTTGGTTGTTGACGATGCTAGTGACATTTTTAGTTTTGAGCGCAGGCTGGAAGGGAATCGAACTGTCGTGGTTCTTAATAATTCTGATGAGCTAAAAAAAATTCGAATCCCTATTCCCTCAGCCGAAGGAAATGCGGCGGTGAACGACCTGCTGACGGGAGAGCGATTTAGCGCTCTACAAAATGTCATTGAGGTCGAAGTGAAGAGGAAGTCTGGTGTCATACTGTCTTTCGAGAATGAGTAATGAACTCAATGAGTTGTTGTTCTAAATTCGTGCTGATGGTTGCGGCGAGCGCTCTTCCGGAGGCGGCCAAGTGCCGTCACGACGGGGGGACACCTCGGGCGGCTTATCAAGGTCAGTGGATGTCAGCTATCCAAATGGAAGACGTTTGAAGAGGCGAAGCTTCAAATATCGGGGGAGCTGCTATGGCAGTGGAAGCAGCAAGCGTTCTTTGCTTCGCTGGATCAATTGCGAAAGGACACGTCCATTTGGGTCAATGACTCGCTCTTGATCGTTATTCAGCCTAACAATTTGATGACTCGGAGCGCTCTATGAAAGAAGTAATCCAAGCAATACTGATTTGTGCATTTATCACGGCATTAGCATTTGCAGGAACGACAGGGAAGGTTGCAGGTACTGTAAAAGACAAGAAAACGGGTGAGCCGCTCGTAGGTGCGAGCGTCATGCTTCAGGGAACAACCCTGGGGGCCTCGACAGACGTGGAAGGGCGGTATGTGATACTGAATGTCCGTCCTGGTAAATACACCCTTGTAGCCAGAATGATTGGTTATACGTCGGTACGAATCACTGATGTGCTGGTGAACCTTGACTTGACGACGAAGGTGGATGTTGAACTATCCGAGACTACGCTTGAGCTCGGACAGGTGGTCGAAGTCGTATCGCAACGTCCGATTGTGAGAAAAGATATGACCTCTGTTGAAGCTCGGGTCGACGCCGAGGCTATAACCAATATGCCTGTTCGGGAAGTCGGAGAAATATTGAATCTTCAGGCAGGTGTAACGGTCGGGAGGGATGGAGCAATTCATATTCGCGGTGGGAGGTCAAGTGAAATTGCGTACTGGGTGGATGGTCAGCCCATCACGGACGCCTATGACGGAAGCTTGTCAATTCCCGTTGAGAATAATGCCATTCAGGAGCTCCAGGTGGTAAGCGGAACATTCAATGCCGAGTATGGGAATGCCATGTCAGGCGTTGTGAACATTGTCACAAAGGATGGTGGTGAACACTACGCGGGCAATGTGCGCGTGTATTCAGGTGATTATGTTTCGGGTGATTCGCGCATCTTTACTGGAATCGACAAGATATCGGTCCTTGCTAATCGTAACATTGAAGGAAGCCTGAGTGGGCCAGTCCCTTTAGGGAATTCCCTAACCTTTTACTTGTTTGGACGTTACTTCAAGACTGACGGATGGCTATTCGGCAATCGAAAGTTCAATACCGATGGTTCGACAGGCGACGGTGCGGCGGTTCCGATGAACTGGAGCAAGAAATTCACCCTTCAAGGGAAATTGCGTTATGAGCTGACACATTCCCTCAGGTTGAGCATAAGCACTATTGGAAGCAAACGCGATTACCGAGACTACAATCACTTCTTTAGGTTGAATCCCGATGGGGACGTCATAAAGCGCGAAAAAGGGTATGACCTCACAGCCGTGGTGACGCACGTCTTAAGCCCTCAAACATTCTACACACTGAACTTATCAAAGCTTAGTAAGGAGTTCAGAGAGTACCTCTACGAGAATCCTCTCGATTCCCGTTACTTTCATCCAGACTCTCTCAATGAACAATCGTATAGTTTTTCAGGTGGAGGGACAAATCTTCATCATTTTCGACGACAAACCACAACTTACATAGGGAAATTCGAGATTACCAGCCAGGTTACGACGCTGCATCAGGTGAAGGCAGGCTTGGAAGCAAAGTTTCATCGCTTGTATCTTGACGACTTCAATGTTGTCCCTAAGGTTGGCGCTACAGGTCAACAGATCATCCCGTTTCAGCCGGCCGTGCTGGATGTTACTTCACCGCTTCACGATCAATACACCCGATACCCTCGCGAGTTTTCGATTTATGCGCAGGACAAGTTTGAGTACGGGAACTTTATCATTAACTTTGGTTTGCGATTTGATTACTTTGATCCCCGTGCAGATATCCTGGCTGATCCTGAAGATCCGAATATTTACTTGCCATTCAAACAAAAGAACAAGTTCGATGTTAACGGCGATGGCATCGTTGACCAAAGCGACGATCAGGCAGATGCGAGTGCCGTTGCACACAGATTAGCATATTGGTATAAGAAGGCAACACCGAAGTACCAAGTCATTCCCCGCCTTGGCGTGGCTTACCCGATTACCGATAGAGGGGTGATACACTTCTCCTATGGGCATTTCATTCAGATCCCAACATTCATCCACCTGTATCAAAGGCCAGGGTACAAAGTAAGCACTGCTTCTGGTCTTCAGGGAGTGTTTGGGAATCCGGATTTGAAGCCTCAGAAAACCGTAATGTACGAGTTAGGCCTTCAGCAACAGCTTTCAGAGGATATAGGGATGGACCTCACCGGGTTTTATAGGGACATCAGAGACTGGGTCACGGCTGGTCCACCGATTCCAACGCCTGTTGCGGGTACAGCATATTGTACTTATATCAATAAGGACTATGCGAATGTGCGTGGCGTGACGCTTTCGATGAACAAACGGCTTAGCAATCACTACTCTTTCAATATTAGTTATACTTATCAAGTCGCAGAGGGCGTTAACTCCTCACCAGATGAAGAGTTCTTTGCTGCGCGGGCTGGCGCAGACCCCACGAAGCAGCTGATTCCGCTTGATTGGGATCAAGCGCACACCTTCAATGCTACGGTGGGTATAGGTGAGAGCGATTACGGTGCGTACCTTATTGCGCGATATGGTTCTGGACTTCCATATACACCCTCCATTACGATTCAGTCAAGGCAAGGACAGAATCTGACAACAGGCCTTTTGCGAAACAGTCGTCGTGGGCCAAGTAATTTCACTCTTGATCTTCGAGCATTCAAAGCCTTTAGTCTTTTCGGGTTGAATCCTAGTGTCTTCCTGTTTGTACGTAATCTGTTGGATACGAGAAATGCAGTTGATGTCTATGGTGACACGGGACTGCCTGACAAATCGCTTGTAGAATTGTATTTGCCCGAAGATCCCTCGCGGAATAACACGACTGCCGAATGGTTCAATAATCCATCATTCTACTCTGAACCACGAGAAGTGCAGTTTGGGTTTGAGATATCATTTTAATCACGAAAGGGAACACCAATGTGTCGATTGATCACAAGTTTCCTTCTTCTTTTCATAGTTTTTGGACATCTACAGGTCCTTGAGGCTCAGCATTTCCCGAGTAAGGAGCGTGGAGATCCCACGATGAGGCGTAAAACAAACATTGATGGGAATCTTTTGCGCGCTACTATTTTTAACTACGGGTTTGCCGGCCGAACTGGTGTTGTGCCGGACGAAATTCCATTCGAATGGCCGAAGAACACAAACCAGCATTACATTGCTCTGGTGGCATTGTTTGTCGGAGGTGAGGTGGTGGACAAGCAGGGGAACAAGATTCAAGTTCTTGACGCCCCAAACTACCGACAAAGCCCGCAGGGGGCGACGTGGAATATGGAACCGATTCCCGGGTACTTGCGTCCGGACGAGACCTCGAAGATCGCTAAGAGCGATGATCCCTCCACATGGCCTGACTATTGGCCAGACAAGTTAAAGGATCCAATCGATCCCGGTTGGAAAGGATCGTGGAACGGATACTTTGGCAAGGACCAGTTCAATGCCGATCAGGAAATGTACTACAAGGCATCTGATGACAAATATGATCGCTTCAAGGGTGTGTTCACTCCTGATTCGACAGACAGGTCCAGAGCTGGATTGGGAATAATTCTTGATGTTCGCGCAATGGAGTGGTCGCAGGTTCTTGTGAATGATGTTCTATTTCTTATTTTTTCCATTACAAACGATGGCACCACGAACATAGACCGATGTGCTGTTACTCTCTGGCTTGCTGACATGGTAGGGGGTGATGGTGATACCAATGACGACATATCATATTATGACTTGCTATCAGATACCGCATGGATGACGGACTATGACGGTAGAGGGAACGCGGCATTTGGGAACACCAAGGTTGGTGTTGCCGGAATCACCTACCTTGAGACACCCGGCAACGCCGTCGACCACATTGATAATGATGGCGACGGGGAACCCAATAGTCCCAAGGTCACCGCAAATATGATTCGAGGAGAAATCTCAGGTGACGGGATCGATAACAATGGCAACGGGCTTGTTGATGAAGATTCTACCCACATCGCGTTTGGAACTCAGTTGGGTGTCGGATTTGCTGACAGAATCGACAACAATGGTAATGGCGAGCCAAGCAGTCCCATCGTGACAAGCGCTATGCTCTCGGGTGAGATTCCAGATAACGCGATCGATGACAACAACAACGGAGCGATCGACGAAGGCCCAGAAGACATTGGGCATGCATTCAAAGACGGCATCGACAACAACGGTGATGGAGAAGAGGGATCTCCCGTGATCACGCAAGCAATGGTCGATACAGCGGCGAAGTATGGAGGGAGGTTACGGCTTGACAACGGTCGATGGCTTTATGCCGTTGGTCCGGAAGATGTAGGTAAGAAATATGCGGACGGGATAGATAATGACAAGAACGGTCTGATCGACGAAGGGATCGATGAGGGGATCGATGAGATGATTGACGAGTCCAGACAGGACGGCATCGACAACGACGGCGACTGGAATCCTGTGTCGGATGATGTGGGACTTGACGGAAAGCCCGGAACGCATGACTTCGGTGAGGGGGACGGGAAACCCACCTCCGGTTACCAGCCCTGGGGTCCCAATGGTGAGCTGATTGACACCGGACTGCCCGGTGAGCCAAGTATTGACAAGACCGATGTTTCGGAATCGGACCAAATTGGCATCACAAATGCTCAGTACCTGGTTCCTGGGCCATGGGCCACCACTGCTGATCAAGTGTGGTGGACCAAGTTCATGACGCCGGGAAGCTTCTATGATCCCGCGCTAACGCGCCCCGGCGAGTACGACCTTTTTGTCTCCTCAGGTTTCTTTCCTTTGAGAGCTGGTCAAACTGAGCGCATTTCTGTTGCTGTGGTCATGGGTGCTGACATGAACGACGCAAAGGCAAACAAGGAAATAGCACAACAAACGTATAATGAAGATTATCAGTTTGCGAAGGCACCCATTGCTCCAACGGTTACCGCAGTGCCAGGGGATCGGAAAGTAACCCTCTACTGGGATTCAAAGGCAGAGGAATCGTACGACAAGTATCTTGCTGCGCTCGGACAGCCCGGACACGATTTTGAGGGATATCGTATCTACCGCGCAACTGACCCCGCCTTCCTGGATGTTTTCAAGATAACCGATGCGAATGGCAATTTGGTGTATTACAAGCCGATTGCCCAATTTGACAAAGCTGACCGTATCACGGGGCTGCACCCTGTGAGCGCAAACGGGGCTCATTTCTATCTCGGATCAGATACGGGTCTGCGCCACGAGTTTGTCGACACGACTGTCCAAAACGGCCAGACTTATTACTATGCCGTCACTGCTTACGATTTTGGTTGGGCTGGAGGTGGGATCAGCCCGGCAGAAAGCCCGATCTCCATCAGTGTCACTCCCGAAGGGGGTGTGGAGCTTGGAAGGAATGTTGTGAAGGTCGCACCCGAGGCCCCCGTGGCGGGCTACAACCCTCCTCGAATCAATAGTGTGGAGCATACACGAGGAAACAGTTCAGGCAAAATCGATTTTACTATAATTGGCCCGAACAGAATAAGGGATAACAATCGGTATCGGATCACATTTAAAGACACTTTAATCAGAGCGAGAACCCTCGCCCAGCAAGATACGCTCAAGACAAGGAGCTTTACTTTAGCGAACATCACTAACCCTTCGGAACCGGATACATTGCTGCGCGACAACACAAAGATTGCTATCGGCGACGAAGTACCTATTGTTGACGGCTTCCGTTTGTCGTTTATGAACGAAACTAATGTCAGCCTTAACACGCAACTTAGCAGATGGAGCCGGTCAGGAATATACGAGATGTCTATGCAGCCATTTAACATCGGTTCTGGACGCGGGACAGCACGACCGGCTGATTATAGAATTGTATTTGGGCCTGTTGGGACCGACACGTCTATTGTCTATGAACCATTTGCTCCGCTCCCCATTTTCTCGATGCCTGCGAAGCCAGTCAACTTCAAGGTTTATAATGTAGCTGAGAATCGTCAAATCAAGTTTGCTTTCAGAGATGTCGATACCACAGGAGGTCCAGGGGCTTTTAGCGTGGGCAAAGGCGTTGATGAATCCGATGTTATTGCTTTTTTTGAAAAAGACGCGAAAGATTCCTTGGTACTCACCTGGAGATTTAATCTCGTTTACGATGCAACACTTGATGCTCCGCGATCCGGAGACACGGCGTACATTGTCATGCGAAAACCGTTCGTGGCTGAGGATGTGTATGAATTTACCACTGTTTCGCAGAAGGTGGATAATGAACTTGCTGCTTCATCGCTTGACAAGATCAGAGTCGTTCCTAATCCATATCTCGCCGCGGCGACCTGGGAGCCAAGGAATCCGTACGCCAGTGGAAGGGGCCCGCGATCCATTCATTTCAACCATCTTCCGCAGCAATGTACGATACGCATCTATTCAGTGAGCGGGGAACTTGTTGCAACCATCGAGCATAACAGCGCTTTGCTCGATGGTTCTGCAGAGTGGAACCTCCTCACACGTGATAATTTGCCCGTCTCGTACGGCGTGTATATCTATCACATCGACGCGCCAGGGGTGGGTGAAAAAGCAGGGAAGTTCGCTATCATCAAGTAACAAGAAGGAGTGAACCGTGCCCTTCAGACCTAAGAAAATGTTTGTGTGGCTCCTTGCGCTTGGGATCCCGGGGATGGCTCTGTTTGCCCAGGATGTCTCAAAAGTGGGAACGACAGCCGCCAAGTTTCTCACCGTCCCCGTCGGTTCTCGATCCATAGGGATGGGAGGAGCATTCGTCTCTCTTGCGAACGATATGTCTGCTTTGTACTGGAACCCTTCCGGCATTGCGCGCATCAACAGGCCTGAGGCTCTCGTGAGTCATTCGCGCTGGCTGGCTGACATCCGTCACGACTTTGCGGGTATTGGTCTCCCATTTGGCGATTTTGGCACGATTGGTTTCAGCGCTACTGCAATGACAATGCCAGATATGGAAGTTACGACGGAAGCGTTCCCAGAAGGCACCGGGGAAATGTTTTCCGTGGCAAGCTATGCGTTTGGTTTCTCCTATGCACGCAATTTGACAGATTGGTTCAGCATCGGAGCGACTGTCAAGTATGTGCGGGAAACGATCTATCACTCATCGAGTGGTGCATTCGCTGTTGATATTGGAACGTTGTTTACGACTCCGTTTCAAGGTATTCGCCTGGGCGTATCGATCACGAATTTCGGCGAGAAACTTCGGATCACGGGAGAAGATCTCCTTGTTCAAAAGGACATCGATGAATCTCAGTACGGGAACAACACGAGCGTCAACGCCTATCTTTCAACCGACAAGTTCGATTTGCCGCTCGCGCTTCGCCTGGGGGTTTCGGGAGAGGCTTTCAAAAGCAACGATCAACGTTTGACTCTCGCGGTTGATGCCTCCCATCCAAATGATAACACTGAGAGCGTCAGCGCAGGGTTCGAATATTCTATGTTTAATGACTTGCTGATGTTGAGAGGAGGTGTGAGGTCCCTCTTCCAACGAGACACTGAAGTGTCATACACCTTTGGCGGTGGAATACGGCACAACGTTAGCTCTCTCATCGAAATACGATTCGACTATGCGTATCAATCGTTTGGCCGCCTGAAGAATGTGCACACGTTTTCGTTAGGTTTTCAATTCTGATTTTCAACGCAGTACTGAAAGGAGGTGGAGTTCCGAAACAAATGGTTACTCAAGGGTACGCTCTACACATCTTTTTCACTGATTCTTCACCAACTCAACAGGAGGCGCCATGAAATGGAGTAGGTTCACAGTGTTGCTTGCTCTGCTCATCGCCTGGTCGTTTGCCGACGTCGATGCACAAAACAACATTACGTTCCAGGTCAGAATGAGCATCAAGATGCGCGAGAATACTTTCGTCCCATCAGCAGGAGATACCCTTGTAGTGAGGGGTGATTTCCAGGGTTGGGGTGGAAACACTCAAGTTCTCACAGATGCGGATAAGGATAGTATCTACACTGGCATGTTCGATGTCGGTGCCGGAACGAGCATTGAGTACAAATTCGTCATGGTCACGGCTGAGGGAGGCATATGGGAGAGCTCAGACAATCGAAAACTGACACTAACTGGCAATCCACAAACGCTACCTGTTGTCTATTTCGAAAACGACAGCGTATTTAGCGGCGTCACAAGGGCTGGGAATATCCTGTTTACTGTGGATTTGTCTTCGTACATCTCGCTGGGCTTTTTCGACAAAGCAAAAGACACGTTGTACACTAAGGGCGGATTCAACGGCTGGAGCAGTGATAAGCCGGCGAACTCCCTGATGCAGCCCGTGCCGGGCACGAACTTGTACACCATCAATCTCGCGACTAAAGGCATCGTCGGAGAGGCAACCCCATACAAGTTCTATATCAAATACAGCTTGGACACCGTCGCCTTTCCCAAGAGAAAAGGTTGGGTAGAATGGTGGGGCTGGGAGCTTCCGGCAAGCTATGGTGGAGGCAATCGAATTATCCACTACCTAGGTATTTCGAATCAGGCTGTCCCCACTCAGTATTTTAACGATATCCCCCTGGAAGCGGTGATCCCTGCGGGAACCAATATTGAACTGACATTCAATATTGATATGCGACCCGCGTTCAATGCTGCAACGCTGCCTTTCAAGAAGACTGATACTCTCTGGTTTGTGACGGACTGGGAGAACTGGGCGGCTTCGCAAGGATGGAATCCTGGAGTGCAGACTGCTCTGAAATACACAGATACCGATGGGGATAGCATCTACACCCTGAAGTTCACTATTACAGGACCTGTTCCAGCGGCGATCCAATATCGGACGCAGTACTCCAGCGGTACTCCTGAAGGGGGCGGATTTGATTACGGGCGTTTCAGGACGCGGTACGTAAGAAAGACGGGAACTGCCTGGCCCACTAGTTACACGTTCCCAACGGATATTTACAAGCAGGACCCACCGCTGCTGGTTGAGGATTCTCCTTATGGCATAATACCTACAGATGTAAAGGATGAAGGTTCGGCCGCGATCCCGACGACGTACACGCTCAACCAGAACTACCCGAACCCGTTCAACCCTTCGACCACCATCGAGTTCGGCCTGCCGACGAGCAGCGATGTGACCCTGAAGGTCTACAACCTTCTTGG
>Ga0066636_10002221_pt1 | contig 12297 bp, 12 predicted proteins | sample CryGeyCG2014_080_2_FD_62736 | JGI IMG/M metagenome (GOLD analysis project Ga0066636, IMG submission 62736) | Groundwater microbial communities from aquifer - Crystal Geyser CG07_land_8/20/14_0.80 | ecosystem: Environmental > Aquatic > Deep subsurface > Groundwater | place: USA: Utah: Grand...
TGAGCGGAAACTTTTCTCGTTCAACATAGTCTATGCCTTCGCGATAAGTGGAAAACATCACATCGGCTTTTTTCTCTAAGAGTTTCCTTGCTATTGGAACACATCTTCCAACATGTCCTAGGCCGATGCCGCAAGGAGCAAAATAAACCCTCATGGAACTATTTCCCGCCGAGGGCTTTATGCTTAATTGCACCTCTTGGCTTTTCTTCCTCAAAAATTATGGCTTGAAACTTGTAAATTTTGGTGTTCTCCAGTAGCCAACAATCTGGGGGTAAACCAGCCTTAATACAACATTGACATAGAAATTCCTCCTCATCCCATTCCCATTCAACCGGCACTTGCGGCAGAAGCAAACCTTTAAACATGCCTCGTTCCACAATTAATCCGTCTTTTCCAACCATGATTTTTGGGAGGTATTCACTTGGTTTTTTCACTTCTATTAACTGCGGAGGCGTAAGCACACTTACCTCAAAAACTACATTGTCAAGTTCGCTTAAGGAGAGCGGGTAAAAGCGTGGGTCTTGAGTTGCCGAGCTTATGGCAGATTCGATAACTGCCTGAACCAGTGGGGTGGTGGGGTATGGATAACCGATGCATCCTCTCAATTCTTTTTCTCCGTCCCTTATGGTGTTTATTGTAACGAATACTCCGCAGGGCTGCAGAAGCTTTTCAGACATGTTTTCTGGAGCACTGATTCTTTTCTTGGATTTTAGATATTCTTCTACAGTTTTGCGGGCGAGCTCAACTAAGAATTTTCCTTCTTGTAAGCTTACCTCAAATGACAATTTATGCTTTCCACCGTTCATTAGCAATGGTTTGTTGTGCAGAGATTAAGGTTTAAACTTTTACAAAAGTTTTGGGTTTAAAATTTCATTGATTCTTCAAGTGTTCCATCCTTAGTTATTAACAGGAAATCTATGCCATCACCGCTCATGATGTCCCTGCTTATGGCGGACTTTATTGCCCTGATAACCAAGTCTTTTGCTTCCTCCATGGTTAAGTCTTCCTTATATCCTTCCTCAATTACTCCCATGGCTATTTCCATTCCAGAACCCACAACTGCATATTTGTCTGGTATTACTGAGCCTAGAATATCAAGCACATAAAGCGACGCCCCTTCTTCATCTACACCGCTGACAATTGTCTGGGTAATTAATGGTGCCAATCGGCGTTCAAAAAGTAGATTTGACATTAGTTTGGCTGATGACCTCACAGAAATTGATCTGCCAACATCTAAGCCAAACAAGTTTGCGTAGGCTTCCACTTCTCTTACGAGGATTTGCATGTCAGAAACAAGTCCTGCGCATGCTGCACCAATGTGATCAGTTATTTTGAAAACTTTTTTACCACCCTTACTGACAACAAGATAACCGTAGGAGACACGTTTTTCAGAGGCTAAAATAACTCCATTCTGGCACACTACTCCGACAGTTGTTGCGCCTGGAACCCAAAGATATTGGGGTTGTTGCGCTTGTTTCTCCATCCAGTTCACCTTTCTTTCGTGATATACACTGGCAACTTATTAAACTTAATTATGAAGCTTTTATACTTCTGTAGTGGTTATGCCTAAGACTTCATTCAGCTTCCTCAACTGTTCTCTATAATCGCCATACACCATGACATGATGATTCCCCGTTGTCTTATGAATAAATTCCTTTGGATTTTTGATCTTCACTTTTGCTTTTACCCTGCAGTATATATCATCGTCCATCTCCACAGAATCCACGATTATTCCACTTGAGATTAGCATGCTCTTTAAGTCACCGCTCAACCGGCAGATTGTGACTTCTTGACTTGACTTCATTTTAACAAAAGCTGTCAAGCTACCAGGGAATTTTTCCCTATGATAACGCCTTAACGTGTAGGGCGCTGGGCTTGCGTTGTATCCTTCCATTTTTCGGGGACATACACAATGACTGAGGATTAAGGTATCATCGGTAGTGTCAATGAATGTGTTACCCATGAAGCAAGGCTTCTCTGCAACGTAATTGAGAATCACCATTGAAAGTAGGGAGATAATATCTGCCTCGCACGCTGAGGGTATCCCCTCATCTCTCAAGTTTGTATATGCAAAACATGGAACAGGCAGTGGCCCTTCACCATAAGCCATTGTTATTGCGTGTGCATTTTTTTCCTTTAAAAAATCTTCCATAACGAGGTAAAGTTTCGCCACGGCTATCAGGTCCTTTTCTTCTGGTTCAACGATCTTTTCAGCTTCTCTTGTCCATTTCTCTACTAGTGGTTTCACCCGATTTTCATCCATGTTTTCCCATTTTCTTATCACATCTTCGCTTTTCACGTATTCCAGCTCTATTCCAAGTTTCTCTTTGATGGCTTCTCGGCCCCCATGGACGCGGCAAATAAATCTTTCCCAATGGGGATAGTTCGCATTCAAAATCAATATTTTTGTTTGCCCCAGCTTTTTCTTAACCGAGAGGGCACCCAAATAGTTGTTCAGATCTTGATAATCAACGGCGACCCAGACTTTTTCTCTTGGGTAGACATATTCCAGCGCGTCTAATGGATTGTTAACCATTCCTTCGTCGTTGAAAAGGATTACGGGAAGGCCGAACTCACAGATTTTGGCTATGCAGTTGCCCAGACCTAGATGTGGCTTGTATAAGAGGATAACATCTGCTTTTACTACATGCTCGTTTAAGAGCGGAACATCTGTCTCCTCATTAATAACAATGTCTTTCAAAATCTGAGCATCAATTTTCAAGTTTTTTCTGAGCTGTTTCATCTTTTCCTCCATGAAATTTTCCTTAACTTGTCCCTTTCTGCAGACCAGAACAGGAATTATTTTAAGGTGCTCTGATAAAGATTGCACTTTTAATTCTTCCCTTTGATGGGAGTCATCTGGTTCTCTTGGGCATATAAGATTTCCTTTTTGGCAATTCCGCTTATTGTTAAAGGCAAATTACTGATTTAAATCATTTAAATATCTTTACAGTTCATAATTAATGCTTGAAGTGGAATTGAGATGATATGTCTTTACACTAAAGGGGATAGCAATGTTTGGTTTGGGGTGGCATGCGGTGAGGAGAATATCTTTTCTACAACTTTTGGTTCCAATCAGGAGACGATGCTGCAAAATCTTCTGAGAAACATTCCATTTGACGTATCCTTTCATTGCTCGGAAAAACCAACACCCTTGGCTGAGCATGTTTTGGACTTGTTAAAGGATATTTATAATGGAAAAGAAGTTTCCCACAGCTTCCCTTTAGCCATAGAACACCTATCAAACTATGCCAAGAACGTGATTAAAGTGGTTTCCTTGGTTCCCGTGGGGTATGTGGCATCCTATGGTTCGGTTGCCAAAGCTGCAGGAGGGAGTCCAAGAGCGGTTGGCCGTGTTATGGCTTTTAACCCATTTCCGTTGATAGTTCCTTGTCACAGAGTTGTCAGTTCAGACTTTTCGCTCGGTGGATATGGCGGCGGTTTAAATGTTAAGTTTGAAATTTTGAAGCGTGAAAGCAGAGGCTATACCGCTAAAAGGGAAATTTCATTTGGTAATAAGAAACTACTGTTGTTTCCGGTTGAGTTTGTGCTAAAAAGGGCTGGAAAGGGTAAATGTTAATTCATTTGAATGTATAATAGTTTTGCGAGATGATTCCGAATGGCTAAGCGGGGACTTTTTGTTGGAAGGTTTCAACCCTTTCACCTAGGTCATCTTAGCGCGATAAAGGATATTTTAAAAGAGGTTGAGGAGCTTGTAATTGTGATTGGGAGCGCCCAATACAGTCACAATCTTAATAATCCGTTTACTGCCGGCGAAAGGCTGATTATGATTCGTAAGGCTTTGGAGGAAGCTGGAATAGACTATTCTCGGGTTTGGGTTGTGCCTGTGCCTGATGCGCATCTGCATATGATGTGGGTTTCCGCCGTGGAGGGTTATACTCCACCTTTCGATGTTGTTTATTCTAATGAACCGTTGACACGTCGGCTTTTCATAGAAGCCAAGTATAGGGTCAAATCTATCCGTTTTCATGAACGGAAACTTTATTCCTCAACCGAAATTAGGGAGAGGATGCTAAAAGGCGAAAGCTGGGAGAAGCTTGTCCCCAAAGGTGTGGCTGCTTTTATAAAAGAGATAGACGGGGTTAACAGGCTTCGAGATTTGACTAAGAGCGATAAAATGTAATTTTTTCCCATGAAGCATAACCATTTGCGTTTTCTGAGGAGCATTATGCCTCTATGGTGGCACACGTATTCAAATCCCACCCCGCCCGTTTATAATGACTTCCGAAGCGTTGGGCGCTCTGTAGTATAGTGTAACTTTTGCTGGATTTTTTAGTGGCGCAGCGATGTTGGGTGGCGCCGAAACAACATTTAGCTTGTCGTAAAAAGGTGCTGAAACATGTTTAACTGTGCCTATTCGTTAGTGAACAGGGTGCTGGAGAATGGTTGAGGAAACCGTTTGGGTTAAGAGAAAATACGTTAGGCCGAGGCTAAATTCAGACGAGCTTTGGCTGATATACCGCCTAATAGATAACCAATATTGGCTGTTAAGAGGGAATCCCCGCCCGCTTTGGGATTTGGAGAAAGTGGCCAGAGCCACAAGCTGGGTCTAATACTCTTATAGAGTCTATGGAATCAATCATTCTGTGAACATGGGTTGGATTTTTTGGCATGTTCTCTTGAATCAAGATGTCTTCAATTGAATCATACCCTTTAAGGTCTTTTTCAGACCATCCAGACTCCTTCAACCCTTCAATCATCTTTCTAAGGATAGCTGGCGTCAAGGCTCTCTCTACAATAAATTCAACTACATCATCTGGAGTGTAGTATGCACCTTCCATCTTTTGCTGGTTTGTTCCAGTTCCAGAGATGAAGTTGATTGTCTTCTCAAAAATATAGCCAAGGATATCTGGGTTGATTCCAGATTCCATACCAATACTGTATGTCTTATTCTCCAAGAGATTCTCCAGAACTAGTTGTATGCCTTCATTCTCCACATTGAAATTCTTCTCATTCTCTATGACCTCTCTGAATAGGCCACCATTGAGATAGGGTATTTGGCTGTAAAGTGAATTGGTTCTCACATTAGAAATTCTGCTGTTCTGGCTCTTGTTAAAGACCTCATAGAACAGAAGTTTCAAGTATGTTTCATAAAAGGTTCCAGGAGTTGGAGAGGATTTGTATCTATCAAGCAGTTTCTTCAATAAATCCTTTGGAACTATTCCCTTCTCTTCAAGAAACTTTATGAAAATCAGTCTGTTCATGAATACTACTGAAAATAGATTGGCTTCATTATTGATGGGCTTAGAAGGAGTTATGATATTGCTGAGCAAGCATGTGCCTTTGATGATGCTTCCTTTTTCATCATATCCAAATACAAGTCTCACATAATCATTATAGAACCTCTTTGAAATCTCCTCTTTTGCCTCTTCAATTCTTTCCAGATAGCTATTCAAGAATATTGAAACATATTCCTTGTCAAGCTTGAGGAACTCTTCCTCTATCTTTTCCACTTCTTTCTTTTCAACAAAACTGCCAGGGTTAAGAATTCTGAGGAATATGGGCTTTAGGTCAACTTTGAAGAATTCCTTGCTTCTTGTGGAAGCAGTGTCAAATTTAAGGAGTATCCATTGGAATCCATCAGTAGCAATGCCATAATCAGTCTTTGAGGCTCTGGACAACAGCCAGTTTCTCACTTGCCAAAGACCACTGCCATCAGCATGAAGGTCTTTGTTGAATGGTTCTGCTTCAACATAGAATATAGGTTCATCTTGATTCTTGGGTCTGATCGTATAATCTGGTTTCTTTCTGCCAACTGGAGAAGAAAGAACAGTTTCTGGAACAATCTCATATCCCATGATTTCAATAAGTGGTTCAATCAACTGCCTCTTGGCAAACTCCTCTGGCTCTTGTTCATCCTTCAAATCTGCTGAGGAATATCCAGATGCCTTGGTTAACACATCTTGGAAAGTTCCAAAAAATTTGAACCTACTCTTTATGTTGTCATAAATCTCTGAAAGCTTCTGGTCTAGTTTTTCTCTTTTTTCTGGTGAGCATTGGTGGAAAGTGAATCTGGTCTGAGACACAAAAGAGAGTTGTTGTGTGATTGTATAAGATTTGCCATGTTCTTCTCAAGCAGGTGGTTAAAACTCCAACAAATTGAAGAGAGAAGGAAAACCTGAAAAAATAGCTGGAGTTATCTTTGAAAGAATATCCTAGCTCTATGCATCTCTAAACAGGTAACTTCCTAAACATACGAAACAAAGTGGGAACTAGGTATGGAACCAAAAATCTTATTGGACGTATTTTTTCAAATCTTGTCTGATTCCCTCCCTAGATAGGGGATTCCATGAAAGTTGATGGTTAGGTCTGAGTGACCTTCTCAGAATATTAGCTCACTCTGAAAGAACTACCAGCAAAGAGACAAGATAGAGCATAGAGGGAAAAGACAATTCTCCACAGTCTGAAAGGAAGCAGAGAGAAAGCCGAAAGAAAAAACCGAAGACTAAACACTCTCAATCATGATATGAACAGAGAGATTAGAAAAGAGGCACTATACTAAGTGCGTTGGATTTCCATATAGGAGAAATGGATAAGTTCAAAGTTCTTACAAAACTCAGAAGCACATAGTGTCAAACACCTAATGACTTTTGATTTTGCGGAAAAGTTATAGCCGAATCGAAGGCATAAGTCGGAATCGAAGAGGGTGACGATTGCTTGGACGGTGACTTGACCATTCTTTTCATTGGTGCGGTTATTGCCATTATATCAAGCATCGTTACGTATTGGGTCAACCATTTTTTGAAACTTAGAGAACAGAGAGTTCTTCGAGAATTCGAGATAAGAGAAAAGGGAAGGGAATTCTATCATCGACTATATGGCGTTGTTGCTGTTTTGAGCGACTACGTTACATCATTTCTTCAAGACTCAGACAACGCAATGGTTTTGACAGAAGACGGTTATGTTCTCAAACCCAAGCAAGAAATAATCAAGAAATACCAAGAATCCTATGAAAAATACTCAAAATTCTGGTTTGAATCACGGGAAAAAGGACTCGAAGTCTTCATTCCGAAAAGCATGGCTAAAGACCTTGCTGGATTCTGGGGATATGCTGGTTATTTCCATGATGCGACAGCATGGAATGAGCATCCAAGATTTCTGACCACTTTCAAGGAAATTTCTCAAACGATTTGCGATGATATAGACAGAACGTTAGGAATAACTGAGAAGAAATCGAGAATACCAAAATGGTTAAACCCTAAGAAATGGCGTATAATTAGAAGAAGTGGACGACATGAGTGAGAACGAGAGCAATGAAAAGAAAGTAAGATTGCAGAAAGTCGAGTCCTCAGATGTCAAACAGACAGTTCAAAGTCCCTTAAATCTGAAAGAAGCACGAATAGACTCTTCCGATGTTCGGACTGTTCAGAAAGGACTTGTAAGTGCGGCTAGTGTTGGTCAAGTTAGGACGGGTATTGACCAGATGATAAGAGCGGCAAGTGTTCAGCAAGTAAGAAGCCAAATTGAACAGACTAAGGTTCAACAAAAAGAGAAAACTCAGAATCAGCAATAGGAGACACTTCTATCAGTCTTTTTAAGCCAGTTTGACCCGTCTATTCTCAGAGAAGACCGAACAAGATAACAGACTTCTTTCGTAACTGTTCGGGAGACATCGCCACTTCTTCTGAAAAAATCTGTTTCCCATAAAAAACTGCATTCGTTGCTTACCGTCAAAACCGATACTTATGAAGGTAAGTGTTTACCGGGGTAAGTTTGTCACTATTTAACCTCAACCCAAAGCGTCAGATGAACTGTTCGAACATGGAGAAGAACGCGCAATAGCGCCATAAGTATTTGGTAGGGTCGAGAAGATATATCGGATGTAAAAGTAACTTGTTTATACGATACTTTTTTATATCGGTTAATCCATTAGAGGGATTGTGAAATGTTACTATGCAGATGGTGAAACCTAAGATATACGCGCGAATACTTTCGAAAAAGAGAGCTCTGGACAAACTTCGCCCCCTGCCTCCTCAACCTGTCAAAAAACTATGGGAACAAATGCAAATCGAGTTTGCGTACAACTCTAATGCCATCGAGGGCAACACTCTTTCGCTTAGAGAGACTCAACTCGTCATTCAAGAGGGAATAACGGTTCGTGGAAAAAGCCTAAGAGAACATTTGGAGGCGAGAAATCATCCGGATGCCATTGACCATGTGGAAAAACTCGCTCAAAGGGGAACGGCAATCAAGCAAAACGATATCTTGAAGGTGCACGAACTTCTTATGCGCGGCATAGATGACCAAAACGCAGGCAAATACAGAAGTGGTCAAGTTAGGGTTGCGGGTGCAACTTTCATGCCACCCTCGGCAGAAAAAATCCAATCGATGATAAGCCAGCTTCTGCAGACTCTCAGCCAAAACCCAGACGAACTAAGGCCGATTGAACTGGCGGCTTTTTTCCACCATGAGTTCGTCTATATACATCCTTTTCTGGACGGAAATGGCAGAACTGCAAGGCTTCTAATGAATGTCATTCTATTGAGAACCGGGTACCCATTTACGGTCCTCCTCAAAGTAGATCGACCGAAATATTTGAGAGCATTAAGCGAAGCAGATAACGGAAACCTGATTCCTTTCGCAAATTTCGTAGCCAACTGTGTTGAGAGGTCGCTTGACATCTACCTTCTTGCATTCGAAAAAGAAGCAGAAATACTGACTCTGGCTGAAGCGAGCAAACTCGCGCCCTTCACACAAGAATACTTAAGCCTATTGGCCCGAAAGGGGAGCATAGGAGCCTTCAAACTCCGCAGAAACTGGGTTATAACAAAAAAGGCGTTAGACGAATACCTCAAAGCGCATCCGAGAAATTCTTCATGAGGATTCAAAAAGCAACCGAAAGAATCAAAACCTTCAAAACAAACAAGAGGGGTTTGCGGGAGATATCTTCCATAGATGTTAAAAAGATACCTGGCTTCTGTTTGTGTTGGAAGTCACCTCTTAGGTAGATTTCGGCATTCGATAAAAATTCAATCTTGCTGACATGTGCGATAGCATCTGTCATTTATGCATTTTTGATGGAGATGAACAAATGCTGATGGAGAATGTGGAGCATGAAATCGAAAACCTTTTCTTCTACAGTCCTTATTTATTTAAGTAGAGATGGTAAGGCGAGGTAGTGTATACTTCAAGTATGCATTGCTTCGTCTCCATCATTCCAAATGTTCTTCGGCTTTCTGTTTCGCAAACGAAATCGCATGGTCTATTTTCTGTCTCTGCACAAGGTTCAGATTGGAAACTTCGCTTTCTTCTTTTATTTCGTCAAGCATATCTCTATACAGTCCTAACAATTCTTGTGCGGGTCGACAATCCAGTCCAGTCTCTCTACATTCTTGGACGATTTGTTTCTCCTCATCAGATCTAAGCCCGCCTACCACGACTACGTCATTTTGTGGGTATCGACCGAAAGTCCGATAGAATGTCTTTAGTGTTCCTTCTTCTTTCCACGTCAATCTGAATGGCTCGTATACTTGCTCAAAACTATTGTCCACATGTAACACATAGGGTATCAGATATTGAAAGTCTCGATGCAATGATCCCACGAACAATACACGCTTCTGGAACGTAGGCACACTTGTTGTTTGCGAGAAGAGGTTATAAAAATCGTTTAGTTGAATGAAATCCATTTGTGGTAAATCAAAGACGTTGTGGGGATAAACCATCCCCGAAATTGTAGAGGTTATAAAAGCTACATTTCCCGCCATAGAAGTTGCAGGATAATACTCATCACCCTTGGTGACTCCATATATTGGAGTTTTCTGAACTGAGAATCTTGAGCTTGGGCTTTGGAATCCTAGAAAGTGGTGCCACCAGAATACGAACGGAAAACCACCATCAACATAAGAAACAACTCTGTAATCGACTATACTTCGATTTGCTAGTACTTTTGATTTACTCTGCAAATCCTCAATTATCATCCTGAAGCCATACGATTTCACAAAAGACTCCATCCAGTATGGAACTCTCTCATATCGCTTCAGATAATTAGCCAGATTCTCCAAAAATGGACGGTGATCAGTGACGCCTATCAAATCCCGGATCAATTCTCCTCTTTTCGCGTAAAGCGCCTTTTCTTCCAACAGTGTAAATTGACGCAATACATCAATCTGATGATCAGTAGAAAAAAGATATTGGGTCATCGAGATGGCTGGGTCATTCATTACTTTTTTTACATAGTCAATTTTTATTGAAGCTGAAATTCCACCAAGGAAACGCTTCGTTGCACTTACAGATCGGAAATGTAAGAGATTATAGACGAAGGGTCGGAGACTGTTCTCAATATCCATTCCTATTCTGACAAAGCGCAAGTACTTGCCGATTATGCCAGTTTCATCATACCCATTAACTTCAATGGCTGGAGCCAATTTCAGTCCATCCAGATCTCAATTTGAGTAGTGTCGGTCCATGCTCTATTATAACCTGTTCTTGATATTAGGCTTATGATTTGCATGCATTGCGTGCCCTTCAGTCTTATGGGCTTCTCTTGTGTCGCATGATCTCTCAACATTGTATAAATACTCCATGGTTACCATGCTGGAATCTTGTGCAGGCGCATGAAGCCATCTGGAACTGCAGTACACACTTAAAAGAACTTGCGTTAACTAGCTGAAGAACAAATAGAAAAGAGGGAGTTACGGGAGATATCTCCAATTTAGGTATTAAGAGCGATAAAGTGTAACTTCATCTCCCCTTTTAATTTTGAAGACTTCTGCAGCATTCCCTTGATTTACGGAGACTTCTAAAAAGTTGTGACTTCCGATGAGGGCTAACGGTTTTTGCCGTTCAACATCTGCGTAAGCTTTGCAGAACTTCAGTTTTAGCCTAGCGTTTCTGAGCTTGACATTAACTATTCGCTTAATTTTCATCAATTCAACTTCCTTTTCTCCAAAATTTGTGATTATGTTTCCAAAACCGTCTACATGCAGAACTTCGCCTATCAGCATATCTTTTCTTCTAATAATCTTTGCAAATTCAGGCGTTACAATCTCATGGATTTCTTGTCCAAACTCCGTTGGTAGTGTTCCGTTTGCCAGGTGGGCTGCCGCTGGCGCGAAAACGTCTCTTCCATGAAATGTATGAGATACTTTTGGCAACATTAACTTCTGATTTGATATTGTGTACACATGTTTTATTTCTTGATTTTTTGCAGCTAAAGCTAGGATGCCGTTGTCTGGTCCAATGTAGAAACTATGCTTTGTCTGCATAAGTATGGGCAGTCTTTTCGTTCCAACACTGGGGTCCACAACTGCTACATGAATTGTGCCTTTCGGAAAATATGGAGATGCGGAAGCTAGGATATATGCGGCCATTCTGATGTTGAACTTCTCTATTTCGTGGGTTATGTCAACAATTGTCGCGTTTGGGCTTATGCTTAAAATTACTGCCTTCATTTCTGCTACATAAGGGTCTCTTATTCCAAAATCTGTTGTTAAAGTAATTACTAGATGAGGCATGTTACTCTTTATAAATAATGTAGAATAATTAGATTTCCACAAATATTGAAGGATTGCAAAATGTTCATTTATAGAAAACTTTCAACAAATGAGGTGGCTTTAACTGTCTGTTTTACAGCTTTGTATGTTGTTTTTGGGTTTCTGAAGGTTTCTCCAATAATTGGATTACCAGGTCAAGCAATAACTGCAGCAGCAATCATGGCTCCATTAATCGGCATAATCCTAGGCCCATATATAGGCACGTTATCCACGTTCTTTGGCGGTATAGTTGGATTTTTCTTTGGCTCTTTTTCTCCGCTAAGTTTTATTTCTGGCATTTTCGCAGCTTTGTGCGCAGGTATGCTTTTTATGGGTAAACAAAGTCTTTGCGCTTTACTTTACCTATCGCTCCTATTAATTTTTGGTTTTTATCCTTTTCTTGGAGCTGTTTGGCTTTATCCGCCATTAATGTGGTTTGAAATAGCTGGTTTTCTCATTCTTGCCTCGCCACTTCAATCTTTAGCTTCAAAAAACCTTAACTCCAACAATAACTCAAGGCTTCCCTTTGCCTTCTTCGTAACTTCTCTAACTTCAACTTTAGCTGGTCAAATCGCTGGTTCCATAGCTTTTACGCTCCTCATAGCTGATGCTAACACTTTGAAAGTAACTTGGCAGGCGATCATTTTTCTGTATCCAGTTGAACGGATAATCATCGCATTAATAGCATCTCTCATTGGAGCATCTCTACAAAAAACTTTAAAGTCCACAAATATGCTGCCAAATGTTGTACAAAACCGAAAATAGCGTTAAAGAGTTAAGCGTTTGCGATCAAGTTTTCTAAATA
>Ga0066636_10002223_pt1 | contig 12285 bp, 9 predicted proteins | sample CryGeyCG2014_080_2_FD_62736 | JGI IMG/M metagenome (GOLD analysis project Ga0066636, IMG submission 62736) | Groundwater microbial communities from aquifer - Crystal Geyser CG07_land_8/20/14_0.80 | ecosystem: Environmental > Aquatic > Deep subsurface > Groundwater | place: USA: Utah: Grand...
TAAACCTAATTTGGCATTTGCTTTAAGTTTTTTGTATGTAGTGGCGGCGGTTCACAGCGCTACTGCTCAGATGGCTTACTATATTTGTGCCATTCTCTGTTTGAGCTTTTTTTTTATTGAGCCTGTTTTTTACCCAAATTTACGTTCGCCGACCGTCGATCATGAGCTTAATGGGGATCGGTTTATTTGCCTGGCTCTCGCTTAACTCCTGGAATTTTTCTTTATTGGGAATCTGGACCCTGCCCATTTACGCGGCCTTGTTCTGGGGGGGAGGGACAAAACGGCATTTTTTGAGGTTGATAGCGGTTATTGGTTTAATTTTTATTGGCTTTACTGCGGAATATCTTAGCAGCCTTGCCGACCCAATATGCCATAACCCCAAGGTGTATTCCCAGTTGTTTAGTCTCAGTTATTTTACCCATTGGGCCGTGGGAAGCTTCCTGGCTCCTTTGGTGTTTCTCTTCAATATTGAATACTCCCGTATAGCGAAGGTCGTAATAGGTTTAGTTATTTTTATAAGTACGGTTGGCCTGATCATGTGGTTCGGGAATCGTTCCGAAAAAAAACTGTGCCTATGGGGCTTAGTAATCAATGCCCTGCCCTTCTTGCTGGTTTCTTTAGCCCGTCATCATTTAAATTTCGGACAGGCGTTCAGTGACCGCTATGGTATCTTCACAATAATTGGGGCTTTGTTCATTATCGGGACAGCCTGGCAAATTATCGCCGACAAACTACCGACGCGCCGAAGCACACAAGTGGTCTTGCCACTAATAATATTGGCGGCAATGACTTGGGCGCAGGTCCACACTCTATCTGGAGTCAGCAAATTATATTTAGATTTGAGCCATGAAGCCAATTTCCGTTATAATAATTTAAGAAATGATGAGTTTAGAGCGAAAATATCTGTTGCGGCAGAAAAGAATAAGCTGTTTTTTGATCAAAACCGGCCCACTAGGGTACATCCTTTTTTGAATAACGGTCACGCCGTCGCGATTTACAATTATCTTTCAAAGCTTCCGTAAAGTCATGAAGGGCGGGCACTGCTGCCCCACATCTCTATTATCCCCTTTTCTTTGCAAAAATCCGATAAAGCACCGCCAGAGCAATGGCTACCCAAATTACCAGCGCCGGCCAGGCCTTGGCGAAGCCGACGGTGACGATTGCTTCCCGTAATTGGGGGATCGACGCCAGGTAGGGGATGAGGCTGAGGCCCAGCAGGACAGACGTGAACAGCATGACTACCGCCACATCGATGAGATCGATGCGGGTGAAGACAAAATAGCCGGTGACGACCAGCAACACCAGGTAAATGGCTATCATCAGGGGGTAGTGCCCCAGGAAGGCCTGGGTCGCCCCCAGCCACAGCGAAGGACTGATCAGCAGGAAGGCAAGCTTAATCAGGATCACCGCGGCGAAAATGCCGGCCAGGATTTTTTTCCCCAACATGGTTCTCTCTCCCGCGGGTGTTCAGTCTATTCCCTGGTTCCCAAGCTGCGCTTGGGAACCCAATTGGGTGCAAAGCTTTGCTTTGCCAACTGATGGATTGATCTTTTCACCCATCCGGCGCCCTTGCAGCCCAAGCAAAGCTTGGGCTGCAAGGGCGTTCCCAAGTACAACTTGGGAACGAGAGGAGGGGCGATGCGCATCTGATAAAAAGGCGGGCAGTGCCCGCCCTACATTTCTGCATTTCCTTTTTTCTGCCGGTAGCACAGGCTTTCCAGCCTGTGCACCGCATGTGGCGGGCGGAGACGCCCGCCCTACCACCTGACCCCTGACCCCTGGCCCCTGCTTCTCAATCCTCGTCGTCCTCATCGTCGTCATCAAAGGTCTTGATCTTATCTGACTTCACCCGTAGGGAGATCTTAGCGGCCTTGGCGGTCTTGATGGGCGGCGACTCCTTATAGCCGTTGTAGCGCTTCACCAGGTCCAGGTAGCTCAGGGCGTCGAAGTTCACCTGCTGGTACTGCTGGAACACCCGGCCCCCGCCCAGATAGCTGTGGATCAGGCGTTTCTGGAAGTCCACGAACCCGAGGGTGCTCTTAAAGGCGATGTCGTGGCTCATGAAGTTCGGGCCCTTGGCGGCCTTGGCCTCCACCGCCACGGGATCGTTGGTGAACTCAAAGGAATGGTAGAGGCCCAGCAAATGGCCCAGTTCGTGGATCAGCAGGTTGGCCAGCCAGTGCCGGTTGAGGCCGGCGTCTTTGGGGTTGGTAGAGAATTCGGCCTTCTTGAAACGCTTGAAGGAGACGTGGATGGTGGACAAGTTCAGGTGGGCGAAGGCGCACTTGTCCAGGCAGACTTGCAGGAAGCGCAGTTGAAAAGGCGGCGCCACGTCGAAGGCCTTGAAGCTCTGGTTCAGCCACTGCCTATCGGGCAGGAGTTCGATCCGCAGGCGTTTGGCCGGGGCCAGAGGTCCGGGCTGGATTTGTCCAGACACCTCCACCAGGTTCACTCCCATCCGGGCATAGAATTGGGCCACCTGCTCCCAGACCATCGCCAGCATGCGGCGGCAGTCGGCCAACTCCTCGTCCGGGGCGACATAGAGTTCCACGGTCACCGTCTTGGGGGAGAGGTCTACCGGCCCCAGGTCGCTTAGGGAGAACAGGGCCGCCTCTTCCCGGGAGTCCAGGCTCCGGGCCTGGGCCATCGTTCCTAAAAGGGCCAACCCCAGAACCAGCGCCACGCCCCCAATATATCTCGCCTTGATGAATCTCATCTCTCTCCTAAATTTCCCTTCCCCCTCACCCTAACCCTTTCCCCTACTGGGGCATAAGCGCTAACTTAATAAGATTAAGCCAACATTTTGTAAAGAAAAACAGTTTCTTGTCATTCTGAACGGAGCGCAGCGCAGTGAATAATCTCTGTAACGTGCCGATAATTTTGGAGATTCTTCGCTTCGCTCAGAATGACAATAAATAGGGTTAATAATGCAAACCAACCTTAAGTCAGCGCCTATGCCCCCACTGGGGGAGAGGGAATAAAGTCAGATGCATGGTCATTTTGAGGGAGCAAAGCGACCGCAGAATCTCCAAAAGACGAGATTCTACGCTACGCTCAGAATGACAAAACGAGTTTTTCAGAGTTCTTGCAATTCATTGATTATCCTGAGTTTTTAACCGAAAACCGCAAACCGCAAACCGAAAACCACCTTTTTCCCTTGCTTCCCGGGGATATTTTTATAAACTTAAAAAGTTTAAGGAGGATGCGTCATGTCCTATATGTGTGACATTTGCGGCAAACGCCCCACGGTGGGCAACAACGTCAGCCATGCCAACAACCACACCAAGCGCCGCTGGAAGCCCAATCTGCGGAAGGTCAGGGCCATGAGCCAGGGCTCTGTCCGTTATATCCAGGTATGCACCCGGTGCTTAAGGTCGGGCAAAGTCATCAAGCCGGCTTGAGACAAGTAAGCAGTGAGCAGTGAGCAGTGAGCAGTTGATGGTTTAACTAACCGGACTTTGACTTACTGCTTACTGCTCACCGCTTACTGCTCACTCCCCCCTATCCCGTCATTCGCCGCACGGAAATCACTTCTCTCAACCGCTTCAGGGCGCCGAAGACCTTTTCCAGGTGCTGCTGGTCCGCCACCTGAATGGTGAATTGCGCGACCCCCTTATTTTCCGCGGTGGTCTCCACCGAGGCCCTGGTGACGTTGACGTCGGCGGTCTTCAAGGCGCTGGTGATATCGGCCAGGAGGCCCGGCTTGTCAACCGTAACCACCTGAATTTTAACGGGGTAGAGCTTCTGGGGCCCCCCGGCCCCGTCCCACTCCGCCGGAATGTGGCGGAAGGACTCGGTGCTGGCCAGATAGGGACAGTCGGCCCGATGGATGGTCACCCCCTTACCGCGGGTGATATAGCCCATGATGGGGTCGCCGGGGATGGGCTGGCAGCAGTTGGCCAACCGCATCAGCAGATCATCCAGGTCCTTGATCTTGAGGCCGGCGGGTTCTTCCTTGCCCCGCTTCGCCGGGAGTTCGGGGGGGATTTCCTCATCCGCCGCCGGGGCGTTCAACCTTAACAGCCTGCCGGTCACCTGCCCCGGCGACACCTTGCCGTGGCCGATGGCCGCCAGGAGGTCGTCCACGCCCACAAAGGACAGATCCTGGATTATCTGTTTGAGGTCGTCCCCTTCCTTCACCAGCTTTTGCAGGCTGGCCCCGGACTTCCGCAGCTCCCGCTCCAGCAGCTCCTTGCCCAGGGCCACGGACTGTTCTCTTTCCGCCACCTTGAGCCACTGGCGAATCTTTTGGCGGGCCTTGGTGGTCTTGACGAACTGGAGCCAGTCCCGGCTGGGAGTGTGGTGGGGCGAGGTAATGATCTCCACCGTGTCGCCATTCTGCAACTCGGTGCGCAGCGGCACCATGCGGCCGTTGACCTTGGCGCCGGTGCACTGATCGCCTACTTCAGAATGGATGGCATAGGCAAAATCCACCAGTGTCGCCCCCCGGGGCAATTCCTTGACATCGCCGGTGGGGGTGAAGGCGTAAACCTCGTCCGGATAGAGCTCCAGGCGCACCCCCTCCAGGAGTTCCTGGGGGTTCTTCAACTCCTTCTGGAGGTCCACCATCTGCTTGAGCCAGGTGAAGCGCTTGGCGTCTTTTTCGTGGTAGGCCCGCCGCTCTTTGTAGCTCCAGTGGGCGGCAATGCCTTCTTCAGCCACCCGGTGCATCTCCCGGGTGCGGATCTGGATCTCCAGGCGTTCGCCGGACTGGCCAATCACCGTGGTGTGGATGGACTGGTACATGTTGCCCTTGGGCATGCCGATATAGTCTTTAAGGCGTCCCGGCACCGGCCGAAACAGGGCATGGATGACCCCCAGGGTTTCATAGCAGTCAGGGACCGCGTCTACGATGATACGGAAGGCTAGGAGGTCGTAGAGTTCGTCCAGGGTGATCTGCTGGGACTGGAGCTTGCGGTAGATACTGTATAAGTTTTTGACCCGCCCGTTCACCTCCCCCGTGATGTGGTGCTCCTCCAGTTTTTCCCGGAGGAACTGGCACATCTCCTGGTTGTATTTCTCCAGGGCGCCCTTCTTCCGGGCCAGGCCCTCCTGGATCTGCTGGTAAGCCTCGGGTTCCAGATAGAAGAATGACAGGTCTTCCAACTCGGCCTTGAGGCGGAACATGCCCAGGCGGCCGGCCAGGGGGGCATAGATATCCAGGGTCTCCCGGGCGATGCGTTTCTGCTTGGCGGGCTCCATAAACCCGAGGGTCCGCATGTTGTGGTCCCGGTCGGCCAGCTTCACCAGCAGGACCCGGATGTCGTGGGACATGGAGAGGATCATCTTGCGGATATATTCCGCCTGCTGGGTTTGCCGGTCGCCGAAGACCAGCTGGCCGATCTTGGTGACCCCGTTGACGATATCCGCCACTTCCTCGCCGAAATATTCGTCCAGTTCATCCAGGGAGGCGGCGGAGTCCTCCACCGTGTCGTGGAGCAGGCCGGAAGAAACGGTGATGGGCCCCAGGCCCATCTTGGCCAGATGATAGGCCACTTCCAGGGGGTGGGACAGGTAGGGCTCGCCGCTCAGGCGCAACTGGCCTTCGTGGGCCTTGGCTGAAAAGATATAGGCTTTCTCGATGAGACCGGTGTCCGCCTCGGGGTGATGCTTCTGCACTTCCTCCACGATGTCCTGGAGGCGGATAATCCGGTTAGCCATGCTGCTCCTGGGCGACCTTCCTTTTGGTAGCCGCAGGCTTTAGCCTGCGCTTAAAGTCCCCCTTTCCTAAAGGGGGATTTGGGGGGATTATCAAGAGATTATATTACCCCTGGCCCCCTCCTGAATAAGCTTCCCCAAGTAATCCCACAGCTCTTTCAAGGGAATAAATTTCGTCTCGTTCGAACCCCTTTCTTTTACCTCTGCCTGCCCTTTGTCCAGGGCCTTGGCCCCCACCACCACCCTGAAGGGCAGCCCCAGGAGGTCGCAGTCCTTGAACTTTACCCCCGGGCGCTCGTCCCGGTCATCCAACAGCACTTCCACCCCGGCGGCTTCGAGATCGGCGTGCAGGCTCTCGACACACTCCCGGACCGCCGGGTCATTGAGGGCGATGGGAATCAGGCCGACCTGGAAAGGGGCCAGGGCCATGGGGAAAATGATGCCGTTGGCGTCGTGGCCCTGCTCGATGGCCGCGGCCACGATGCGGCTCACGCCGATGCCGTAGCAGCCCATGTAAAGATACTGCTCCTTGCCTTCCTGATCCAGGTAGGTGGCCTTCAGGGCCTTGGAATACTTGAGGCCCAGCTTGAAGATGTGCCCCACCTCGATGCCCCGGAGGATCGTCAGGACCCCCCCGCACCGGGGGCAGGGGTCTTGTTCGGTTACCGACCGGAGGTCCGCCACCGCGGTGATCTTCACGTCCCGGCCCGGGTTGACCTGCTTCAGGTGGTAGTTGTCCCGGTTGGCCCCGGTGACCATGGCGGTCATCCGGGCCACCGCCTGGTCGGCGTAGATGGGCAGCTTGAGTTTCACCGGGCCGGCAAAACCCACTTCGGCCCCGGTGAGTTCCTGAACCCGGATAAGCCCCGCCAGGATCAGGTCGGTAACTCCCAGGAGGTTTTTCACCTTCACTTCATTGACGTCGTGGTCCCCCCGAATCAGGACCGCCACCGGTCCCTCGTCCGTCTCATAGATCAAAGTCTTGACGATGTCGGCGGGCGTCACCTTGAGAAACGCCGCCACTTCCCCCACGGTGCGCACGTTGGGGGTGGGCGCCAACTCCGGGGCGTCGCCTACCGGCGGACCGGGCGAGCCCGGCGCCGGCGCCACCTCCGCCTTCTCCAGGTTGGCGGCATAGTCGCAACTGGTACAGGAAGCCAGCAGGTCCTCGCCGGTGTCCGCCAGGACCATGAATTCGTGGGAAAAGCTGCCGCCGATGGGGCCGGAATCCGCCTCCACCACCTTGAAGGACAGGCCGCAGCGGCTGAAGATGCGGTTATAGGCGTCGTACATCCGGCGGTAGCAGGCCTCGGCGCCGGCCTCATCCGCGTCGAAGCTGTAGGCGTCCTTCATGATGAATTCCCGCCCCCGGATCAGGCCGAAGCGGGGCCGGATCTCATCGCGAAACTTCACCTGGATCTGGTAGAGATTGAGGGGCAACTGCCGGTAGGAGTGCACTTCTTTGCGCACCAGGTCGGTGATCACTTCCTCATGGGTTGGCCCGAAACAGCAGTCCCGGCCATGGCGGTCCTTAAAGCGCAGCAGCTCCTTGCCGTAAACCTGCCAGCGGCTGGATTCCTGCCACAGCTCCGCCGGCTGCACCGCCGGCAGCAAGACCTCCTGGGCCCCGGCCCGGTCCATCTCCTCCCGGACAATCCGCTCCACCTTGCGGAGGACCCTTAAACCCAGGGGCAGGTAGTTATAGATCCCCGAGGCCAGCTTGCGAATCATCCCGGCCCGGAGCAGCAAGCGGTGCGAGACCGCCTCGGCCTCCGCCGGGTTTTCTTTCAAAGTCGGTATCAGCAGTCGCGAAAACAGCATAAGCACCCCATCAGTTATTTTATCACATACATCTGACGATATGAATATCTTACGATACGAACCCTCTTCCCCACAACCCCATCGGCGTCGGGAGGGGCCGGGGCGCGCCATTTATGCCTGAGATAGATGCGGTGGCTGGCGAGAGACTGGGAAGGGGAAGCTAAAATCCGGGCGCGTCTCACGCGCCATTCTTGGTGCGTAAGTCGCTACGAAGGGAAATTAGCTTTTTTAGCGCAGTTTGGGAACAGAAGAAAAGTGGCGCCCAGGGACGGCCGCCCCACCAACTCCTTCCCCGGTAGGGCGGGCCTCCGTGCCCGCCATCAAGGTATTTGCCGAGCGTAGGGCGGGCACTGCCCGCCATTCCTTTTCTCCAGCAGACCACCGGTCAGGTCCGGGCCGCCTGGCGCCGGCCGCTCTCCCCCGGACTGGCCGGGAAGAGCCGCTCACTCTCCATGCGAAAGGCGCCGTCCATCAGCACTTCCAGGTTGACCACGTCCTCCCGGTTATAACTGAGGAGCAAGTCCAGGGCGCCCTTGTCCCCCCGCTGGTAGCGCTGCCACAGGAGCACCGCCATGTAGCCGTCCATGCCGTTCACGGCCTTGGGCCGATGGATGCCGAAGCGGGGTTCGATGCGCTTCAGCCCCCCCTTGAACCCCAGGCGGGCCATGAGAAAGCGCAGGTCCACGTGGGCCGGAGGCAAATTCAACTCGGGGAAGTAGGCCTTGAGCACCGGCAGGTCGAACTGGGTGCCGTTGAAGGTGACCAGGAGGTCGAACTCGGAAAGAACCTGGGGGAACTCTTGCAGATTAAATCCCTGCACGAACTGGCGCATGGTCTGGCCGTCGTAGAGGCCCGCCACCGTGACCAGCAACCCCGGCCAGACTTTGCCGTAGGTCTCGATGTCGAGATACGCGGTGCGGGGCCGGAACTGGCGAAAGAGGCGCCAGTGCTCCCCAGCCTGGAGCCGGGCGGCGAAATAGGCGGCGTCCGACAGATGCCCCAGGGACCCGGTGAGTTCTGCTTTCAGCCCGTCCAGCCGGCCCCGGGACAGGCCCTGGACCCGTTGGGCGGCCAGAAAATCCTCCCAGGTGGCCAACCCCTGCCGCCAGAAATAAGTCTCCCGCCGGGGCCCCACCCCGGGCAGATGCAGGAAGGTGCGCTTTAACATTTTTAAAATATATCACTGCAAATGGGCTTTGTCACGAATGCACGCCTGATTGCCTCGCCGCATACCCGGCGGCGTCCGGTTCGGGCCGGGTCATCACGCCAGCCTGAGCCCCCTGCCGTTACCAAACTGCCATTATCGGCTCACGCATCCTCCACCGATATGGACTTCAATCTCTGGGGAGAAAAACCCCTGTGCCTGCCGCCGCCAACCCGGGGCAACTCTCCCGGCGACTTTTCTGCCGTTCCCTGGGGGGGCATTTCACCCATTGGTTTCTGAAACCCTCCCCCCGGTTGCTCCCGGGTAAAGTCGCCGCTTCCACTCTCAGGTAAGCCCATACTTTGCTCGCTGGGGGGGATGGCTTCAGGCTTCCTGGAAAACGCCGCGTCGTCCGGCCTTGGCGGGGTGGATGCCCTGGCGTCCGTGGGCGCCGGCGCTATTCCACCGGCCTCTGCCGGCAACTTCGCCCTATGCTTGAATTCATTCGTCAGTTGTTCCAGGGTGAAATCATAGCCCTCGCGCTTCACAAAGGCCATAAGGTCATCGCCATTGTCAAAAGCTTGAGCCTTTTTTTCAAACGCCGCGTCATCCTGCAACCGCTGGATAAATTCTCTTAAAGTTTTCATAGGCGCGTCCTTGACTTATCCTATCGGCACGGCGAGCGTGGGGCATGATTTTTTCTCGGTGGAGTCGGCCCACGATAACCCTCCTGATACGGAGTTGGTATCAAAAAAAAAGGGATTACGGCCTCGCGCAGCAATAAGTTACGAATCATCAGGAGTTTTGCTATGATTATTCAGGAATTTTCCGGAAAAGCTGAAATCCGCCGGGGAAATTATACCGGCTCCCCCTTTCAAATACTACCAACCATATATTTAACTTGTTGATATTTTTATTTTCTTTAACCGAAAACCGAAAACGGGATTAACCATCAGGGATTCTTGAGGCTGGGCCAACAAACTTGAACTATCTCCCTCTATCAAAGCCCCCACCCGGCGCCCGGGCCCTGGCCCTGGACATCCTGGCCGCGGCGGCTCGCCCCGGGCAATCGGTGGAAGAGCGTTTGGCGGCTGCTCTCAAGCGTTACCCCGGCTTGCCCCGGCGGGAACGGGCCTTGCTGCTGGAGTTGGTCCAGGGCGTGAAGCGCTGGGAGGTGCGGCTGGATTATCTGCTGGCCCGGCTTTCCCACATCCCCCTGGCCCGGCTCCACCCCCTGGTTTTGCAACTTCTGCGCCTGGGAGCGTTTCAGCTTCTGTGGCTCGATCGGGTGCCGGCCCGGGCGGTCCTTCATGAAGCCGGGAATCTGGCCAAGGCCAAAGGTCTCCCCCGGAGTCACGCGGGCTTTATCAACGCGGTGCTGCGCCGCTTGGCCGCCGGGGAGGCGCCGCCCCTCCCGGACCCCGAATCCGACCCGGTGCTGGCCCTGAGCGTGATCCACTCCCACCCCGCCTGGCTGGTCAGGCGCTGGCTGGCGCAGTATGGGCCCGAGGCTGCCGCCGCCCGCCTGATTGCCAACAATCAGATCCCGCCGCTCACGGTGCGGGTCAACACCCTGAAGATCGATCCTGCCGCCCTCATGGCCCGGTTGGCCGCCGAAGGGGTGGAGTCCCGGCGCACCCGGTTTTCCCCAGTCGGCCTCATATTTGAGGCCCTTAAGTCCTCCCCCACGGACCTGCCCTCTTATCGGGAGGGCCTCTGGCTCTTCCAGGATGAAGGGGCGCAGCTGGTTCCTGGTCTGCTGGCCCTGGGGCCGGACCTGCGCCTGGCGGAGATCGGCGCCGGCCGGGGAGGTAAGACCACCCACCTGGCCGAGGCCATGGGCAACTCCGGCCTGCTGGTGGCGGTGGACCGCCACCACCGCCGCCTGAAGGAACTGCAAGCCAACACGCGGCGCTGGGGCGTGACGGCCGCGCACCCCCTCCGGGCTGACGCCGCCCAGGCTCTCCCCCTGAAAACTGCCGCCCTGGACGCCGTGGTCCTGGACGTGCCGTGCTCCGCCCTGGGCATCATCAGGCGTCACCCGGAGATCAAGAGCCGGCTCCGGGAAGGCGACCTGACCACCTTCCCGCCCCGGCAGCAGGCCATGCTGGAAGGGGCCGCCAGGCTCTTGAAACCCGGCGGCCGCCTCCTCTATATCACCTGTACGACCGAACCGGCGGAAAATGAAGCGCAGATCAGCTCTTTCCTGGCCCGGCACCCGGAATTTCATCTGGCCACCGACCCCGGGCGGCTGCCGCCCCAGGCCCGGCTATTGATCCAGCCTCCCGGCTGGTTCCGCACCTCCACGGCGGAACACCACCTGGACGCCTTTTTCGCCGCGGTGCTGGCCAGAAATTGAGACCGGGCGTCAAACCGCTAATGCCAGCACCGGTCCGGGGCCTCTTTTATAATCGACAGGCCAGGCTGAGCTATTTATAATAACCTATGTCCACGACATCTTCTGCCCGGTTTCTCCCTTGGTTTATCGTTCTCGCCGCCGCGCTCATCCTCGGCGGTCTGGCCGGGTGCGTCACGGCGCCGCCGCCGCGGCCGCCGGTCATCGTGGCGCCGCCGCCCCCGCCGCCCCCGCCGCCGGAGCGCCCCGAGATCGACGCCCGGCGCTTCGCCAGGATCGACCAGGCGGCCAGGGAGGAGGTCGCCGCCGGACACGTCCCCGGGGCCGTCATCCTGGTGGGCCACCGCGGCAAGACCGTGTACCGCAAGGCCTTCGGCCAGCGCGCCCTGACGCCCCGGTCCCAGCCCATGAAGGTGGACACCATCTTCGATCTTGCCTCCCTGACCAAGGTCGTGGCCACCACGACGGCGATCATGGAACTGGTGGATCGCGGCCTTATCCATCTCGACAAACCCGCGGCCGCGTATTGGCCGGCCTTCGCCGCCAACGGCAAGGGAGAGATCACCATCCGGCAACTCCTGACCCACACGTCCGGTTTGCGCCCCGGGATGCCTTCCCGGCCCCACTGGTCGGATTACGACAGCGCGGTGGTGGCCATTGCCATGGACCACCCGGTCTATACCCCGAGGACCCAATTCCGTTACAGCGACGTCAATTTCATCACGCTGGGCGAGATCGTGCACCGGGTCTCCCACATGCCGCTGGACGTGTTTTGCAAACGTGAGGTCTTCGGGCCTCTGGGCATGAAGGACACGTCGTTTTTGCCGTCACCGGCGCTTAAACCCCGCATCGCGCCCACCGACTACCAGGGGCACGGGCTGCGCTGGGGCGTGGTGTCTGATCCCACTTCGCATCGCCTGGGCGGGGTGGCCGGTCATGCCGGCGTCTTTTCCACCGCCGACGACCTGGCCCTCCTGGCCCAGATGCTCGTCCACGGCGGCGAGAGTGAGGGCCGGCGTATTCTCAGCCCCGGGACGGTCGCGGCCATGACCAAAGCCCAGCGCCTCCCGGGCATCTCCACGCAGCGCGGCCTCGGCTGGGACATCCGCTCGCCTTACAGCCGGGTCTTCAACGCCGCGTTTCCGCAAGGTTCCTTCGGGCACACCGGCTATACCGGCACCGCCATGTGGATCGATCCCGGCTCGCAGACGTTTATGATCATTCTTACCTCCCGTCTGCATCCCAACGGCCACGGCAATGTCAAACCGTTGCGGGCCAAGACCGCGGCGGCCGTGGCCGCGGCCGT